>ODAK010005182.1_pt1 | contig 13259 bp, 20 predicted proteins | sample 1539591 | NCBI WGS metagenome assembly ODAK01 (sample SAMEA3539303, study PRJEB22396) | soil metagenome | biome: tundra; feature: field; material: soil | place: USA | collected 2010-05 | depth 0.15 m | reverse complement strand
AATTCTAGTTCAAGATAAAAACGATTGTAAAAATGGCCAGCCCATATGGCTGTCGCCGGTCTATCGGCATATGGTGTTGGTCTACCTGTGAACGGTTTTCTGGTATCATCGTATTGAGAATAATCGATAAAAGAGTTCATTTTTCTCTCTCTAAATGTTATCTATGGTTGTTTCCATCTGTCGCATTATGTCTTCATATAAATCTTTTTGGACGGTGAGCGGTGATGTAAGCGTGCCGTGCGGAATCTGTCGCATGAGCACAAAATGGGCAATATTTCTAATGCCTATAAGATAACCAATCTGACGCTCCGTCAATTCATAGTTTGACGGAATCCATTTGCGACTATCCAGTTGCGCCATCACCTTGCGGTCAGCATAGGTCATATAAGCAACGCCGGTGTCGCTAATCAGATCAGAACGCTCATACTCACTGTCCATAGTCAAGAGTCTATTTGAAAAAAAATAGTTCGTCAAGCACATTTTTCGCTTGACAGTTTTCTAATCTATGATAATATGCGTTTACAGGAGATAGTGATGACCGTATTTCGTGGTGATTTCAATCGGAAAGATGAATGGGCCGAATGCGATGGCGTTCGATATACATCGCCTGCGGGCGGCGAGAATATATTTCCGTTGTGTCGCCTGCTTTTTGAAGCAGGGCATGCAGATGGTTCTGTTGATATGTATGATGAGCGTGGGATGCATTGTCTCACAATCAACACAATTCATGGTGCGGCAAAAAAGTTGATCAACGCCGAAAATCGTGCTGCCAATCCACAGGTTGCGCAAGCCGCATTGGGGCCGATGACTTCCACGATTTATAATTTTCTTGTTGCCATTTCTGACGGTGAGTGGAACAATCTTCATGGCAGAACCAGAGGCGCCATGGTTCGAAATGGCTATACTGGTTTGGATGGCGTTTTCACCGAAAAGGCCGTCCATGATATGGCGGCTTTTGCAGCAGAACATGCTCCCAAAGCCGAACCGAACACTGATCCGAAGATCGTTACTCCGCAACAGGCTCTTGCACTGCGGCTTATTCAAGCTGGCAAGATTGTCGAATTTCGCAATCTCAATGGCAAGACGAAAAATTGTGTCGTGCGCTATGGTTGGGTCAAGCTGGTCGATGAAAGGCCGGTTTTGACCGAGATTGGTCAGCAAGTTTTCGCAAAGGAGGCATGATATGGAAATCGATCTTGCAGGATTGTGGTTTATCTTCACTGGCGGCGAAACATCGCTTCCAGAAACGGCATATCATGGCGACAATGCCGAAACAGAGGCTCGTGCGGAAGCAGCTTTGCGAAATGCCGATCCTCCGTATGTCGGTATGAAACTGACTTATCATGCGCTTTCTTTTTTTGAGGCGTTGGATGAAGTTCGCCACCAACAAAATGAGAAGGTAGACAGGCGATAATGTATGAAGAAACAAGGTTTGATGAAAACGGATGGCTTTGGACAAAAGGCACACCAGACGGTGAATGGGTAAAAGCGTCCGCTGAAAAAACGATTTCCGCATTATGGGAAAAACTGGAATTCTATCGTTTACGCTATTTGGAAGATTTGAAATACCGTGCCTGTAATTCTTCAGGTTCGGAAAATATTATTTTCCTAACACGTCTTTTTAATGAAATTCGTGATAGAATCAAACCATGACCGAAACTCTGGAAGGCGTTTATCAATTCACTTTTTATCATCCTTACGATATTTGTCAGGATGGTTGGGCAGAATGTGATGGCGAACGCATCTATCATCGCCTTGGATTGGAATTTGGCGTAGCGGTATTGTCTCGGGCGCTCAAAGCATTGGGCAAGCCTGATGGCGATATAGTAGCAACGGAAGTTCAATCGAAAAATCCATTGATTCAATATTTTGAATCAATGCATCGGCTTGCATCGTGTTTGCCTGTCAATATTATGTTCTCCACACCGGTTTATAAATCATTGGCATTGCTTGCGGAAAATCCAGATGATTGGTCAAAGATTGAAAACAAAAATGATTTGCTCGCCCGTGATTTGGTTATTGATGGTATTTTGACCGATGCTGGAAAGACCGCTTTGGAAGAATATTCCAAAGGGCGCCAAAAAGAAAACAATGCCGTACTGACTACCGGACAAAAGGAAGCGCTTGCTCTGATGCTTGATAATGGCAAATGGGATGATGTTCATGGCAAAACACAAAATGTTCTGATTGCTTCCGGTTGGGTTGAAATGACTGGCAAAGTGGCGTCTCTGACGCCCTCTGGACAAGAAGCTTATCAGAAAGCTATCTCGGCACCCAAAATCGAAATAACAGACACAGAGCCGTCTGAGGCGGCTATCAAAGCCCTTGTTGCTTTACGAGACAACCCAAATGTTTGGGGAAAAACTGGCACACGCATGAAGGGCGATCTCAAAGCCCGTGATTTCGTATCTGTCGAAAGCACAATCTATGCCAATATTACATCATTGGGTTTACAAGCTATAACAAAGGGACAAAGCACATGAGCGCAGGTCTTGTTTTAGCGTTGCTCATCATTGGTCAGCACGCCAAAAATTGTTGGCTGGATAAGCAATTATATATGCAAACCTTGGGCAGCATCACCGCTTTTATTTCTGTTTTATACTATCTTTGGCTGGTTTTAGCGGATAAAATAGTTATCGTCGGCAATCCTTTGCGAGAGTTGTTTTTCTATCGTTGAAAGAACAAAGCACATGACAAACGAGCTTATAATTCAAGAGGCGTTGGCTGATGGAAGCCGTATGTATCACGAAGGCATGGAGGCGCTATACGCAATGTCCGCAGAAATTAAGAGATTGAATAGTGAGCTACAGATTGCCGAAGAAAAAATCAAGTCCGTCAGTGAAGTTGTTAGTCGGTCTGCCCGAACAATCCGATAAAAATCTCATGATATTGGGTTAGTTGAACCGTTTTTCTTGACTAAATTTTGCATGATTTGAACGCTATGAGGATCGTTCAATATCGCCTTTTTGAAGCAACCAGCGAACACAATTCAAAAAATTTATCTTGAGAAAAATTCCATTTTATATGATTCACGTCTTTATGAACCCATTGTACATTTTCAATAATATAACCTTTTGCACTATCTATTCTATCAAGAGACGCTGTGCTTTCGTCTACGGCTTTTATTCCAAATGTTATAGGATACCCCGTTAATGCACATTTGCCTCCTTGTTTTATAAAAAGTTCCCATATTTGGTTTATTGATAAACCCATAACAATGTTGCGTTTTTTGGCTCCATAACAAATAGAAGAAAATTTATGATTGCGAATTTCTCCAATGCCAGCGAAATTTTTTGGAGTTTTTCTAGTTTGTATATATGGTATGATTTCAAATGGTTTTTTATAAAATGAAATATCTTTGCAAAGTTTTATGAATTTTTCTTCATCAAAAATACATTTCATTTTATTAATATTTTTATGTACCCATTGAATATTATCAACGTTATAAGGTTTTTCGGAATCTATGCGATCTAATGATGCTGTGGATTCATGTTGGGCGTCAACACCGAAATAAATTGGCAAATCACTATAAATGCATTTTCCTTGTTGTTTTTCAAATATTTCCCAACAACATTTGATATCAATATTAAAATCTATAGAACGTCTTGAGGCAGACCGTTTAACTTGACACCAAAAAGAACCATGAATATCCTTATATCCTGAGTAATTTGCGTGTTTTTCTTTGGTAGGATATAATCCTTTTCTAGTACAACCACATGTTCTTGTATGGCCAGATAAAAGTTTGTCTGGAGAACGTTCAATTCCGGTATTTCCACATTTATTACAAGTTAAAATTGCTATCCAAGAATTATAACCTTTAACTATAGAACGTTTTATATCATTTACCGTAAAATATCCAATTTCTTGTCCTACTTGAAGATTGCATTCTCTCGGAGATCGCAATCCTCTGTATTGTCGCTTAGAAACATTTTTTTCTTTAATAATTCTACAAATAGTTGTCCAGCTTATACCATATAATTCTTTACAATTGGTATTGCGAACGGTTTGATTTTTATAATCTGTTATAATATTTTCTATTTGTTGTGTTGTAAGTTTAATAGTCATCTTTCACATTTTTGATAATTCTTTCATTATATTTATACTTTTTGGGTCAGATAATAGTTTTAAGACGCCAAAGTGTAAAGGCGATGGCCAATTTCCAAAATCGCACCATTTGAATCCTTGGGATTCCCAATTCAGATGTGGTGCAAATTCATCTGGCACAATAGCTAAAAAGTTGAAATATTTGAAAACAACTTTTCCGCCACGCTCCGCATTGAACACATACATAGGAATCATTTTTATTTTGCCATTGTATCCAGATTCCTCTTCTGCTTCTCTCAAAGCGGCAGCCGCTGGGTCTTCGCCAGAGTCGATGGCTCCACCAAATACGCCCCACGTTCCTGGTTGCTCTACATGAACAGAACGATGGGCCAAAAGAAACCTGCCAGTTGATTTGGCTACAAACAAACATCCGGCTCCTTGATTTCCCCAGTACCCATTTGTTTGTAACGCACGAGCATGGTCTTCATCACTTTCAAACAAATCAAGCAACAGCATTTTTTTCTTTCTTTATATTTTCATTAGCGAATAAAGCCAGCATGGAAATAGCATTGCAAACTTTCATCATTTGTTCGTTTCTCTCACCAATAGCTTTTAGCATACTATCTTCTCTTTCTATCTTTTTTTCAGGAGTGTCTATTTCGTAATAATAATAAAACATTATTCTTCTCCTATGAAATCATGAGCTTGTTTCAATAAATCTTGTTCCATAGAATCATCAACATCCATTTCATTACCATCAACATCCCGAACGCTTTGTAGTTTCAAATGTGGTGTATCTGTATCTGTTCTATAAAATGCTGTTGCGAAACCGTTCTCTCCATTATATTTCCATGGGAAGTTATATGTTCCGGCTTTGGCAGAGATTTCTTGTTCAAAATCTCCATCATAGTTATCATCTATCAATCCTTCGGTCAATAAAGGTGCCAAAACATCATGTTCGTTAGCGCCATGGTCAAGTTTATATAATACACTGGCTGCTTTAGTGCCTTGTAAATATCTTTCCTTGCCGGTCTCTGAGTCTCTTACAGTCACATTGCCTGTAGAATCTCTTTCATATGAAAACCGTTCCATGACGCTTTTATCAAAAGGGCGATTTGATTCCTTTGCTTGTTTGCGTAAACTTGCAAGATCAACATCAGTGTTTGTTTTCGCTTTCGCTTTCTTATCTCTGTTTTTCATCATACCACCAGCAATCTTTGCGCCTTTCGTAGCACGATCTTTTGGTGTTTTTGGATTGTCAGCATGTTTGTAAATCGTATCAATTTGCTTGTCTGTGTTTTCTTCAGTTCCTTCTGATACAGATTTTTCTTTGCCTGTTCCGTTGCATTTAGGACATTTAGTGCCTCGTAAACTTTTTGGCGTATCATCCACGTCATCCCATTTCCCTGCGGGTCTTTTACCAGTTCCTTTGCAATATGAACATTTTTCTTCAGTGCCTTCGGAAACACCAGTATAATAATCATCAAGCAACGCATCAACTGATTGATTATCTTCGTCTCTCAAAGATTGAATCAAAGAATTTACCAACAAATCAACTTCTTCTGGACTAATACCAAGTTGTCCAGCTATTTTGTTTTTGCCATCCATACCAAGTTTTACACCTTGGCGGATTTCAAGATCAGTCAAACCTGTTCTTGACAACATATCATGGAGTTGTTCCAAATGTGATTGATCCTCATCAGAACCCATTGAAGAGATTGGTTCGTTGTCTTCATCAACAGTCATGGAGTTATCAGAAAATCTTGGATTGTTTGGTTTTGATGAAATATCACCACGCCCTTTATCACCAAAATCTTGATTGTTTTTATTTGCTAACGTTGCCATAAACGATGGAGCATCATCATACATATTATCCGCATCCATATTTTCTTTGACCACCGCGCTTTCAACTATTTTTATAAGATCACGCATTGGCATCTCCTAGTTTGCGAGTCAACACGACTTTGTTTCCTTTATCATCTTTGTATACTCTACGAATTTCATTTGCGCTTGGATCAAAAGAACCAAATACACTGTAGTTTACTTTTGGTGTGGAAGCTTTTACACCGCCAACTACAGGAGCATCTTTTATATGAGCATTGAAATTAGAATCGTCTTGAACTGGCTCTTGATCTTTTCTATCTGGTAAATCTAACCAGTTGAAAGGCGCCGTTTCTACTCTTTGAATAGCATCTTTGCGTTCCTTTTCTACTGATGCCAAATAACCAAGAAATGCAGAATTGTAAGCATTACCATAGGATTGTTCATAATCGATAGCAATATTATAATCTGGATCATCTAAAATAGCAGCCAATTTGAGACCTTTTTTGAAAGCTTCTGCTTCTATATCAGCAACAGCATTGGCTATTTCAGATTGTATCTCTCCTGGTTCGTTTTTATTACGAACAAAAACATAATTTTCAGGAGCATTCAATGCTTTTCTAATATCCGCACGAATAATGTGTGGAGCAGTCGGAAGACCAAAGCTCATATCAACAATATAGACTTCTCCACTTTCGACATTAGGAAAATCCAGAGGCGCACGTTGTAAGATTGTCTTTATGGGACGAGAAATAGCGAGTAGCTGATATTTTGCCACACACATTTCAATCTTATCCATTGCTTCATCATCTAATGGTACGATCGTTTTGAGTCGAAGGTGATATTCTTTGTTTGCTTCGGCAATGTAACGTTTGATATTCATTTATAATACCTCAGAAAAACTTTATCTCTTATTTATAGTTCTTATATCATTTTTGATTTGACTTGAATGGCATCTGGTCGTAATCTCTAAATGAAACAAACATCAAAGGGTATATGATAATGAAAATATTATTAGCATGTACCATAGCAGCAGGATTGTTGTTTAGTCAACAAGCATTTGCTGACGATATCTGTACTGACCGTCCAGGCAAATCTAGCGGGACTTGTGTTGTTCCAGAAGGGCATTTTCAACTTGAAACAGATTTGTACAATTGGACTAACAACGGACCTGTTTTGTTTACAAGTCCTGTTGTAAAATATGGTCTTGGACACAATTTGGATATTGAACTTGGTATAACGCCTTATGAGCGTGTTGGACATAGTTACGGTTCTGGCGATCTTTATATCAAATTGAAATACGAGTTTCTGAACGAAAAGATTGTCAAAGCGGCATTATTTCCATATATCAAAATACCAATAGCACCAGCACCGCAAATTGGTAATGGTAGAGTTGAAGGAGGATTGTTGGTTCCTGTTCAATTTTCTCTTCCTTTGGATTTTTCTTTGACTTTTGTTCCAGAGATTGATCAATTTAAAAATCCAAACGGATATGGATATTATACAAATTTTCAAGGTGTTATAAACCTACAGCATACTATATTCACTGATAGAGTGATTGGCGCGGTTGAATTGTGGCAACAAATTCCAATTATACAAAATTCTGGTCGCCGTATTCCGCAACAACAATCAATCGATATTTCAGTTCAATGGTTGGTGACTCCGTCTTTTCAGGTTGACGGAGGTATCAACTTTGGCACAAACTCAGCTACACCAAGGCAGCAAATTTATGTTGGAATCTCTCAATTTTTCTGAAATATCAACCCTCTGGGTCTATTTCTGCAACTTTGTTGCGACTTGTTGCCCATTTTGCTAGTTTACGATCTACTTCAGCAATGATTTCATCATCGCCTTCTGGCGGAGCATCACTTTCGTAAACGTTTTGAACCAACGTAAATATACCGGATACCATCCTCACGCCACGAGAATGTGCGGTTCTTACTTCGGTATCGTATTTTCCCCAATATAATGCAAGGTCGTTCAGAATATCTTGCATGATAAGATCATAGGTTGGAACGCAACCCACTTTGGCTGCACATTGATAAGCATGTGAAACATTTTCTGCAAGCCAAAGAATCATCTCTTTTGGCTTGCCGATTCCATATTCATCACCATCGAAAATATCTGTAAGAACAATATCAACGGCTACAATCAAAACATCAACCACTTCCTCTTTGACATCCGCCCATGTTTTACCTTTGAGGTTGTTCTTTGAGGTAGCATTCAGATATGCTTCTGCCAACTCGCCAAGCTCTTCCAACATCTTGTGAAGACGACGATTAAGATTTGCAGGATTGCGTTGCGGATTGGCTTGTTCAACCGCATCAACAATGTATTGGATTGTGTCTTTTTCCATTATTTTGTCTTTCTATATACGTCTTACGCTGTAGCGTTCCGCTTCACATAAAAATGTGTTATGATAATCGTGTGCTTTAATAACTTCGCTTTCAAAAATCAACAGGCCGCTCTCCCACAAAAATCGCAAAGCAGAGACAATATTGGCTGATTCTTCGTTAAGTACAACACACAAATCATCAGCGGTTTGGTTTGGAATTGTTGCCAAACTATCCATGATCTTTTTTTCACGGGGCGTCAGTTGAACCGGCGCATCTTCGGTTCCTTGAATCGGATATGACCAAGTTTGTTCCTTATCCTTATCCTCGGTCCATGCGCCATGTCTGGCACCAAATAGCTTAGCAGCTAAACCAAACAAATCATCCCGCCGACCCTTGGCGACACGAAAAGAATATGTTGGTTGTCCATATCGGTTTATATCGGGAGGAGAGATAGAGAGAATACATTCACGACTACCGTATGGCATGTCTGGTGATGGTTCCGACTGTTTATCTATTGGGTTGATATGCAGCCAAAGTGGGTTGCGTTCCATGGTTGTTCTCCATTTTCTGCATTACAATAGCAAGAAAGAGAACTATGTCAAGTATTTTCAATCAGCGATAGAATTTGATTTTTGGTGCCAGTTGGCGAATGTTAATGGTTGGTGGTTTTGTGTTAGAAGTATCTCCTATCTCTTTTCCTACGATCAACCCATTACCAGCAAACATTTGGTCATCACGCTCTGTAATGGAAAAGAAAAATTTCGGATTTTTGAGCAACCCTTCTTCATCCACATACAAAGTATCACCGTTCTCCCAACAATATGCCAGTTCCAAATAGCCTCCAATGAGACGGTGAATATCCGAAGTACCGGAAAATTTAACTTCTTTTATCGTGTTATTTTCTGCGTCGATATGAAGCCCAACGGCCATGGATTTATCTCCTGTTTCTAAATCCATAGAAGCTCAGAAAACCATCCTGTCAAGAGATATTTTAGCCGTATATCAGACTATTGATTCGTTTGTATTTGATATTTGATGCGTTCATGATTAATTCTACTTCTCTGAGACATTCGTTTCTGCCGCCGCCCATGAGGTAAGCACCACTAAACTTTTTCAATTGCGCCACACTGAAATTGTTTATCGTCAATGGATCAGATGACATCCAATCTTTATATTCCCATCCTAGCAAATTTTTCATACCTTGTTCATATTCATCTGAATCTTCACCACCAAATAGTTCTCTACTATCATTTACTTTACTTTGATACATGAATCGTATTGTCTTGATAATAGCAGCCGGTGAGATACCACCATCCATCCATGAACGCAAAAATCCATATCCTTTATCAATGATTTGCACTCTGTGCCAATTGTCAGGAGAAAATCCAGAATCTTCCCAATACATTTTTATATCGTCAATAGTATCGCCAGACAATCCTTGTTCTTCTGCATTGACATACATTAACACTGGACCTGTTTGAGTATTAACGAATTGTATTATTTTTTGACAAACAATCTCAGAAGAGAGAAATGCCTTTGCATATTCGGGCTGTACATCAACAACAATACATGGATGCGATCTACCTTCTAGTAATTCTAAAAACCTCATTTTTCGTTCATCTCTTCACGAAGTCTTTTGATCAATTCGTTTCTATCTTCCACGACAACATTTCCGCCACTTATAGATGCCACTTGTGTTTGATTTCCAATAATATGGTTGGTTTTCTTTTCATCCAAATCTAACTTCTTTTTATCCATCGCCAACTTTATTGCTTTTAGTTGTGCGTCTCTTTTTGAATTTTTTGTGGATATGGCATGACCATAAAACTGGCCAGCTACTTCAAAAATACCTCTGGCTCCTCGCATATCGGTATTAAAACCATATGCCATCAAATCACGAGCATGTTGAACTATTTCCTGATGTAGTTCGTCCATGGCTTCTGAATGATCTGTCCCTTCAAGCAATGCTAAACGAGTAGACATGTCATGAAGAATCGTAGCAGATTTTGATGCTTGCTCTTCAATTTCTTTTTCAATTTCTTCTTCAGAAATAGATGGTTCTTCTTTTTTATCTTTTTTTAGAACTTCCTGTAATGTAGGAAGATTTAAAAAATCCGATATACCAACAGTCATGATTTTTGCCTTATTCCTTGTTATATTTGCGATGGCTTCTTAAATAATTCATTTTCTGTGGCTATTCTAAACTTCCAACCACGAGAGGCACAAAATACAATAGCCGCTTTGAACTTTGCTGCATTTACGATTTGTCTGGCTTTTTGTATTTTGTTTGTTTTTCCCTGATAGCCAGGAACTTCAGCCATTGGTTTAATTTCTATTACTTCTGCATGTTGTTTTTTATTTTTATCAACATACACAACAAATAGATCAGGAACATAGATGGACCATTTTCCAGTTAATGGATTTCTATAAGGTATACCACTTATTCCTTGATGAATGGTATGAGTTGGTAAAGCTTCAGAAAGCCACCCAAGAATCATTGGATGTTGGTCGATGTAGAGAAACATGGTAAGCTCCCAACTGGAACGGTATGTTATTTCATTTGTATTTCCTAAATATTTTTGAGGATTTTTTGGAATAAACTGTCCTTTAGCTATTGCCATAAAGAACATCCGTGGTTAATTTAATATTAGATGGCATACATCTATTTATCTTATTATTACAATAGAAATCAAGTTATTGGATTGAATCCGTATTGGGCGGTTCCTTGAGCAAGACTGTTGATCGTGCCGTATGCTGATAATGGAAGAGTTATCTGACCGCTTGCGTTTACATTAGCAGAAGTGCCGTTTATAGCATTCGCTGCTGCCAATCCTGTAGTTACTATAGTTGACCCGCTACCATAGCCGCTTGATACACCGGCAACTTTTGCAGCAGTAGCAGGATACAGTGCTGGATTCAATCCACCTGTAGCTTGTGCTTGTGTAAATACTGGCGAGACGCCACCAGAACCGGTTGTTAATACATTAGAGCCGAGATTCAATGCTGTTGTAAGAGCAGGGTTTCCCAAACTCAAAGTTGAAAGGTCAGCAGCAGTATTTCCATTACCATTTGTTGCTGGACCAAAATTAAAACTACCAAAAATACCAATACCTCCAGTAGACGGCGCACTTGAATAGTTATAGTTATTCACGATGTTTGTTATACCACTCAAAGCCGCCGTTGATGATAACAACGAAACAATATTGATGTCATTTGGATTTGCGATTTGTTGTGGCTGAATAGGCTGTGTTGCTGGAAATGGTATTGTAGTTACATCTAATGGATTTCCATTGAATTGATTTTGAAATTCTGGAAAATCAAAACCAGCAACTTGGTTTTGGGGATAATATTGAAGTTGTTCGTACTTGAACATCATATTAATAGTTGACACATCGGCGCTGCTATAATCTAGTTCGCTCAAATCAAAATTTTCTATTCTTGGATGAGTATAACAATACAAATCAAATAACCCATCATAGAAATGATATACTTCTATACGATCAAAAAACCATTGGGCATCGGCTGTCAAAGTATCTATTGCAGAAATATTAGTATTCAAACTACCAAGCAAACCATTTTTTCCAGTAAAACCAAAACCAGAACCGGCAAAATCAGCAAAAAGACTTGAAGTGGCGTCATATTGATATGAATTATTGGTATTTCCAATAATACCTTGGTTCATCAAATCACCAAAGTAATATCCACAATATGCTGCGAACATATTTTGAACAGCGCCATCAGCACTGTCGTATAATTGCATTTTGATTGGTTCAAGTTTGCGTCCGGTATGAACTACACGAATTTTGTTATATTCATTTAATTCTTCTGTCTTCAAATTTACTTTTGGTCTATCAACTGATTTGACAGCAAATGTTAAGTTAGAAAAATTCGACATAATCGGGCCGGTTGTCGTTGTGACAAACCGGACGATGAATACGTTTTTTTGCCTCGCAAAGCCGCCAATTTGTGTAAACGTGTTGGCGGCTTGCGTAGGACTAACAATATACTGAGTTGCATCCCCTCCGTTGGGCCATGCGTTGCCAAGTGTTCCGACCATAGATGATTATCCGATGAATGGACCAGAAAGCAATGATGGAGATGTAGGAAAAAGACCACCAGACAATGTTGTGTTATCAAATCTGATTGATAATGCAATCGTCACTGCATCGGCAGAAGAATATTCTAGTGTTCCATAATTGATCGAAGCAAGGAAACAACCTTCAAATACCCATTCTTCTAAAACAGTATCGTTTCCGCCATCCATAACATCTACCAACATACCAAACTTATAGTTTGATGCGGCTAATGGCACAGTTTGGTCAAACATGTTCATTTGTTTCTGAACTTGTGCGCCAATAAGAGAGTTAACTGAATTAGTTACGTCGTCTCTTACTGTTAATTCGACTGCTTGCCACTCTGCTTTACCAGCATAATATGCTCTGCTGTTATATGAATGAATTTCAACTGGTGCGAAACTAACATTTGGGCGACCAACAGAAATAACCTGTTGCGTCAACGCAATGGAACCAGATGGAATGCCAAAATTTGTTACGATAACTCTAAAACGGTTTTTTACTTTTGGTTGTAACGCACCGCCTCGCCCTGCTCCGCCGCCTACCTTTATTTTCGATAGAGTTCGTTATGCTCTATCCGCTTTCGCTGCTATATATTACTATATAGAGAAGACTATATCACCATCCTATCATAGTAGGATGCCACCCATTTCGACCCACTTGGGTCTACGAACTTTCGTTCTAGTCGTTGAACCTTCAAAACATTTCTGTTTTGCTTGGCTGCTGATTGTCCTTTTACAGGAGTTTCCAGCAATTAAAGTGGTTTTCAATACTCATTACTGAACATTGCCGCTATATTGTTAACGGAACTCCCCAATTCTGAAGTGTAGTCATGTATTATCTCCTATATCCAAAATATTGTAAAGTTGTTGACATACAATATCATTCTTGTTATAATACTATTTAGAATATTTTATTATATACGGATTTTAAATAGTATTATAAAATATTCTAAATAGTATTATAAAGATCGGAAGAGCACACG
>ODAK010005180.1_pt1 | contig 13260 bp, 9 predicted proteins | sample 1539591 | NCBI WGS metagenome assembly ODAK01 (sample SAMEA3539303, study PRJEB22396) | soil metagenome | biome: tundra; feature: field; material: soil | place: USA | collected 2010-05 | depth 0.15 m | reverse complement strand
TAAGAGCTAAGAGCTAAGAGCTAAGAGCTAAGAGCTAAGAGCTAAGAGCTAAGAGCCCGGTAACGACTCGTCATCACAAGAGAAGGATCACAACATGAGCGATGCAGGAACCCCGCTAATTGAGATTGAAAACCTCACCAAGGTTTTTTATACCGATGAAGTCGAGACGCACGCCCTGGCTGGCGTTCATCTTATGGTGCGCAAAGGCGAGTACGTTGCCATGTCAGGGCCCTCGGGCTGCGGCAAGTCAACCTTACTCTCCATCATCGGGCTGCTCGACACCCCGACTGCCGGCGACTACAAGCTCAATGGACAGCCAGTCGCGAACCTGGATTTCGCCGATCGGTCGCGTATTCGCAACCGCGAGATCGGTTTCATCTTCCAGAGCTTCAACCTGATCGGCGACCTTACGGTGTACGAGAACGTCGAGCTGCCTCTGACCTATCGTGACGGCATGCCCGCCGCCGAGCGCAAACGCCGGGTGCTGGAATCACTGGAACGCGTCGGCATGGCCCATCGGCTGCGCCACTATCCGTCACAATTGTCTGGCGGCCAGCAGCAGCGTGTCGCGGTGGCAAGGGCGCTGGCCGGCTCACCTTCCATCCTGTTGGCCGATGAGCCTACTGGAAACCTCGACTCACGCAATGGCGAAGCTGTGATGGAGCTGCTGCAAAAGCTTCATCGTGAAGGCGCCACCATTTGCATGGTGACCCACGATCCGCGTTTTGCCGCACATGCGGAGCGCGAAGTGCACCTGTTCGACGGCAAGGTTGTCGCCGAGGAAGAGCTGCGGAGGCTGATGCAGGAGACGCAGTCGTAGCTGTTAGCTCTCAGCTCTTAGCGGTTAGCTCTTAGCAAGCAGCAGTTCAGCGAGAGCCGCAGTTGGTAGCAATTAGCAATTAGCGATTAGCCCTTGTTGTCGAATGCCAGGCAAAGGCTAAAACCGGTTTCATAAATGGCATTAAGCTGCGGTTTGTATCGGGGCATGCCTTCAGCCGTGCCGAAAGGATTCGCTTCTTGACTGGGCTTTAGCCCCTGTCCGCATCGGCTAAAGCCGTTATCGTTGGGTTGCCGTTACGGCACGACTAGAAGTCGTGCCCTGATACAAATCTGACTTGCAACCATTTGTGAAACCAGTTCTAGAAGCTGCAAGCTAAAGGCTAAGAGCTAAACGCTAAGAGCTAAACGCTAAGAGCTAATTGCTAACCACCATGATCCACCTAAAGAACGTCGAACGCAGTTACAAAACCGGAGCGGGGCAGACCTGGGTTTTGCGTCGCATTGACCTCACGATCAACGAAGGCGAATTTGTCACGGTCATGGGGCCGTCAGGAGCGGGCAAGTCATCGCTGCTGAACGTGCTCGCTCTGCTCGACGATCAATGGGCGGGTGAGTACTGGTTTCGTGAGGAAGCCGTGCACGCAATGAAGCGCAAGGCGCGAGCCGAACTGGCCAAGCGCAACGTCGGAATGGTCTTTCAGAGTTATCACCTGCTCGACGACCTGACGGTGCAGGAGAACATCGACCTTCCACTGTCGTACAAGGACATCCCACGCAGTCAGAGGCAAGGCATGGTGGCCGAGACGCTCGACCGTTTTCAGATCGTCGCCAAGAAGGATCTGTATCCCAACCAGCTTTCCGGCGGACAGCAGCAGTTGGTTGGCGTCGCCCGGGCTGTCATTCACAAACCTGCTCTGTTGCTGGCCGACGAGCCGACCGGCAATCTGCATTCCAGCCAGGCCAAGGAGATCATGGAGTTGTTCAGTGCATTGAATCGGGAGGGAACGACCATCGTGCAAGTCACGCATTCAGACGTCAACGCGTCGTACGGGACGCGCACCATCCAAATGCGCGATGGATGGCTGGTGGGCGACACCTCGAATCCGGCGCTGACACCGAGCGGGGAGGCGGTACGTTCATGATGGAACGCGTCTTTAAGTCGCCGATTTTGGCTCTGTTCCTGTGTTGTTTGTTGGTTAGCGCCCAAGCTCAGACACCGACCCCGACTGGATCAACGCCTGGGCAGATGCCGGATGCGCCGACGCCGCAACCTTCCAACTCGACAACGCCTGCGCAACTCTCCATACACACCCCCGCTCGGCTGGCGATTCCTCATTCGCATAATCCATTCAGCGCGTACGCTCCAAGTCAGGTACCCGAGCCGCAACTGGAGAACTCGCCACGCATCGACCGCCTCATCCGCGATGGCAAGCTGTATATCTCGCTGCAGGACGCAATCGCCCTGGCGCTGGAAAACAATCTCGATCTGGCCATCGCCCGCTATAACCTGCCCATCGCCGACACCGATATTCAGAGAACCAAGGCTGGCGCTTCCTTCCGCGGCATCAATACAGGAGTCGTGGGAGGCACGCCGGGCGGGGGTGTAGGCGGCTTCGGAACTGGCGCCCCGGGCGCGGGAGCCGGCGGCACAACCGGAGGCGCGGGAGGAGCAGGCGCAGGCGCCGCCGGTTTGGTGCAGTCCACCCTCGGCGCAGGAACTCCGGTGCAATCGTATGACCCGGCGGTTACCGCGATAAGCGGAGTGGAGCATCAGACCACGCCGCTTGCCAACCTGCAGATCTTCGGCGTCCCCCAACTGCATCTCAACACCACGCAGGTGAACGTCAATTACACACAATCGTTTCCCACCGGAACCAGCTTCACCTTCGAGCTAGACAATAACCGGCAAACCACGAACAGTATTTTCAGCAGTCTCACCCCGCAGTTGGGATCGTTTTACCGCGCACAGTTCACCCAACAACTTCTGGCGGGATTTGGGACCGGCCCTAACCTGCGCTTCCTGCGTATCGCGCGGAACAACAAAAAGATCTCTGACATTGCATTCAAGAACCAAGTGGTGGCAACGGTCACCCAGATCGCTAACATCTACTGGGACCTGGTGAGCGCATACGAAGAAGAGAGGGTCAACGAGCAGTCGTTTGCCTTTGCCCGGCAAAGTTTCGAGAACGCGCAAAAACAGTTGCAGCTGGAGGCAATTCCAGCCATGGATGTCATGCGTGCCGAAGCCGAGGTGTCGCGGCGCGATCAGGGCTTGACCGTCGCCAAGACGAACTTGCAGTTGCAGGAATCGTTGATCAAGAACGCGCTTACCAAGAACCTCGATGACCCCGTGCTGGAGTCGATGCCCGTAATTCCCACTGACCGGCTGGAACCAACGGATACGGTCCCCGACAAATCGACCCAGGACCTGATTGCCATGGCCCTGCAAGACCGCCCGGAACTGTCGGAATCGCAGATTGATTTGCAGAACCGCCAGATCAGCCGTCAGGCGGCCAAAAACGCATTGCTTCCAACCCTTGCTCTGGTGGGCTTCTACGGCGGCACTGGCTTGGCGGGAGAATTGAATCCGTTTTACTACCAGACTCCCAACACCACGACTGTGCCTTGCTGCTTTGGGGGCGCTTTCGGCGACGCATTCAACAATTCATCCCCGGATTATTTTGTGGGTCTTAACTTGACCCTTCCCATCCGTAATCGGGTCGCCAAGGCGGACCAATATCGTTCAGAGTTGGAATACCGTCAGGCCGAGTTGCGCCTGCAGCAACTGAAAAAGCAAATTCGCATCGAAGTACGCAATGCGCAATATGCTCTCGAGCAGGGCCGCGCCCGGGTGCAAGCGGCAAAAAAAGCGCGCGATCTGGCGGACAAGACGTTTACGATTATGCAGAAAGAGCAAACGCTGGGCGCAGGATCAAGTTTCCAGACGCTGACCGCCCAGCGCGACCTCGCCGTTGCCGAACTCGATCTGGTGAATGCCACGACGGCATACCAGAAGTCCAAACTCGAGTTGGAACGCGCCACCGGAACCACTCTGGAAGATAATGGCATTCAGATCCAGGATGCGGTGAACGGCACCGCACCCTGACGGAGAGCATATTGCCCAAGAGTCAAAGCCCAGGGAGCCCCGGCCTGGTGCAGGATTCCCCCGCCGGGACTCGTGAACGGCGGAAGGCAGGCCGCATTCTTACGGCTGATGACCAACCGCACATTCTCGAAGCGATTGAACTGCTGCTCCGTCCGGAAGGCTTTGAAGTTGATACGGCGAAGTCCCCAGCAGCGGTGCGGGAAGCACTCGCCAGCGACTTCTACGATGCCGTCCTGATTGACTTGAACTACACCCGCGATACCACCTCCGGTCAGGAAGGACTGGACCTGCTGCCCGAGATCGTGGCCTTCGATAGCAGCCTCCCGGTAATCGTGATGACCGCCTGGGGTAACGTTGGATTGGCCGTCGAGGCCATGCGCCGCGGAGCGCGCGATTTCATTCAGAAGCCGTGGGAAAATGAACGCCTGCTGGCGATCTTGCGCACCCAGGTCGAGCTGCATCGCGCTTTGCAACACACCCAGCGTTTGGAAGCCGAGACGAAACTGCTGCGCGCCGAAGGACGTCCCCAGTTCATCGCCGCCGCTCCTTCCATGCAGCCGGTATTGCAGACCATGGCCCGCATCGGCCCCTCCGACGCCAATGTGCTGGTCACCGGCGAACATGGCACTGGCAAAGAGGTCGTCGCCCAGACCCTGCATGCGCTATCAGCGCGGGCATCGATGCCTCTGGTCGCCGTAAATACCGGCGCGCTGCCCGAGGGCACTTTCGAAAGCGAATTGTTCGGACACGTGAAGGGCGCGTTCACCGACGCGCGTGCCGACCGCATCGGACGTTTCGAATTGGCCGACAACGGCACCATCTTTCTCGATGAGATCGGAAACGTTCCCATGCGGCAGCAGGCCAAACTGCTGCGCGTACTGGAGACGGGCGAGATCGAGCGGGTCGGCTCATCCCGGACCAAGCGGGTCAACGTGCGCGTCATTTCCGCGACGAACATCGATCTGCAAACCGCTATTGCCGCAGGCCAGTTTCGAGAAGATCTGCTTTTCAGGCTGAATACGGTTGAGATCCACATCCCCGCCCTGCGCGAGCGGCGCGAAGATATTGCAGCGCTGGCGGCACATTTCCTGTCGCGTTATGCGACACGCTATCGTGCGCCGGTTACCGGTTTTGCCCCGCCTGCTCTTCAGACAATGATGCAGTATGCGTGGCCAGGCAACGTCCGCGAGTTGGAGCACACCCTGGAACGTGCGGTGCTCATGTGCCACAGCGGCGAGATTCAAGTCTCGGACCTCGGGCTGAATGTGCAACGCCCCCAGGGGCAGAACCTGGAAGAGCTCAGCATCGAAGAGGTCGAGGGCATCCTGGTTCGCAAAGCGCTACAGCGTTTCCACGGCAACGTGAGTCAGGCGGCCGAGGCCCTGGGCTTGAGCCGCGGCGCTCTCTACCGCCGGATGGAGCGGTATGGGCTCTAGTTCAGGCGGCGACTCTAAGTCCGCAGCCCGAACTCCTCGCGCCCGATTTCGCAGATCGAGATTACTCTTCGAAAAACGCATCGCTCTGTTCGCTATACTCGCAGCCCTTCCGGGAATTGCGTTCGGCACCATCCTCATCTGGACCCAGCCATGGGCGCGCGATGTAAAGTTCGCCCTGACGGCGCTCGAGTTCTTTCTTTGGCTGGTGCTGACCTTGGCGCTGCTCGACCAGGTCGTACGCCCATTGCAGACTCTGGCCAACGTGGTGGGCGCGCTGCGGGAAGAAGACTATTCCTTTCGCGCGCGCGGGGCGGTAGCCAATGATGCGATGGGCGAGTTGGCGCTCGAGATTAATGCGCTGGCCGACATTCTGACCGAGCAGCGCATTCAGACCATCGAAGCCACCGCCCTTTTGCGTCGCGTAGTCGATGAAATCGATGCCCCGCTGTTTACGTTCGACCCCGATCACATCCTGAGGCTGGTGAACGCCGCGGGCGAGCGGCTATTGCAACAACCATCGGCGCGCCTCTTGGGGAAGACCGCCGCCGAACTCGAACTCAATGCTTGCTTCGAGGCCAGAAACGAAGCCCTGGTCGCACTTCCGTACTCCACTCCTAACGCACGCTGGATGGTACGCCAGAGTTCCTTTCGCCAAAACGGCGTGCCACACAAACTGATCGTACTGTCCGACGTGAGCCGCGCCCTGCGCGAAGAAGAGCGCAGCGCATGGCAGCGCTTGATCCGCGTCCTGGGCCACGAGCTTAATAACTCGCTGGCGCCCATCATTTCGATCGCGGGAAGCCTGGCGTCGCGTCTGCCGCTGCCGCAATTGCCGGAAGAGCAGAACGCCGACTTTCAGCGCGGACTCAACATCATCGAATCCCGCACTGCTTCCCTGCACCGCTTCCTGCAGTCTTATAGGCGGCTGGCACAGATGCCTTCGCCAGCCCTGCAACCAGTTGCGTTGCGGCAACTGATGGAACGCGTGGCCGTCCTGGAGACTCGTCTTGACGTCGAGATCGTGCCGGGCTCGGATCGTGTCTTGATGATCGACCCCGACCTCATCGAACAGATGCTGATCAACCTGGTGCGCAATGCTGTCGATGCCGCGCTGGAGCAGGCAAAGTCCGCTCATGCGGGCCCGGACACCGCAGCTCCAAAGGTCTCCATGCGGTGGGAACAGTACGATCGCAAGGTGGCGCTGATCGTGGAAGACAACGGCATTGGCTTGCTCAACCCGAGCAACGCTTTTGTTCCCTTCTATACCACCAAGCCGGGCGGTTCTGGGATCGGGTTGGTTCTGTCGCAGCAGATCGCCGAGGCCCACGGAGGTTCCATCGAACTTGGCAATCGCCGGGATACGCGGGGCTGTATCGTGAAGGTCTTACTACCGAGCCGGCCATCGCCGAGGCCCGTGCCTTCTTGAATGTGGACGCTGGCTGAGAACGCGGTGCTTATTCGCCGGCTATCGCGCGATCAATGGAAATAGGGCCCGAGCCTCTGACCAACACCACAATGGCCAGCGCGATCGCCAGGAGATGGTATTCAAATCCCTCACCTTTTTGCTGGCCGGTCCAGTTCATGAAGAAGCCATTAACGTGATGGACGGTGGCGATGGCGACCAGCATATTAACCATGATGCCCAGCGCTGCGATACGGCCGAGCAGACCGACCAGAAGTCCGAGGCCACCGAAGAATTCGGCGCAAATTGCCAGAAACGCCAGCGGCGCCGGAATTCCCAACTGGGTGAAGAATCCCATGGTGCCGTGTAAGCCATAGCCTCCAAACCAGCCCAGCATTTTCTGCGCGCCGTGCATAAAGAAGGTCACGCCAAGCACCAGGCGCACGATGGTGAGCGTGTAATCATTCGACGTGGAAAAGAGCTTGTGGAACATGAGCATCCTCCTCAGGATCAGGATTGGTTAGCTTATCCAATCGATTGACTAGATGCTTGTTGTAACACGTAAGTTGCAGAAATGTGAGGCTAAACTAACGGCTCGCCTTTGGAATTGTCATTACGAGCGAAGCGAGGAATCTGCTTTTGCTAGCGCCGAGACGACCGCTGAGGAAACAGCGGATCCCTCACGGCCTAGACTTTACCCCAACAAGCGCAAAAGCGGCGCTCGTTGGGGCCCCGGTTCGGCCGTTCGTGATGACAACTCAAAATCGCCGGACACTGCTCATGCAGCAGTCAATGGCCACGAAAGAAATTGCTCATTGTTTGTCCGCCGCCTTGAACTCGGCCCAGGGATTGCCCTTCATGTCGTGCAAGACGGGGCGCTGCCAGTCAAATTCCGGGTGCTCTTTCAGAAACGTGTCAGCGATGAAGTCCTCCCCGCAAGGATAACCGGCGCGCGCTTGCAGGCTCATGTTCTTCGCCATGGTGCTGTCAGCCGCCTGGGCGGTTACTGCGCCGCCGGGGGAATACGGCGGCCACTGCCACTCGGGCACGCCGCGCGGCGAGTTGGCCGCATGGCCACACAGAGCGCGCTCATCGCGTGCTTCCTTGCCTTCATAGCTGTCCCAGTGGTCGGCGAGAAACTTCTTGGCCATCTCGACGTCGATCTGCCCTTTGCTCTGCGCCATCAACTCCTCCCAGCGCTTGTGACGGGCATTCATTGAGCTGCCCATGTTGTTGGGATCGAAATCGGTTTCTTTCTTGATGAAGTCAGGATCGCTGGGAAAGTTTGAGCCAACAAAATAGCCGTCTTTGGTCCGCCATACGCGATGCATTTTCAGGCCAATCTCAAATCGCGCAATCTCGCCGGTCTTGTTGTCGGCCAGCAGCCAGTCGTTCGCGTATCCGCCATTATTGTGGTCGAGCATAATCCGCACATACTCATCGATTGAGCTGGCATACTGCATCGCACGGCGTGCCCGCACAAACTCAGGCGTGCCGTTGGGGTCGAACAAAGCGTAGCCGGTGATGGTTGTCTCTGTGACCATGAGTCCGGCGGAATTGATTCCGAAGTCATCGTCACTCACGATCACCCCCGGGAAACCATCGGTCAACATGTGATAACCGTGGGTGGGAACAATGTCGAAGATGACGGTCCAGCGGCTACCAACCGCGATGTCGGTCCAGTTGCTATGGGCAATGACCGGCTTGTGGTCCGTGGTCATGGATCCGGTTGCAACCAGCGCGCTGCAATTTCCCGGAGCTTTCAAGACAGGCGCGTCGGCCCGCTTTTCCCGTTTGTTCAGCCAGGGAACGTAGTAATCGGGAAGTTCTTCCATGGCGTTCAAAGCCACTACGTCCCACAGATCCAGGTTGACGCCGTGGGCGTGCAGGCCATCCACAATGCCTTGCAATTCCTGTTGATACTCGGCATCAATGTGCTTCCACAGCACGTTTTGTGCGGTATTGCGGTAGAAATTCCAATCGCGCTTGGTCGTATGCGTATCCACCGCACGAACGGTGTTCAAGCCATCTGCGATCTCGGGCGCCAGCAGGTAACCGTGTTGATATCCGATGTCAGCGGGAGAGCCTTCGAGATGAACGTACACCCAGTGATTGCGTTCGAAGCGATAGGCAGGTTTTAAGCGCGCTTCGTCAGGTTTGGTTGCATCTTGCTTGGCGAGCGCGAAGCTGGCAGAGGCGAAAAGCAGACCAAGCGCAAACAAGGAAGTAACAATTCGGCGAATTCCAGATGGCATAGGTTCTCCAACGTGTGTAAGACGGCAGCAGCTTATCCCTTTAGCAACCGAATATCAAGGCAAGGCCTAGCTTGTAAAATTCTCCGCACAGAACCAGGAATCAGTTAATGTAGGGAAGCGCCAACCTGCTATCAGGTCTTGCGCCCTGAGGGAAAGATGCCGGGTTGCGAAAGCATGCGATTCGTGAAATCGGTAGCCAGACAGGACTTCTCAATTCGCATCGGGATCATGGCTCTGCTACTGGTTTCGTCCGCGACTGCATGGCTGGGAGCGCAAGAGCGGCCCAGCTCCACGGCGAGTTGGAAATTTGCGGTATCCGGCGACTCGCGCAATTGTGGCGACATCGTGATGCCTGCGATCGCCCAGGGAGTCCGGCACGACGGGGCGTCTTTCTATTGGCATCTCGGTGACTATCGAGCGATCTATACCTTCGACGAGGACTATCTCCACACACATCCGGCGTCCACCATCAGCGATTACTTCGCCAATGCCTGGCCCGATTTCATTCAGCACCAACTACATCCTTTTGGAGACTTGCGGGTGTTTCTGGCGATGGGAAACCACGAAATGATTCAACCCATGACGAGGGGCCAGTATGTCGCCCAGTTCGCCGATTGGCTTGACCAACCCGTGCTGCGGCGGCAGCGCCTGACGGACAATCCCAACGACCACGTTTTGAAGACGTACTATCACTGGATCGAACGCGGGGTTGATTTCATCGGCTTGGATAACGCTTCTCCCGATGAGTTCGACACCGGCCAGATGAGTTGGCTACAGGGCGTCTTGGCCAACGATGCGAAGGACAACTCGATTCACACGGTCGTGCTGGGAATGCACGCCGCACTGCCCGACAGTTTGTCCGCCGGACATAGCATGAACGACTCCGCGCAGGAGCAAAGTAGCGGGCGGGTTGTCTACGCTCAACTGGTGGCCTTCCGGCACAGCACGAAGAAGAACGTGTACGTGCTGGCGAGCCATTCGCATTTCGTGATGAACAACATCTACGCCACCGCTTGCCATGCCAGCGAGGGAGTGTTGCCCGGATGGATCGTGGGCTCTGCCGGCGCCGTGCGGTATTGGCTGCCGCAGGACCATGCTGCTGCCACAGTCGCCATGACCGATGTTTACGGATATCTGCTGGCGACAGTGGCGCCGGACGCCAGCATGACCTTCGAATTTAAGGAAGTCAAAGAGGCGGATGTGCCAGTAGCTGTCGTAACCGAGTTCTCGCACCAGCAGGTCAATTGGTGCTTTGCGCAAAACAAAGCGTCCTCCACTCCGGCTGGCGCTGTGTGCCCCACAGATCGCACTCCAACAACGCATTGAACTGCTCCGCTTAGCTTCTCCATCGCAGGTATTTCAGCGCTTCCGCCTGCTCTGCGAGGTGTTCACCCACTCCCAAAAAGCTCTACCGCCCGCGTCAGGTTTCGAGTAATATCGGATGCCAACGTTGTTGAAATAAGGCCTGTCGACTTCATAATTACGCAAGTGCCCATGGAGATAACCAATCGCTTGCTGCGTGGATTTGCCGGCGATACTGCCGTGCCGGGAGCGCACCCGCTCGATTTGCTTGTAGCCGGGGTGTCACGCCGATCGAAGATGTTTTCCCGCGGGTGGGGAGAGGAGGCGCTACTGACGCAGCTCTCCACGCGGGTCTCCTACAGCGATCCGCCTTGTTCGATTTCCGTGGACTGGCACCCGGCGCGTAAGCGCGGCCACATCGTGCGGCGCGACGGCACCTTCACCTCGCCCCTGGAGTTGCTTCCCAAAGAAACGCGCACGGTACATGTGCGCGCGTGGTTGCGGGAAGGCAATCGTACCGCATGCGTGGTCCTGGCAGGTTCGCGTGACGAAGGCTATCAGCCCCGCGAGCACGTCTTCGGTCCACTCGTCGCACGCGGACTCGACCTCTACTTTCTGGTGAGCCCTTTCTACGGTCGGCGGCGGCTTGCGGGAGGACCCTCTCTCATCACCGTCAGCGATCACGGATTGATGGCGCTGGGTATGGTGCTGGAGGCGCGCGCGCTGCTTGAAAATCTGAGCGAGCGCTATCCGAGGCTGGCTGTGGCCGGCTACAGCATGGGCGGTCATATGGCGGCGATCACCGCGGCAGTCTGTCCTTTTTCCGTCGCCTGTGCGGCACTGGCGACCGGCGCCTCTGCGAGTAGCATCTACACCCGCGGACTGCTGTCATGGAGTGTGGATCTGGAGGCCCTGGGCGGCGGAGCAAACTTGCGCGCGGCAGCACGCGAACGGCTCCAGCGACTTTTTGATGTTGCCGATATCACGCGCTATCCGCCGCCAGTCAGGGTGGACGCGGCCGTCATTGCGGGATGCACACGCGATGGGTACGTGTCGAGCAGTGAGACCAGGCGCCTGCATCAGCACTGGCACGGAAGTACGCTGCGTTGGATTCCGGCGGGCCATTTCTCTGCGCTGGTGACCAGTGGACGCTCACTCTGCGATTGCGTCGCCAACGCAGTCGAGAAGCTGTGACCAACAGTTCGTGCTCGAAACCGCGCCTGACTCTGCATTGCAGCTGCAACCCTGCTCCGGTTTCTGGCCGCAGGGGTAGCGTCACCTCACAAGGTACGCCACATCACAGGCGCACTGTACTCCGCATCACAGACATCCGCCCGTTTCCCCTTCAAACTTAAGCTTACTCCCGGGTGCCCAGGATCAGCGCACAAGCTCCTGATCTGCTCCTCAGCGTTACAAGGGCGAAAGCGATCGCCGCCATTTGGTGTTCTCATCCTGCGCGTCCGGTAGCCGCTTCGTGCTTTGGCCCTCTGAACCAATACTTGTGGGAGTAATCGAAAACCTGGCCCAGTAGGAGATGTTGAGCATTATGGTGGAAGGCATCCAGTCACCAGCGCAAGTGACGTACTGGTTGATAACCGGACGAGATCTATTCGTAACCCTTAATCTTCTGGGCCTGGCGTGCTTTTTCTACATCGTGACTAAGCGCATGACGCCGCTCATTCGGGGCGAACGCGATTTCCGCTTTGATCGGCCGTTGGTTCGATTGGAAAGAGTCCTCCAATTTTGGCTGGGGCAGTGGAAGCATCCGCGCTACCGGACCGCAGGGATAATGCACATCCTGATCTTTGCGAGTTTTCTGACCCTCGCAACCCAAGCCTTCTCTCTGCTGATCCTTGGTGTCTCCCGAAATTTCGTTGTGCCCGGATCGTCTGAAGGAATCGGCCTCATCTACAACATCGCCAAGGACTACGCTGCGACCATTGTCTTCCTGTGCATGGTGTTCGCCGTTGTTCGTCGACTGGTCTTCAAGCCTGCGCGCTACGCAGTGCCTGCCAGATACGGTAAGGGTCACCCCGGCGACGCGATCTTTCTCTTAGGGCTAATTGCGCTGCTGATGGCAACAGAGAGCCTGTTTGAGGCTAGTAAAGCGGCCTTTCAAGCACAACAGAGCCAACCCGCTGAGTTCATGGCGGTTCTATCGTTGCCCTGGATATTGAAAAGCCTTCTGGCTACAACTTCCTTGTCGACACTTAAGGCCCTGAACCTTGGCGCCTATTTTGTCGATGTGCTGACCTTTTACTTCTTGTTGTGCTATCGGCCGTTCGGAATTCAGTTCCACGTCGAGACTTCTCTGTTCAATGTTTACTTCGCAAAGTTGGACCGCGGAACTGTGAAGCCGGTGAGATGGGGCGTCAGCGACGAGCATCTGGATCAGGTGAAATCCTTCGGCGTGAAGACCTTTGAAGACTTCACCTGGAAGCACATGCTCGATTTTTACTCCTGTGCTGACTGCGGGCGCTGTTCGGACCAGTGTCCAGCCAATGCGGTGGGAAGGCCGCTGTCGCCAAGGTTCCTCACCATCAAGGCCAGGGATTACAGCTTCCAGCACTATCCGATGTTCGGCAGCGCAGGCAACGGCACGCCGTTAATTTCGCCCAGCGGCATTTATTCAGAAGATGAAATCTGGTCTTGCACGACCTGCGGCGCCTGCGAAGAAGAATGTCCGTTGCTGATCCAGTACATCGACAAGATCGTCGATTTGCGGCGGGGCATGGTCGACGACGGGAACGTACCCCAGTCCCTGCAGAAACCGCTGAAGGCGCTCGAGAGCCGTGGCAATCCGTACGGCAAGATGGAGAAGAAGCGGGCCGAGTGGACGAAGGCCAAAGATTTCTCCCCCACTTGCGCCGTCAAGACCGTGGACGGGAAGGCCCATGCGGATACGTTGTACTTCGTCGACAGTATCACCTCCTACGATGACCGCATGCAATCGATTGGACGCGCTACGGCGAGGATTCT
>ODAK010005179.1_pt1 | contig 13261 bp, 12 predicted proteins | sample 1539591 | NCBI WGS metagenome assembly ODAK01 (sample SAMEA3539303, study PRJEB22396) | soil metagenome | biome: tundra; feature: field; material: soil | place: USA | collected 2010-05 | depth 0.15 m | reverse complement strand
GGTGACGTGCCCGTTGGCGGCACTGGGCGTGCCGCCGACCCCCCCGGCGTTCCCGACTGCGGTCACCGGGTCACCGACGGCCAAGCTCGAGGAGTTCCCGATGGTGACGGTCCTCAGCCCCGTCGCACCCGAGAGCTTCAAGACGGCGATGTCCTGTGTCTTGTCGGTGCCGACTATCTCGCCGGTGTAGGTCTCCCCGTTCCCGACGTCGGTCACGGTGATGCTCGTGGCGCCGTCGATGACGTGGTTGTTGGTGAGCACGTCGCCCGACGAGTTGAGGACCATGCCGGTGCCGGTGGCCTCTCCACCGGAGAAGCCGAGCCGCGTGGTGATGTCGACGACGCCGGGATCCACTTTCAAAGCGACGGTGCCGGTCTCGGACGCGCCCGACGACGGCAACGTGATGAGAGGCGACCCGCTCCCGAGCTGGTTCTGGATCGTCTTCCGACCTACGGCGACTCCGAGCAGGGCCACGATGGCGACGAGGGCCGCGATGGCGATGACATGAAGGGGACGGTTGCGGACAGGTTGAATGGGCGGCAACCAGATGGGGGGCCCACCCCACTGCCCCGGCGTCCAATGCCCACTGCCGTCCCACGGTCGGGCCTGCCCCGACGATGCCCAGGGCCCGGGCGGCCCGGGCGGGAAGTCGCTGCCTCCGGACCCACCGAGCCCCTCACCGGGAGACGGGACGGCCCACACGTCGTGGTGGCCGGGCGCAGGAGGAACAGAGCCCGGCACAGGGGGATGCACCGGTGGTCCGGGAGTCGCATCCGGGTCGAAGGTCTCGCTCAACGCCCCTCCTCAAGGGGGCTCGGGGCAGCGGTGGCAATGCCCTGTCTACGTCCGAGTAGACCCCTGCTCCCAGTGACCTTGCGTTTGCGGCAGCTCGAGACCCGGTTTGTCCTCCTATTGTGCCCCCGCCAGAAGCACTAGCCGAGCGGAGCGCCCGAGAGCTGTGCCGAGGCCCGTGCCCGAGACGGGACCCTCGCCTCGGTGACCGATCCCGCCACGACCTCGACGGCCAGATCGAAGGATCCTGGCCCTCCGCCCTTGAGCCGGACGTCGTAGGGGCCCGCGGCGAGAGATCCGAAGACCCCGGCGTACAGCACCCGGCGACCTCCATGTCGTTCTCGCACCGCGGTGTGCGTCCCGAGCCAGGTCCCCGCACCGGGGCGGATCTCGATCTCCGCCCCGGCCAGGTCGACGTCGGTGTACACCACCAACGCACCGGCGTGGGGGCCGATGTCGAGCACCACGCAGGCCTCGCCACTCGGGCCCAGGGGCCCCTCGGGCCCCGGGCCGTCGTCGTGGTGGTGGCCGGAGCCCACCGTCAACTCGCCGGGACCAAGAAGCCGCTGTGGGGCACCCCGAGGTAGGGGAACGAGGACAGGTAGTTCTCGGTGCCCATGGCGCTCAGGTCCGCGGCGTTGGTCGTGAGGCCCTCGCTGATGGCGGTGGCGGCACCGTCGGGGGTGAAGCTCGGGTCGACGAGCTTCAAGACCGCGCCGGCCAGGCACCGCAGCTCGATGGTGACCACGTCGTCGGACACCCGGCGGCCGTTGGGGAAGCCGGCGATGTCGTTGCCGAGCAGTCCGGTGTTCGCCGGGCTCGTCGACGGCGGGATCGCCATGTTGAGGCGCAGCATGTCGGCCTGGGTCGTCCCGGTGAAGTTCTGGAACCCGGTGATGAGCCCGGGCGGGATGCCCGTGAGGAGGATGGCGACGAGGTCGGCGCGGTTCGGGGCCGGGGGCCCCGCGTTGTACGCGGCCAGGTTCGGGAACACCCCCGGGTACAGAACCGGGAGCAGCTGGGACAGCTGCGGGTTCGAGTAGAAGGACGCGAACTGGCTGTCGCTCCCGGGTGCCTGGGAGTTCCAGTAGTCCTTCTTGCCCATGGGGATCAGCACCTCGTTGACGAGGGGGTTGCCCAGCCGTGACACCTGGACGTAGGGCCCGGTGCAGAAATGCGCACCGAAGTCATCGCGCACCCGGACCTTCTGACGGTATGCGGCGGTCCACACACCGATGACCGAGTTCGGCGAAGACGAGTGGCGGGACCCTCTCCAGCCGCTCCCGTTACTGGACAACTCGCTCATGGGCACCTGGATGGCGATGCTGTGGACGTTCGCCCCCTTCAGCGAGTTGATGCCGGCCGCCATCTGACCGAGCCCGGTGTTCTGGAGCCCGAACGTGGCGTGGTCCTGCTCGAAGGGCCGCAGGATGGCGAGGTCGAAGGTGGCCCCGAGGTCGACGTAGAAGCCGTCGGCGCGCTGTCCCGCGAACACGGTGACGTCGTTGGCCAGACTGTGCACGGCGGCACCGGCCAGCGCGTCGTAGCTCGGGGTCGACAGCGGCCCGATGTTGCACGGCGGGCAGGCCAGGCCCGTCCCCAAGACGGTGCGCCGCGAGTTGCCGTGGTCGGTGTCGACCCGGGTCACCGAGTAGGTCTGACGACGGTTCCAGTTGGCGTCGGTGAGCGAACCGATGGGCCCGGTGTTGTAGAGGAACGTGTCCGGGTTGGTGACATCGGTGTCGAAGCTGAACTCGTAGACGATGTCCGCATCGCCGTCGTTGTCGTTGTCGATGTTGATGGTGTAGAGGACGTCATTGCCGAACTCGTAGAAGTTGGGCCCGCCGTCAGGTCCCTCGAGCGGGACGTAGTTGGCGATGATCGTCACCGTGTCGGGCTCGTCGGGGCTCACGAAGGCGTACAGGTCGGTGCTGTCTGCGACCGGGTCCTTGGAGATCTCGGGCGCTTCACGGTGCGATGACATGGCTCACTCCAGTTGTTCGTAGGGGCGGTAGTTGCGGGTTTGACGTGATTGCGGTGATTGACGTGATTGACGTGATTGATTGACGTGTCGGGGGACGGCGGGGACTCAGCGCGCGGCGCGTGCTAATTGGCTGGCGAGTTGCGGGTTGCGGACGATGATCTCTCGGGTGCCGTTGAAGAGGCTGATCTCTCCGGTCGAGAGATCGCGGACATGCGCCACCAGAGGCTCGGAGAGATTGGCCGCACCGGCGTCGGCCCCGGCGATCGAAGCGTCCGCAGCGGGAGCTTCGGCGTCCCCGGCGCCGAGCAGACTGGAAAGGCCTGGGACCGACGACAAGACGCCCGCAGCGGCAACCGCCATCGAGCCCCTGCCGAGAAACGTGCGCCTGGTTACTCCGGCCATTCTCGAACCTCCATTCCAGAGGGCCGTCACTTCGACGCCACCAGGGCGCGAACTTCCAGCACTCGGAATCGATCGGCATTTCCCCGGGCCACGGCTCGTGTTCCGGGGTGTCGGCATCTCTTCGGTGCCCACCGGTGTTCTGGATGACTCGCACCGGGACTTCGTCATTGTCGACGACTCGGAGCGGCGCGGCGCTGCCCCGTGGGGGGCTGTGGAAGACCACTCCCCTCACACCGACCAGGTACGATCCCGGCATGCTCCGAACAGAGATCGACGCCGTCCTCGTCGAGGTGCTCCGGGACCGCCGGCTCCTCGCCCATCCCTTTTACCGCCGTTGGGAGGCGGGAACACTCGAACGCGCCGAGTTGGCCGCGTATGCCGCGCAGTACCGGCACTTCGAGGCCGTTCTCCCTGACGTTCTCGAGCGAGTGGTCCAGCGCGTCGAGGACCCGACGGCGCGCGGGCTCGTCCAAGCCAACCTCGACGACGAACGCGGGGTCCCCGCACCTCATCTCGAATTGTTCGAAGGTTTCGCCGACGCGGTGGGTGCACCCGCCACCGCCGATGCGACACCCGCCACCGCCGCATTGGTGAGCCTGTACACCTCAGTGGCAGACGAGTCAGCTGTGGCCGCGCTCGCCGCGTTGGCGGCCTATGAAGTCCAGGCATCGGAGATCGCGGGTTCAAAGGCCGAGGGACTTCGTCTGCGCTACGGCGTGACCGACGACGGGGCACGTTTCTGGGACGTCCATTCCGGGGTCGACGAGCTCCACGGCGCCTGGATCGTCGACGCACTGGCCGCCGTCGCCATCGACTCCGACGAGGTCCACGACGCCGCGTCGGCGGCGGCAGCAGCATGGTGGGCGTTCCTCGACGAGCGCGAAGCGCATGCGCCCGTCGCCCTCACCTGCTGACACCACCCCCGCCTGCCAAGGCTTCGGGCTCGCAGAACCCCGGCGTCAACCCCAAAGCCAAGGCGGCCCGCAAGGCCAACGCCGCCCCCGGCTCGGGCGCGGCCCAGAAACCCAAAGGGTCGGCCACATCCAAGAAGTCCGCATCCAAGAAGTCGGCGTCCAAGAGATCCACGGCGGGGGACAAGCTCGCTGATTACCGCCAGCGACGGGATCCTGCGATCACCCCCGAACCGGTCCCGTCCGGGGCGGCGAGACCGGGGAGACGAGGCGGTCGTTCAACGGGCCCGGCGCCGATCTTCGTCATCCAGGAGCACCACGCCCGCTCGCTGCACTGGGACTTCCGGCTCGAGCGTGACGGCGTCCTCGTGTCCTGGGCGGTCCCCAAGGGGCTTCCCGTGGACAAGAAGACCAACCACCTGGCGGTGCACACCGAAGACCACCCCATGGAGTACGCCTCGTTCGCGGGGAAGATCCCGCGCGGTGAATACGGCGGCGGGGACGTGATCGTGTGGGACCACGGCACCTACGACGAATTGAAGTGGTCCGATCGTGAGGTCATGGTCGTCCTCCACGGCGAGCGGACGCAGGGAACCTACGTCCTGTTCGCCACCGACGGCCCGAACCGTCGAAGTGGCAAATCCGACCCGGGGGGCGGCCGCTCGTGGATGGTGCACCGCATGGACGACGACCCCGAGGGGTACGAGCCCCCGCCGCACGACGTCCGGCCCATGCTCGCCACGTTGGGCGAATTGCCGAAGGACGACGAGGCCTGGGCCTATGAGTTCAAGTGGGACGGCATTCGCGCCATCTCCTACGTCGACGGCGGGCGCATCCGTGTCGAATCCAGGAACGGCAACGACCTCACCCACTCCTTCCCCGAGCTGCGCGCCCTCGGGGAGCAGCTCGGCTCTCGCCGGGTGGTCCTCGACGGCGAGATCGTGGCGTTCGACGAGGCCGGCCGTCCCCGCTTCCAACTGCTCCAGCCCCGCATCCACGCCACCGACGCCCACAAGGCGACGGTCCTGGCCGCGGAGCAGCCCGTCGTCTACGTCCTCTTCGACGTCCTCTACATCGACGGCGAGTCACTGCTCGGTCTCACCTACGTCGAGCGCCGAAGACGACTCGAAGGTCTCGCGCTGGTCGCCTCGCGCCCCGAGCACTGGACCCTGAGCCCCCGATTCGCCGGACCCGGCGCCGATGTCCTCCGAGCCAGCCAGGCCCAGGGCCTCGAGGGGGTCCTCGCCAAGCGCCTCGACTCGCCCTACCTGCCGGGCAAGCGCTCTCCGAGCTGGACGAAGGTCAAGAACCTCCTCACCCAAGAGGTGATCGTGGGCGGTTGGACACCCGGCGTCGGCAATCGTCAGGGTCGACTTGGATCGCTCCTGCTCGGGATCCCCGGCGACGAAGGCCTTCATTACATCGGCCAGGTCGGCACCGGCTTCACCGTCTCGACCCTCGACGACCTGGCCGGGAGACTCGAACCCCGACGAAGCCAACGCAATCCGTTCGTCACCGCTGTTCCCCGTCGCTACGAGAACGTGGCCATCTGGGTCGACCCCACGCTCGTCGGCGAGGTGAGTTTCAGCGAGTGGACCAACGAGGGCCGTCTCCGTCACCCTTCATGGCGCGGCCTGCGCGACGACAAGTCACCCGAGGAGGTCCGCCGTGAGTCCTGACAGCCAACGCGTGACGGTGAGTGTCGGGGATCGCGAGCTCCAGCTCTCCAATCTGGACAAGCCGCTCTTCCCGACGGGGTTCACCAAGGGCGACATGCTCGACTACTACGCCCGTATCGCGCCGGTCATGCTCGCTCATCTCGCCCGCCGGCCGGTGACGGTGAAGCGATTCCCCCAAGGCGTGGACCACAAGGGCTTCATCGAGAAGAACGTCCCCAAACACGCGCCGGAGTGGATCCAGACCGTGACCCTGCCCCGCAAGGGCACCGATCGTTGGGGAAAGCCGGCCACCTCGGCCGGCTCGGCCCCCGACCGGGACACGACCCAATTCGTCATCGTGGACGGCCTCGCCACCTTGATGTGGTTGGTGAACCTGGCCTCGGTGGAGTTCCACACGCCGATGTGGCGGATAGACCAGAAGGAGCGAAAGGACCACAAGGACAAGCCTCGTTCGCCGGATCTTCTCGTCTTCGACCTCGACCCCGGACTTCCCGCCACCATCTCGGAGTGCTGTCGAATCGCCCTCCTGCTGCGCGACCGCGCCAGTCAAGACGACATCGAGCTCGTTCCGAAGACCAGTGGGTCCAAGGGCATGCAGCTCTACGCATCCATCGCGGCGAAGGATTGGCCCGAGGAGCGCACGAGCACCTACGCGCATGGGCTGGCCGAGGAGCTCGAGCACTCGGATCCCGAACTGGCGGTGTCCCGGATGGCGAAGGCACTGCGGGTGGGTCGGGTGTTCATCGACTGGAGCCAGAACAGCGGAGCGAAGACGACGGTGACTCCCTATTCCTTGCGGGCGCTCGACCGTCCATCGGTCTCGACCCCGCTCACATGGACCGAAGTCGAAGAGGGTGCGGAGCGAGGCGGGGAGAGGTTCCTCGCTTTCAGCCCCAACGATGTCTTGGACCGGGTCGAGGCCCGGGGCGACCTGTTCGCGACCGTGTCTGACGATGTCGGAGGCCCAGCGGGGCGGGATTAGCCTCGGACGGGTCATGTCCGAGCCACGAACTGTGATCCCCGAGGACCAGACGAGTGGTGGGCTGACACACCGCCAGGTCCTCATCGTCCTCAGTGGCCTCATGTTGGGCATGCTCCTGGCCGCTCTCGACCAGACGATCGTGGCGACCGCCCTCCCGACGATCGTGGGCGATCTGCACGGGCTCAACCATCTGTCGTGGGTGGTCACGGCGTATCTGCTCACCACCACCTTGTCGACGCCGCTCTACGGCAAGATCTCCGACCTCCACGGGCGCAAGAAGATCTTCCAGATCGCCATCGTCATCTTCCTCATCGGCTCCGCGCTGTCGGGCCTCAGCCGCAACATGGACGAGCTCATCGCGTTCCGCGCCCTCCAGGGCCTTGGCGGCGGCGGTCTCATGGCCTTGGCCATGGCCATCGTGGGTGACATCGTGAGCCCGAGGGAGCGTGGCCGGTACCAGGGCTACTTCGGCGGGGTCTTCGCCCTGGCGAGCATCGGGGGCCCCCTGGCGGGCGGGTTCCTCACCGATCACCTCACCTGGCGCTGGATCTTCTATATCAACATCCCGGTGGGGATCCTGGCCCTGTTCATCACGAGCGCGGTGCTCCGGCTGCCGCTGCCCACTTCCAAGGCGCGCTCGATCGACTACACCGGCGCGGGGCTCATCGTGGCGGCCGTGACCCCGCTGATCCTGGTGACGGTGTGGGGGGGCCGGACCTACCCGTGGGCATCGCCGGTCATCATCGGCCTCGTCATCGTGTCGTTGGCGATGATCGGCGCCGTGGTCTGGTGGGAGCGCAGGGCCCCCGAGCCGATCTTCCCGCCCCGGGTGTTCGCCAACTCGATCGTCCGGTCCGGACTGGGGATGACGTTCTTCGTGACGGCCACCATGTTCGCGGCCATCATCTACATCCCCGTCTACCTCCAACTCGTCGACGGCACGTCGGCCACGCGCTCGGGCGTGCTCCTGCTGCCGCTCATGGGAGGGATGCTCACGACGTCGATCATCTCCGGACGTCTCGTGACCCACTTCGGCCGCTACAAGGTCTATCCCGTGTTCGGGACCGCGCTCATGACCGTGGGGATGTGGCTCTTCACCCATCTCGGGGCCCACACCTCATTGGGTGCGGCCAGTTTCTACATGGTGGTCTTCGGCGTCGGGATGGGGATGACCCTGCAGATCGTCGTGGTGGCGGTCCAGAACGCGGTGGAGCGTCGCGACCTGGGCAGCTCCACCTCGGCGGTGAGCTTCTTCCGCAACATCGGCGCCGCCTGTGGGACGGCGTTGCTCGGGACCGTACTCGTGAGCCGCCTCGGGTTCTGGCTGCCCCGCCTCGTCCCGGCCCACAGTGGGCTCAACCTCTCACAGTCCTTCACGATCACCCCGGCCGAGCTGCGGGCGCTGCACCCGGCCGTGCGTAGCGGCGTCATCGACTCGTTCGTCCGTTCGCTCCACGTCGTGTTCATGGTGGGGATCCCCCTCGCCGCGCTCGCTTTCGTCTGTGCCCTGCTGCTCAAAGACGCCCCCCTCCACGGCACCGTGGCCAAGACCAGAGAATCCGCCGAGCGGGGTCTCGTGGTCCCGTCTCCCCGTGCTTCGGTGAGCGGAGGATGAACTTCTTCTCGTTCCATCTCATGCCCTGGCCGCACCTGGCCCCGCCTCGGGAGTTCCTGGCCGAGAACGAAGCGGCCTGGGTGACGTTGTCGAACGCCAACTACGACCCGGCTCGGGGCAAGGAGCTCTACGACCGCTACATCTCCGAGCTCGTGGTGGCAGAGGAGCTCGGCCTCGACGGTGTCGTCGTGAACGAGCACCACCAGAACGCCTACGGGCTGATGCCGTCGCCGAACCTGGTGGCGGCCGCGCTCACGCGTGAGACGTCTCGGGTCAAGATCTGCGTCCTCGGCAATGCGCTCCCGCTGTACAACCCGCCCACACGCGTGGCCGAGGAGATGGCCATGCTCGACGTCATGAGCGGTGGACGGCTCATCGCCGGCCTGGTGGTGGGGGGAGGGCCCGAGTACTACTCGACCAACGTGAACCCCACCGACGCCCGGCCGCGCTTTCGAGAGGCCGTCGACCTCGTCATCCAGGCCTGGACCCGCCCCGGCCCGTTCGCCTTCGACGGTGAGTTCTACCAATTGCCCTATGTGAACCCCTGGCCCCGTCCCCTCCAGCAGCCCCACCCCCCGGTGTGGATCCCGGGGCTCGGTTCGCCCAGCACGATCACCTACTGCGTCGAGCACGGGTTCGGCTACATGGGGGTGGCCTACTACGCGCCGCCCGAGACCTTCGCCCGCCAGGCCGTGGCCTATCACGACGCCGTCGCCGCGTCGGGGCGAACGTTCGATCCCGAGCTGCTGGGCTGGCTCACCACGGTGTACGTGGCCGAGACCGACGAGCAGGCCGTCGAGGAGGCCGCCGCCCATCTCGCCTACTTCCAAGGGACTCTGGCCGCGGGCTTCGTGGGGCCCGGCAAGGTGTGGATGCCGCCGGGGTACATCGACCCGCCCGCCCTCGTCCAGTTCCTGGCCGATCTCCGGGGAATGGTCCAGGGCCCCCGGCCCACCGATGCCGCCGCCGCGGTCTGGAAGCGGTCGCCTTTGATCGGGAGCCCGGCCACGGTTCGGGAACGGTTGCTCACCTACGTGAACGAGCTCGGGCTGGGCACCGTCCTGGCCCTGTTGCAATTCGGGTCGCTCCCCGCCGATCTCACGGCGCGCTCGACCCATCTCTACGCCACCGAGGTCGTGCCCTATGTGCGCGAGCACGCCGAGAACCACTTCGCCACCAAGGGGTGGGCGTGACCGTCGTCGACCGACACGCCGGGTCTCCGAACCGCACCACGGTGGCGGTCTCGGGGCGCGACGTCACGCTCCTGCGCGGGGGCGACGGCGCTCGGGTGCTGTACCTGCACGGGTTGTGCGACATCCACGCCGTGTGGCCCGGCGAGCAATGGACGCCCTTCCTGGCCCGGTTGGCGACGAGCTTCGACGTCGTCGCTCCCGCACTTCCCGGGTACAACGCCAGCGCGGGGCTCGAGGACTTCGACGACGTCGAGGACTACGTCTGGCACCTCGTCGATCTGTGCCACGGAGCGGGGCTCAGTGACATCGACGTCGTCGGGCACAGCCTCGGGGGATGGTTCGCAGCCGAGCTCGCGTTGCGCAGACCGGAGTTGGTCCGACGGCTGGTGCTGGTCGATCCCCTCGGTGTCCATGTCCGTGGCGTCGAGGTCCCTCCGTTCTTCGGTGCCGTTGCCCCCCGGGGGATCGGCGGGGCCGGAGAAGCCAGACGTCTTCTCTTCGCCGACCCGGAAGGGGCCGTGGCGTTGGACGCGCTGCCCGACGTCATGACCACCGAGCAACAGCTGCTGTGGTTCGGGGGTCTGGCGGGAGCGGCCCGACTGGGGTGGAAGGCTCCGCACTTCCAGAGCCGCAAGCTCACCGAGCGTCTCGGGCGCGTCGAGGTGCCCACCCTGGTGATCCGCGGCGAGGAGGACCTGCTCGTCCCCGAGGAGGCCGGTCGAATGTGGAGCGGCTCGATTCCCGGGGCCCGACTCGTCGAGAGACCCGACGCCGGGCACTGCCTCCCCCTCGAGCGACCCGAGATCGCCGCCGAGGTGGAAGGCTTCCTCGTCGGACCGGACTGAAGAGACCGAAAGAGAGAGCCAGTGGAGCTAGCGGGCGCGTCTGCCGTCGTGACGGGTGGGGCGAGCGGGATCGGCGCCGCGACGGTCGAGCTGCTGCGCGCGGCCGGGGCCCGTGTGGCCGTGCTCGACGTCCAGCAAGGATCGGGCCCGGCCGAGATCTACATGCGTTGCGACATCTCGGTGGAGGAGGAGGTCGTCGGTGCCGTCGGGCAGCTCCACGACGCCTTGGGTGGTCTCGACGTGGCTGTGCTCAACGCCGGCGTCGGTGGTTTCGGATCCTTGGTCGACCTGTCGAGCGCCGAATGGGACCGGGTGCTCGGCATCAATCTCCGGGGCACCTTCCTGTGCCTACGAGAAGTGGCCAAGGCCATGGTGGCCGGGGGCCGCGGCGGCGCCATCGTGGCGGTGAGCTCGATCTCGGGCTTCCTCGCCGATCGCATGATGGGTCACTACAGCGTGTCCAAGGCCGGCGTGGCCGAGCTGGTCCGGGTGGCCGCCCGTGAGCTCGGGCCCTTCGGGATCCGGGTCAACGCGGTGGCCCCGGGGACGACCGACACCCCGATGTTCGCGTCGACCAAGCGCCTCCCCGGGTACCGCGAGCGGGTGGCCGATCGCTCGGCGTTGGGTGACGTCGGCACCCCCGACGGCGTGGCCCGTGCCATCCGGGCGCTGGTGGAATTGGACTGGGTCACAGGACAGGTTCTGGCCGCCGACGGCGGGGTGTCGTTGTGGAGCCCGATCGACCCGGCCGAAGGCATGGGGAAGTGATGGCGGGGCGCGTCCACCACAGCGCCGTCCATGTCCGTGACATGGACTCGAGTCTCCGCTTCTACCGCGACGGCATCGGCCTCGAGGTCCTCATGGACCACGTCTTCGAGGGCGACTGGCCCGCCCTCTTCGACGCCCCCTCCTCCTCGTTGCGCTCCGTCTTCCTCGGTGATCCGGCCCACGCCGACGCCGGCGTCGTCGAGCTCGTGACCTTCGACGGGCCCGCCCCTGTGACGGCCGACTCCTCGGTGGCGGGCTCCTCGGAGGCGGGCGCCGGGTTCTTCCTGTTGTCGTTCTACGTCGACGTCGACGAGGTCCTCACCCGACTCGGCGCACTCGGCTTCGGCCCGGCGCGCCGGATCGAGCAGCCCGCGCCGACGGGACCGGTGTCCATGGCGTGTGTGTACGACCCCGACGGGATCCGCATCGAGCTCGTCGGCATCCCCGCCCGGTAGCTCGACCGTGCTCCGGAGCGAGACTCGGATCCTCACCACCCACGCCGGGAGCCTGCCCCGGCCGCGCTCGCTCGCCGAGCTGCACGGGAAACGGAGCCGGGGCGAGGACGTCGACGCGGCCGAGCTGCAACGAGAAGTGTCCGAGGCCACCGCGGCGGTCGTCACCGCGCAGGTCGAAGCCGGGATCGACATCGGCAACGACGGGGAGCAGGCGCGCGAGAGCTTCGTGACCTATGTCCAACACCGGATGACCGGATTCGCCGGCACGAGCCAGCGCCCGCTCATGCGGGACCTGCTCGACCATCCCGACTTCTTGGACCTCGTGGTGCCGCGCCATCTGCGCCGTCAGGTCAATCTCATGGCCGCGCCCGCCGCGGTGGCGGCGGTCAGTTACCGCGACACCGCCGAGGTCGACGCCGAGTGCGCGCTCGTGGCCGGGGCTCCTTTCGCCGAGACGTTCATGACCGCGGCGTCGCCGGGCATCGTGGCGTCGGCCATGGAGAACCGGCACTACGCCTCGATGGAGGACTACGTCCTGGCCGTCGCCGGTGCCCTTCGATCCGAGTACCAGGCCATCGTGGACCGCGGCCTGTTGCTCCAGATCGACGCCCCCGACCTCGCCCTCGAGCGCCACACGCTGTTCGCGCAGCGACCCCTGGCCGATTTCGTGGGGTGGGTCGAGCTGGTCGTCGGCGCCATCAACGGCGCGCTGAGCGGGATCGATCCGGGCCGGGTGCGTCTGCACGTGTGTTGGGGCAACTACGAGGGCCCCCACACCCTCGACGTCGGCCTCGAGGAGATCCTGCCTCTGCTGTACCAGGCGAAGGTGGGTGCGTTGGTGGTGTCGATGGCCAATCCCCGCCACGCGCACGAGTACCGCTGCTTCGCACGCCACCCGCTGCCCGAGGACATGCTCCTCGTCGCCGGCGTGATCGACACCACCAGCAATTACGTGGAGCATCCCGAAGTCGTCGCGGATCGCGTGGTGCGGGTGGCGGAGGTGGTCGGGGACCCCCGACGCGTCATCGCCGGCACCGACTGTGGCTTCGACACCTCGGCGGGGATCGGCGACATCGCCCCGTCGGTGGTGTGGGAGAAGCTCCGCGCCCTGCGCGCCGGCGCCGAGCTGGCCACGACGAGGCTGTGGAGTTGGTGACCGCGAGCGTAAGGTGTGGCCTCCGACCCGCCATCACGCGGCGGCCGGGGCACCGCGGTGCGGAACAGCGGTGCGGAACGATGCAGAAACGGTGAGGTAGCCATGGAGTACGTGAACCTGGGCAAGACCGGCTTGCGGGTGTCTCGCATCTGTCTGGGGATGATGAGTTTCGGCAACGACAGCGAGCGGGAATGGGTGCTCGACGAGGACGGGGCCGAGCCCATCGTCCGGGCCGCCGTCGAGGGCGGCGTCACCTTCTTCGACACCGCCGACACGTACTCCGGGGGTGCCAGTGAGGTGGCCACGGGGCGACTGGTGAGCAAGATGCTCACCCGGGACGAGATGGTCATCGCCACCAAGGTGTTCATGCCCGTCACGCCGGGCGAGAACGGGGGAGGGTTGTCGCGCAAGCACATCCTCTCGGGCATCGACGCGTCGCTGCGTCGGCTGGGGATGGACTACGTCGACCTCTACCAGAT
>ODAK010005178.1_pt1 | contig 13261 bp, 6 predicted proteins | sample 1539591 | NCBI WGS metagenome assembly ODAK01 (sample SAMEA3539303, study PRJEB22396) | soil metagenome | biome: tundra; feature: field; material: soil | place: USA | collected 2010-05 | depth 0.15 m | reverse complement strand
GCGAACACGCGCATCGCTCGCTGCACCAGTTTCTGATCTGCGTACACGGGCGCTGCCACGTGGTGGCCGATGACGGAACCAATCGGCAGGAGTTCGTGCTGGACAGCCCCACCGTCGGTCTCCACCTGCCTCCGATGGTCTGGGGGGTCCAGTACAAATACACCGAGGACGCCGTGATGCTGGTGCTCGCGTCCGATAAATATGACCCTGGCAGCTACATCCGGGATTACTCCGAGTTCCTGGAACTGGTGAAGGCAGCCCAGTGACACTGGCCAAGTAAGATGAATTCCCTGGTCATCCCGGTTTATAGGAATGAGGAGAACCTCGATCGTCTGCTCGCTGAACTGGTAAAACTCGCGAGGAGCGTCGCGGGGGGGTTGGAAGTGGTCTTCGTGGTGGATGGCAGCCCCGATCGCTGCCTCCAGACGCTGCGCGAGAGACTCCCTTCGCTGCCATTTCGCACCCAGTTGCTCTCGCTCAGCCGGAATTTCGGAAGCTTCGCCGCGATTGCGGCCGGCCTGGAGCGCGCGCGCGGCGGCAGCATGGCAGTGATGGCGGCGGATCTCCAGGAGCCGCCGGAACTGATACGCCAGTTTTTCGAGGTTCTCGACTCCGGCCGGGCCGACGTCGTTTTCGGAGTTCGCGGCCGGAGGTCGGACCCGTGGCTTTCCGAAATCGCATCCAATATCTTCTGGGCCCTTTACCGTAAGCTGGTGATCAAAGACATGCCGCGCGGGGGTGTCGATATGTTTGGGTGCACGCGCGAAGTGTGCGGCCAACTGCTCCAGCTTCAGGGCATCGACTCGAACCTGATCGCCCTGCTGTTCTGGCTCGGCTACCGCCGCGAGTACATTGTATACGAACGCCAGCGGCGGCTCGAGGGCAAGAGCGCATGGACGCTCCGCAAGAAACTGCGCTATGGCCTGAACAGTATTTTCAACTTCACGGACCTTCCGATCCTGTTGCTGCTTTACTTCGGAGCCATTGCCCTGGTGCTCGCCGTCGGCGCCAGCATTCTGGTGATCGTCGCCAAACTGCGCGGCGATATCCAGGTGCCCGGTTATACCCCCATCGTGCTCGCGACCCTGTTTTTCGGCGCTCTGACCAGCATTGGCTTCGGGATCGTCGGCCAATACCTTTGGCTCGGCTTACAGATCGGCCGCCGCCGCCCCAATTACATCGTCAGTTCGATTGAGGAGCACGGGGCGGGAGATCTATGACCCGCTCCGGCATGAAACAGTGGCTCGCTCTCCCATCCGCCGTCCGGACCGCCGCGTGGTTCACGCTCCTGACCGTGCCCGCCGCGTTTGCCGCATATTACCGGATTTTTTCCGGATTTGCCGAGTGGGACGACGAAGGCACCTTGATGATGCAGGTGAGACAATATCTCACCGGATCCAGGCTTTATGAAGAGATCTATTCCGGCTACGGCCCGGTGTACTTCTTCTACAACTGGATGGTTCGCTCCGCCACCGGAAACGTCCTGGACCACAATGCCGTGCGCCTCACCTCCGCTGCCGTGTCGCTCCTCTGTCCGTTGCTCTGCGCCTGGATCGTTCTCCGGCTGACCCGGTCGCTTGCCGCCGCATCGGTCGCCCACCTTCTGGTGTTCCGCGGTTTGTTGTTCTTCACCAATGAACCGGGTCATCCCCAGGAACTGTGCATGCTGTTGCTGCTTTGCCTGGCCGGCAGCGGAATCCTGGCGGCGAACCCCCGGTGCCTTTGGCTGGCCATGGCCGCGGCTGGATCCCTCGCCGCCGCTTTGACACTGGTCAAAGTCAATATCGGAATTTTCGCGATCCTGGCGGCCGCAGTGGCGATCTTGGTCCAGTCGCCACCCACCTGGTTCTGGCGTATGGCGAAATACGCGGCTGGCTGCGCTGCGCTCGTGTTGCCGTTCGCGCTGATGCGGGTCCATCTGAACGATCCAGCGGCGCAGGCGTATGGTTTCGTCGTTACCGCCGCGATGGCCGGAGTTCTGGCCGTGGCTCCCGGCTTCGCTAAGGCCGGCGCACTTTCGGCCCGCCAGTGCCTGGCGGCGGCAGCCGGTTTCGCGGTGACCTTCGTGCTCGTCCTTCTGGTGCTCGTTTGGCAGGGGGTGCCCCTACAGGCTACCTTCAACGCGCTCGTTCTGAACCAGGTCAGAATGAACGTCAGCCCGGGGTTCTGGTACGGGGCCGTGGAATTGAGCAGGATTTGGATGGCGTGGGCGATGGCAGGCTTGGGCGCCGCCATCCTGGTTGCCCGAGCCATGCGGAGAGTGGAAGCGGACGTGTATCGGCTGCTCGCGCCGTTCCAGGTTCTGTTTGGCGCGGCCGGGCTTCTGATCGGCCTGCTTGTGCCCGGCCTTCTGCTTGGTTTTGTCACGCCGTTTTGCTGGTTGCCGCTCTGCCCCCGGGCGGACCAGGGACCGGCGCGGCAGGTTCACGCCAGAATTCTCCTCTGCGCCGCGGCGGTGCTGCAGACGCTGAATGCCTACCCAATGGCCGGCAGCCAGACCTATTTCCTGCGAGTTCTACTGATGCTGGTGGCGGCCATTTCGCTGGTCGACGGGCTGCGCTCCCCATCCCAGGCGGCCAGGCTCGCGCCGGTGATCCGAAGATTCGCCCGGCCCGCGGCCGCCGTCACTCTGGCCGCGGTGGCACTGGCCTACCCGGTGCTCGGCTATCGAGCCGAACGGCTCTACACGTCGTTCACACCGCTGGATATGCCGGGGGCGGATCTCATCCATGTCGAGAAGGCGGAAGCGGAGGATTACCAATGGCTGGTGACCCAATTGCGGCAAAACTGCGACACCTTCGTGGGTTTGCCGGGAATACCCAGCCTCTATTTCTGGACCGGCAAGCCGCTGCCTGGCTCAGTGCATCAGCCTCCGGGCCCGCTGAATATGGACCAGTGGATGGACCTGTTTACCTCCTCCCAACAGGAGGCCATCGCGGATGACTTCTCCCGGCACCCCAACGCCTGCGCAGTCTACCACCCCAGTGGCGTCGATTTCTGGAACACGGGCAAACACGATGTCCGGGGATGGCCCCTGGCGAACTATATCCTCACTCACTTTAAGACGATCGGTCAGACGGGCGACTACCAGTTCATGATCCGCAACGAGCGGCAACTCGACATCCCCAAAGGCGTCCGGCACGAGCTGGTGCGCAGCCGCCGGCGGTAACCGCCAGCGTGAACGCCGGGAGGCGGCGCTGCGTGCCCGCGGTCCTTCAACACCGCTTTTGGCAGCACTAAGACCGGCCCAAGTGGAGCTGGCGAAACGCGATGCCGATGTATACTAGATGGGGCCACGAAGGCAAGATGAGTGACAACCCGCGGGTGAAGGGCAACTGGACACGGAATGCGGTACTCGCCTTCTCCGCCGTTGCGCTGTATCAGGCGCTCCGAACCTCGAAAGGGACGTTGTCTCCACTAGCCGTGGGCGGGCTGTTGATCGCTATCCTGGCGCTCCTGGTTGGTGCTTTTGGCCCGCCCATCCGTAGAATTGAGGCTCTCGGGGAGAAAGCGGTACTCGCGGTCCTAGCGGGCGGATTGGCGCTGCAATTCGCCGAGCTTCTCCAGTCGACACTGCGCTACTTCTTCGGCATCTCAATTGCCCATATGTTTTTTATGGCGGGCATTGTAGCGTGTGCGCTGTTGACACTGGCGGCCACGACTGGACGCGTACCTTCCGGGAACACATGGTTCGTGGTACTTGTGGCCATGCACTTTTTCATGGGCATCGCTTATCTCCACATTTCGGATGTGCCGGTGATCGATGTGTTGGTGGTTCAGCAGGATGCCAGTGCCGCCATACTTCGCGGCCATAGCCCGTACGCGTTGACATTCCCTAATATCTACGGCGAGGACTGGAAGTTTTTTTACGGTCTGGGCAACGTCGTCAACGGCCGTGTCCAGGGCGGTCTCCCATATCCGCCACTGACTCTGTACCTATGTCTGCCAAGTTATCTGCTGACAGGCGACGTACGTTATTCTCATCTGGCGGCAACGACGCTCGCCGGTCTGCTGATCGGATTCTCCGGCAGGGGTATGTTGAGCAAACTAGCGGCCGTGCTCTTCCTGTTCTCACCGGTTGTGTTTTTGGTGATCGAACATGCCTGGACGGAGCCGTTCCTCGTGTTACTGCTCGGCATCGTCCTATTTCAGTGCCGGTTGGGCCGTTCCCCCGTTTTGGCTTTGGGCCTTCTAGTTGCATCGAAACAGTATGTTGTCCTGGCAGTGCCCATGGCAGCATGGCTCTTGATTCGCGAGCGGTCTTTGCGTGCCTGGTCCGGCCTCGTTCTACGGGTCGGGGCGGTGTCTCTGGCGGTTACCTTACCTCTGGCGCTGTGGAACTTCGGGGCCTTCTTTCGGGCGGTAGTGGGTGGCCCTTGGGCGCTTGCGGGGAACCCTTCCTCGGGACAGGGGTGGTTCCGGCCTGACTCGCTCAGTATTCCAGCCTGGCTGGTGCACTTGGGTTTGACTCGACCGCCGATGTGGCCGGCCTTCCTGGCTGTGGGCGTGGCTGGTTTTTTCTTACTCAAGAGGCTCCCTCCATCAGGGGCTAGTTTTGCGATCAGCCTCGCGGTCATGTACATGTTGCTTTTCAGCCTCAGCAACAGCCAGGCATTCGTCAACTACTACTTTCTGGTCGGGGCATGTATCTGCGCTTCGATCGCCGCGGCTGACACGAAGGACAGGTTGGATCCGGGCGGCCTCCTGGAAGCAACGGGTTCGGAAAGTGGGCAGCGCGGATCGTGCCTGTGAACTCTCACCAAATCAGCGTGATGGTGGACGACGAGCCACAACTCGCCTCTCACGCGGCCCCGCGCAGACACCAGTTGTGGAGACTCCGAGCGCAGAAGTACTTCAGGCTGAGCCGCGACCGGGGTACCCTGTGGGTCGGAGGCGTTAGAATCGGGATGGGTGGCAAACGCTCCCGGCCCAGAGGGTCCCCGGTCGCGGTTCCGAGTGAGGTTTTGACACGACCCTCCACTTCTATGTCGCACATGCTCCAATCTTTCCCGGTTTTCTGCCACAAACTCGGCACCGCGGCGGCGAGCGTGGCCAACCGCTGCGACCCCTACGTACCGCGTGTCCTGAAGTCGAAATGGACCCTGGCGGCGGTGTGCGCGCTGGCGGTGGCGCTGCGCATGGCGGTGTCGATCGTCTTCCCGGGCTATGAGCACCCAGACGAGATCTACCAGGTGCTGGAGCAGGCGCACCGCCTCGCGTTCGGCAACGGCATCATCCCCTGGGAGGTCGCCGAAGGCATCCGCTCCTACATACTGCCGGGCGTGTTGGCGGGGATCTTCGTCGCGGCCGAACGTGTCTGGCCGGGTTCCTACCTGCTAGCGGCGCGTCTCGCGCTGAGCCTGCTCTCGCTGGTGACGGTTGGTTGCTCAGCGGGCATACTGCGGCGGTTCGCCGGCCCGCGCGCGGCGCTGATCGGCGCGTTCCTGGCGGCGGTCTGGTTCGAACTGGTCTTCTTCGGTGCGAAGGTGAATGCCGAAGTGGTGGCGGGGCACATCCTGCTGCTCGGCACGTATCTCGTCTTCCCCTACTTCGAGGGGCTGCGCCCAGCCCGGCTCATATGCGGCGGATTTCTGCTGGGGCTTGGGTTCTGCCTGCGCATCCAACTGGCGCCGGTGATGGCCGTTCTCTGGCTCGCCATGCTGGCGATCAACGGACGGCGGCGAGTGCTGTACACGACGTTGGGCGCGGTCCTGGGAGTGGCGCTCGCGGGTTTCGTGGACTACTTGACGCTGGCGTACCCCTTCGCGTCGATCATCGGCTACCTCCAGGCGAATCTTCTTGAGGGAGTGAGCGGCAAATTCGGGCGCGCCCCGTGGCATTTCATGATTCTGGGGTTCGCGCGTGTGTGGTCCGGCGCGCTGGTGCTGTTCGTCTGGTTCGGCATCGAGGGATTGCGCAAGTCCCGGCCACTGCTGCTGCTGGTCGCGATGGCGGCGGCGCTGATTCTGGCGCATTCGGCGGTGGCCCACAAAGAGTATCGTTTCGTTTACCCGGCGCTGCCCCTGTTGCTGATGCCGATCGCGGCGGGCATCGACCGCGTGATCGGGCGCATGTACCCGAACGGTGCGGCGACCCTGGCCGCGACGCTGGCCGGCATCGCGGCGCTGTCGCTGGTGGTGGGGTCGGGCGGAAACTTCCGTTCGCACTTCTGGCGCAGATATGGGGAGACCAAAGCCTTCGAAATGATCCGTAGAGCGCCGGACGCTTGTGGCGTGGCCTTGCACCTGGTGGAATGGTCCGAGACGCCGGGCTACACCATTCTGCACCGCAACATCCCGATTTACTACGCCTACCACGACGCGGAGTTCGAACGGATTCGCGACGCCGCCAACTACTTGCTGAGCCGGCTCCCGGTGGAGACCGGCTACACCAAACTCCAGGAGTGGACGGAAGACCAAGACCCGCTGTACCTGTATCGGCGCGACGGCGGCTGCACCGGCCGATTCCTGGGAGAAAGGCTACAGATTCGCACGCGCGCCCAGGAAACCACCCCAAACTGAGCCTGCCCGGCGATTCCGCGAATGTACTCGCAGGGCTTTCACTTTACGGTACCTTCCATCGCCACGCCACGAGGACCATCTTGCACAAATGTTCCCGTGGCATCGTAAAACTTCACCTGGTAGTACGCCACACGCACCGGCAATACCGGCAGCGTGATCGTGCAGGACGTGGCGCACGAGGCCCGGCTATAGCTACCGCTTTCAGTCGTCGTGTAGTAGAACGGGGTATCGTCCGTCACCGTCGCCGACACCGCCACGCAAGTTTCGCGCCGCGACGTGCAATAGTACTGCGTCGGCGTACCATACTCCACATAACCGAACTCCACCGTCGCGGTGGCAATTCCCAGGCCTTGCGGCGCGGTAATCGAGATTGGCGCCCGCACAAACGTGCTGCGATCCACTCCGTCCGGGGATGGGTAGGGCGGCATCTTGACGATCAGTGTCCCTGGAGAATCGGTCAACACTCCCAAACTCCCATCTGGGGTAGGCTTGAATACCTTGCTTTGCGTTCTGATCCCGCCGAAGCCGCTGGTAAGCTTGCGGGTGTACCCCGCTCCCACCAACCCCTGACTGATTTCTCCCGCGCTGAGCCCGACAGTGTTCGAGGTGAACCCGAACTGGTAAGCTCCCTGACCCTGCGCGAGATTGGCGACACAGATATCCGCTGGATCGTTTACCGATTCAAAGCCCCGGCAGCCCGTAAACACCAGGCCCGGAGCGTTGACGAATACGTCGCCAATGGCGGAGCCGATGCGGCACTCACCGGCGGCGTTGGCGACGCAATACTTGTAGGCATCCGCCCCGGTGATGGTCGATCCTGGCCCGCTGATGTCCGCCAGCAGATGGCCCTTCGTGGCCGCGATCGTCGGCAACTGTTTTCGGTTGAGACCTCCCCACGCTCCAAAAGTGTACTTGTACAGTTGGGCCTCGCCGGCCACAAGGGCCCCTCCGCCCATCTGGTCGGATCCAAAGAAAATCGGCTCGTCCAGAAACCACGGGACATTTCCGGCCTGATAAGTCGGATATGTGGATGACGCATTTCCATCTGCCCAGCCCTTCGCTCCGGCAAACCGCGGATCGAGGCTCATGGAGAAGGTCAGTGGCACGTTGTAGTTATTAGCCGGTGAACCGATAACTCCACTTCGCTCCGATACCCGTCCCTCGGTTTCAAAGTCCATGTGCCCGCTTGGCACGAGATAGGTTTCTTTCACGAAGCCGGCTCCGGAAGCGGTCGGATCATCCAGGAATTTCCACCACATGTCGTACCAGTGCGCGTCCGCCGCATCGCCGCAGTCCGCCCGCAATCTGGATCCGGCGGACCAGGAGTGCGCGGGGTTCGTGCCCGATGCCGCGAAGGCGCGCGCGATGTGCCAGGTCGTTCCACTCTTGGATGTGATCTTCACGTCTTCGTCCGCTCCGTCAGCGCCGCGTATGATGAAATGGTCGCCAACAGCGGCGTCCATGAGATAGGGTTCTATGACGGAATCCATGGAGTTGAGCGGCTCCCCAGTCACCGTGACGGTGGTGTCGGTGGAATTGATCGCGGTGGTGAGCGTGGTTTCGTAAGGACCGCAGCCCGGTTTCCCCGCGCTGCATCCTCCACCGAGGCCGTGCGTAATCAAATAGCCCAGAGGGTTGTTCGGGGCGACGAACGGCGAGTGATTTCCGCACCACCGTGTCTGGCTGTTGGCCACCTCGTTGAATCCGGCAATGATATGCCCGTTCGAAAGGTCCATCACGAACAGCCATGCATAGGAGTCTTGCTCGCTGCGGTTGCAATCGATGAGCCCGTAGGCTCCGCCAACGGATATTCCGCAACCGAACTTGCTTTGGTCGAACGCAGGGTTATAAGCATGAAGCAATGCCCCTACATCGTTTGGCTCCGGAGTCAGGTTGGTGACCGTGAACGTAGCGGAATCGCCTGGAGCGGCCGCCGAGAAATTCCCGGAGTACACCCCTTTGAGGAGGTATTTATGCCCCGCAATCGTCGAATCGACCGTCGTGTATATGGTAAGGGAATTCGCAGGGCTGATAATTGGGGAACCAATCGCTACACTACCGCCGCCATTGGGGTAGTTGGGGCCCGACGGGAAAACAGCCGCTCCGAGATATCTGACCTCCCGCGTTGCGGGGATCAAGTAGTACAGCTTGCCGGCATTTCCGTTGGAATTTGGAAATCCGCCTAAATATCCAGGGCCCGGGCCGACCAGGTCCTTACCCCACATCGGATACCTGCCGCCGGAGTACAGGTATATTGGATCTCCGTCCGAGGACGTCCAGACCCTGGTTGCGAGGACGCCGGTCTTGGGGTCGATCACCGGAGTGGTCCGGTCGTCTGGAAATGTCGGCACCACCCCCAGCCCGGTGGAATCCACTTGAGGCAGTTCGTTGGCCGTATTGCCTATGGGAATGTTCTTGGTCACGAACGATCCCCCGGATGCCGCTCCGCCACAGGTCACGGAATAGTAGTGCGTTGTGTTTGCCTGCAACGCCCGTGAGTAATAGTTGCCGTTCAGTCCGGGTTCAGTCAGCCTCTTGCCTACGACGAACGTCCTATGAAGCGTGTCGGTCAACGCTCCCGTTCTACTGTCGGTATCCGCGCCTGAGAACAAAGCGGTATCCAGATCGTGGACCAACGGGGTCATGGAACTATTTTCCGATACGTGAACGGTGCACGGGTTGGAGTCCGGAGCGGTGTATGACAGAATCGCCTGCGTATTGGACGTACTCACCACGCTGGCAACCATTGGATGATCCAGTGTCACTCTCCGTGAGGCCATGTTTGTCCTCATACTCCGGTACATCATCTGCACTTCCGGATAAGTCAATGCCCTGTTGTAAACCATCATCGTGGCGTAGGACATGATAGATGACTGATCCCCGCCGCCAGTACTGTTCATTCCAATGACGAATGGGCCCGCGCCGACGTTCGGCGTCATGGCGGGTGTACCGCCTCCCGCCGCCGTATACGCCACTCCCGCGTTCACGTCCGAAAGCTGGCCCGAAGTCACCGCCCCACCGACCCAGACGCTTGCCCTAGGGGCGCAGTTTGAGCCGCAACCCCCTGTTTGAGCTTGCACCGTGACCGCGACGAAGTACCAATCGGAATAGTTCGGGAAGGTGAAGTTCGTCACGTAGTGATAGCGGGGACTGTAGTACCCGCCCCAATCCAGAACCAGGTTGCCGTTAAACTGATTCAACGCGACGGGCATGCTGCTTCCAGCCGACCAAATACCTCCTGTGTGATAATTGGTCACGCCCTCGTAACGATACACACCCACTACCGAGTACGAGCCATTTCCCAGCATGGCGGACGGAGCGCTCTGGCTCGCCGCATACCCCGATGACTCTCCTGGGAACACGCGGAAATGGGCGCCATAGCCCGGATTGCTGGTGGCGATCCCAAAGTTATTCATCGACGTTCCGCGCCCCGGATTCATGGATCCGCAGCCTGTCGGCGTCGTATAGCTGGTCGATTCGTTGCCGGCAGTGCTATTGCAAGGCACCACCACCGCGGAATTGTTTCCCCGATCCAGGAAGTAGGGCCGGTTAGTTACACCCGAATTCACACCCTGATCCAGAAAATCGAACGACCATATCAGCCCATTGCGTGGGAACGATCCGGGCATGTGCCCGTCACTAAATTGGTAGCCTGCGCCGGATGCCCCGTAGGCCGGGCCAGTATTCACCGATTGATACGCTTCTCCGAACATCTGCCTGCCGAGAACGATATCCCAAAGCGATATATCCTGAGAACCCTCCCCTCCCAGGTAAGAATTTGAAGTCATCGTCAATTGGATGTGGGGCGGGTTTGTGCTGAGGACGTTATAACCTAGGGCTGGCGATGGGCTCAAGAAATTACCGTTGATTGCGCCTCCAGCAGACTGCCAGATCTTATGCCACGGTCCTTGCGGTTGCTCCGCCCATGCAAAATCCACAGACTGTCCAGTCATTATGTAGCTGGCAAACTCCTTGAGATAGATGAGGGAGTACGGATTCACCGCCGTTGTCATCGGGTTAAAAGGTGAACTGCTACTGTTCAGGTACACCACGGAAGTTCGATTGGCGAACGTAGAGGTCCAACGTGCCGGATCGGACACAGGACACCGGTAACTCTCGGTGATCGCCGGGCATGTGTAGTACTTCCATGCCGAAATGTCCAGGATGCTCGCATTCGGAACGCAAGCTAAAGATCCATCGCCGGGCATCAGCATAAAGCATGTATTGTTCGCCGGATCGAACACCGCTTCGATGCCCGTGGGCGGGGTTTGGCCATCCTGGTAGCCGTAGTTGATCCACGACCAATTCTCCGTTCCATAGGGTAGGGCCTTCCACATGATTGAGCTGTGGCTGGAATCCAGGTATGCCGCGTTCGTGCAGGGCGTGGTACCCGAAGAAGCGTCGCATTTCGGAGCGTCGCCGTTCGCGTCCCAATTGCTGCCATCGCAGCCGGGGCTGCCAGACCGATGCGCCCATGTGTAGGGGTTGCACCAGTGCTTCCCAGAGTCTGGAGACATGAGCATCGTAGCGTCGTGGATGGAATCTCCACCGGGACCAATCTGCCTTTCAACCGGAAGATACAGAACTCCGCCCTTGGAAAACGGGGCGCGGCTTTTCCACGTTCCATCACCCGCCGAATCCGAAGATGTCCGATGCCCATACCATCCATGAGGCGTATCTATAGAACTCCCCGAACTCCACATTGAACTCATGCAGTTGATTTTCGTGACATGAGACGCAGTGGGGGCCGACCAATTGAATGTGTCCAGTTGGAGCACGCCGACGCTTCCTTGGCAAATCGAGCCGAAATTGTAGTCGTTGATCGTCCCGACGACCGGCAGTCCGGATGTCACCGGCAGTCCGTTTGCATTCGGCATCCAGGCGGTCCAATAGTAGGTATCGCCCTGCGGATTGTGGCCCACGCAAGAGCCGGACGCCCCATCCGTGCAGCCCCCGCTCGGTGTGGCCGTGTACCAGTTCAAATGCTTGACCACTCCAGCCCCGGCGCCGGCCGTGGTATCCGGTCCGATGGCTATGGGCTGCTGCGCCGTCAGCGGCACCACGAACGCAGCCATTACCGCGAGAGCTTTAACGGGCAGCATAGCCGCAAACCTCCCAGGTGAGCGCTCCGGCAGTGGCCGCGTTGACGTTGCCCGAAGTGACGGCAAAGTTGAGAACAATGGCATAAGTGCCCGTAAGTTGTGGCGGAATCGGCCGCGCCGTCCAGTAGTTCGCGTCCCCGCTCGACACCATCAGCGGAACCTGCGCGCCGGTCATCTCCATATTGTTCGTTCCTGGCCGGCCCATCGAGACCGTCAGCCCGGTGGCGCCTGCAAACTGTGTTGTCTCCGATACCATTATCTGATCCCAGCGCGCGTTTCCGGAGATCCCGGTTTGAATCGTAATTTCCTGGCTGGCAGCAGCCGCGGTAAGCGCTGTGTAGCTCACCGTGCTGTGGGCGCACTGGACGTACCCTTGTACTTGCGTGCCGCCGCTAAAGATCGACGCCTGGCTGGAACTCCCACCGCCGCCACCTACCGCCTGCCATGCAGACCCACTCCACCGGCACTTAGCGATTGCACTTCCGCCTCCCGAGCAGGTGCCTGCCGTTGAGGCATCCCTGAAGGTCCATTCGGCACCCGTAACTGGGCTACTCGGTGGACTTGCGAAGGTGGCCTGGGGGGGGACTATTGTGCCCGTCTGTGCAACATTCGCAATGCCCTGCCCGAAGCAGGCGGCTGCGGTCAACAACACGACCATACAACGCATCATCATCCTCCTCTGTGGTCCTCTCCTACTTCCTACTGTACCTTCTGTACCTTCAGCCGTCGCCGCGCTGACGTTTCCCGATACCAGCGCAAAACAGCAGGACGCGACTGGACGTGTAATCACGATTCTCATGTTGGTTTCCGATCACCCGATAGCGGACAGTCCCGGCGCCAGACTACGTTGTACGCGGCGTGGGAAAGGCTCGCCTTCCTGATTCCACTGAAACATGCGCGGCCAAGCGAAACGGGGTGAAAAATGCGTAAGCCCTTGATAACAATGAGCAACAAAAAATAAATGTTTTTGTCACCGAAGCCAATGCGAATCGCGGAATCGCCTAACGCGTTCGCCGTCAACCCGCCGCGGAGGCTATGTGTGCCACCCTCCGCCGCTGCGAACCTTCTCCAGCACTTCCTTGGCCACCGCCGCCGTGTTCGCGTGGATCGTGATCGTGTCCTCCACGCTCTGCGCATACCCGCCCGCCAATACGATCGCCACGGGAATCCCCTGCGTCAACGCCGTCCGGATCACCATGCGATCGCGCTCCATCAACCCGTCAAACGTCAGCGAAAGCCCGCCCAACTGATCTTCCATATAGGGATCGGCCCCCGCCACGTACAGCACCAGTTCCGGGCGGAACATGGCCAGCGCCGCGCGATATCCGTTGCCCAGCCGGTGCAGGTACTCCGCATCGCCGGTGCCATCCGCCAGGTGGATATCCAGGCTCGAAAGCGGCTTCTCGCTCGGATAGTTATTGAACTGGTGGATGGAAAGCGTGAAGACCGTTGGATCGTCCGCGAACACCGCCGCCGTGCCGTTGGCGTGGTGCACATCGACATCCACCACCATGGCCCTCTTGATTCGCCCGTCGGCCTGTAGCCGCCGCACGGCGATGGCAATATCGTTGATCGCGCAGAACCCCTCTCCGTGGCCCGGGAACGCGTGGTGAAATCCGCCGCCGATGTTGAACCCGA
>ODAK010005177.1_pt1 | contig 13261 bp, 13 predicted proteins | sample 1539591 | NCBI WGS metagenome assembly ODAK01 (sample SAMEA3539303, study PRJEB22396) | soil metagenome | biome: tundra; feature: field; material: soil | place: USA | collected 2010-05 | depth 0.15 m | reverse complement strand
ACCGCGTCATCCACTCGCGCGCGTTCCGCCGGCTCGAATACAAGACGCAGGTTTTCCTCAACGGCACCGGCGATCATCTGCGCACGCGGCTCACACACACGATTGAAGTCGCCGCCATCTCGCGCAACCTTTCCAGCGCGCTCCGCCTCAACACCGACCTCGCCGAGACCATCGCGCTCGCGCACGACCTCGGCCATTCGCCCTTCGGACACAAGGGCGAAACCGTGTTGAACGGACTCATGCGCGGTCATGGCGGATTTGAGCACAATCATCACAGCCTCCGCATCGTCGAGGAACTGGAGCAGAAATATCCCAATTTCTCCGGCCTGAATCTTTCGTGGGAAGTGCTCGAAGGCCTGGCGAAACACCAGACCGCGTTCGACCGGCCCGGCGTGAAAAAAAGTTTTGTCGCGAAAAATCCCTCACTCGAAGCGCAGATCGCCAACCTCGCGGATGAAATAACTTATTACAGCCACGACCTCGACGACGGTCTGGATTCGGGGCTGCTTTCGGAAAAGGAATTGTGCAAACACGTCCGCATCTGGGCGCGCGCCACGCAGCTCGTAAAAAAAGAATACGGAAATCTCGCCGATGAAAGTCGGCGCTATTTCATCATCCGCACCATCATTGACATGCAGATCGCCGATGTCATCGCGACCAGCGAGCGGCTGATTGACGCCGCCAAAGTCCAGTCCGCCGACGATGTGCGCCGCTTTGCCAAGCCGCTGATTCAATACAGCCCCACGCGCCGGAAGCTGAACATCGAACTGCGCCGTTACCTCTACAAAAATCTTTATTTTAACGCCGTGGTGAATGAACCGCACATCCGCGCGAAACAGTTGTTGAAGGATCTTTTCGGTTATTACTTGAAACACCCGAAGGAAATCGGCGAACAGGCGCGCAAGCGAATTCGCAAGATCGGCAAATACCGCGCGGTGTGCGACTACATCGCCGGCATGACCGACCGCTATGCCATCGCGGAACACCAAAAAAATTTCGGCGACAAGCTCAAATTCGCGTGACGACTTCGCCCGCAGAAAGCGCCCCGAGCAATTCGACAACCGTTTTCTCCTGCCCGTGTAAAACCAGATCGGGCGCGATTTCGCTCAATGGCTGCAATACAAATCTGCGTTGATGCGCGCGGGGATGCGGTAAAATCAATTCCGGTGAACTACGAATTTCATTTCCGAACATGATCAAATCCAAATCCAGCGGGCGCGACTCGTTGAGCACTTTTTTGGGCATGCGGCCAAAAACTTTTTCCAACTCGCGCATTTTTTCAAGCAGCGATTCTGGCGTTTCGTCTTTTCGCGGAATGAAACCGACGACCGCGTTCACAAACTTCGGCGAGCCGGTCGGGCAATCCACGGGTGCCGTCTGCCACAGCGAAGATTTTAGAATCGGTTCGTCAGAAAAGTTTTGCAGCCGCGCCATCGCGTCCAAAATGATTCTCCGCGAATCACCGAGATTGGAACCAAGCGCAATGTAGGACAGGCGTCGCGCCTGTCTCTGAATTTCCGCTTTCATTATTTGAAAATGGAGACAGGCGCGACGCCCGTCCTACTTCAAACCGAGCACGTCCTGCATGTCGTAGAGGCCGGGCTTTTGGTTCACGAGCCATTGCGCGGCGCGGAGAGCGCCATTGGCAAACGTGTCGCGGCTGGACGCTTTGTGGGTGAGTTCCACGCGCTCGCCGGTGTTCGCAAAGATGACCGTGTGATCGCCCACCACGTCGCCGCCACGGATGGAGTGGACGCCGATCTCGCTGTGCGTCCGTTCGCCAACGATGCCGGCGCGGCCATGCCGCGCGGCTTCCGCCAGATGCAGCTTGCGCACATCTGCAAGAATTTCCGCGAGCGATTTGGCGGTGCCGCTGGGCGCATCTTTTTTCAGGCGATGGTGCATTTCGACGACTTCGAGGTCGAAGTCCGGGCCGAGGATTTCCGCCGCCTTGCGCGTGAGCCAGAAGAGCGTGTTGACGCCCGTGGAAAAATTCGACGCCCAGACGATGGGAATTTTCGCCTTGTTTTGTTTGATCTCGAACGTGTCGGTGTCCGTGTGGCCGGTGGTGCCGATGACCAGCGCTTTTTTGTGCTCGGCGCACAGCTTGGCGACCTCGACCGTGGCCGCGTGCGCGCTGAAATCAATCACTACGTCGCCCTTGCTGATGACGGCGGCGAGGTCGTCGCCCTGATCAACCTGCGCGACGACTTCCAGGCCGGGGATTCTTTTGGCGCACGCGATGAGCGCCTGGCCCATCCGTCCCTTCGATCCGGTGATGATTACTTTTGTCATAAGTCATAATTCACTGCAAAGGCGCATAGCTGCAAAACTGCAAGGACACTAAAAAATTATTTGACAAAGACTTTGCGCCTTCGCGTCTTTGCGTCTTTGCGTTAAAAGTTTTTACTCCAGCACGTCGCAACGCTTGAGCGTCGTGCGCAGGATGTCCCAGTTCTTCGGGTTCATCGGCACGAGCGGCAGGCGGTATTCTTCCTCGATGATTTTCATCATCGCCAGCGCGGCTTTCACCGGCGTCGGGTTCGTCTCGATGAACAAATCCTTGAACAGCGGATAATACCGCGCGTGCAATTGATACGCCTTCTTCGCGTCGCCGCGCGCGAACGCCTTCACCATCTGCGACACTTCCTTGGGAATCACGTTGGACGCCACGCTGATGACGCCGTCCGCGCCCACCGCCATGAACGGCAGCGTCAACGAATCGTCCCCGGACATGATCTCGAACTTCGCCCCGAGCGCGGCGCGCAACTGCGACACGCGGTCGCAGCTTCCGCCCGCCTCCTTGATGCCGACGATGTTTTTGCAGTCGTGCGCCAGGCGCTTCACCGTGTCCACGGCGATCTCGACGCCACAGCGGCCGGGGATGCTGTAAAGCACGATGGGCAGCTTCGTCGCCTTGGCGACGGTCTTGAAATGCTGATACAAACCTTCCTGCGTGGGCTTGTTGTAATACGGCGCGACCTGCAACGACCCGTCCGCGCCCGCCTTCTCGGCCTCCTGCGTGAGATAGATCGCCTCGCTCGTGGCATTGCCGCCGGTGCCGGCGAGCACCTTGAGTTTGCCCGCCGCGAACTTCACCGCCAGCGCGATGGTCTCGATGTGCTCGCCGCAGTTGACCGTGGGCGATTCGCCCGTGGTGCCGACGGGCACGATGCCGTCCACGCCGCCCTTGATTTGAAATTTGACGAGCCGTTCGAGCGCGGGCACGTCCAGTTGACCGCCGCGGAACGGGGTGACAATCGCAGTATAGGTTCCCGTAAACATGATAGTATCGAGACGCACAAAATAGCGGAAAACCGGCGTTTGGCGAGCAATTTCAAAGGGCACCGACGGTTGGAAAACCGTCATCCCGCTGCGGGGTAATAATTGAACTACGAAGAAACAAAGCCACCAAGGAGAAACCGGCTTTGCTCCCGGCTTGGTTGCTTGGCAACTCGCCTGTTAATTTTCCATTTTCAAAAGCGATCCTAAAGCAACCCCAGGTGCTTCGCGACCACAGAGATATTCCAACGATGCAAAGCGTCTGCATCGTCCGACCGCAACCCCCGCCGCAGCGACACCCGCCACATCCCGACACGTTGCAATCGAACGAAGAAAAATGCGGGTCAGCCCAGCTTGGCGTGACTGCCGTCGCAGAACGCGCCGTTCTTGGAATGTTTGCAGCCGCACCACGCCACGGTCTTTTCTTCGGCGACATCCACTTTTTTCGGCGCGAAGCTGGAACCCTTGTGCGAGCCGTCGCAGAAAGGCTGGCTCTTGGATTTTCCGCAGGCGCACCAGTAGTAGCTGCCGGGTTTCATTTTCAGGACGTAAGGGGATTTTTGGGCAATGGTGGGTTCACTCATACATCCTTTGTAGTCATGATCTCGATTTAAGCAAACTAAATTAGTTCGAGCGGAGCGCGGACGGCTCGTCCGCGTGTTCTTGGAATTGAGACTTAACCTGTTCCCAAACAAGCTGGAGTTTAAGTTGCAACCCGCGGGGGGGCCGCCCGCGCTCCCGGCTTATTTCCAGACCCCCAACTCAACGAGTTCCTGCGTCGCGGTCTGCGTCCAATCATGGCGGTTCGCCTTCGGGCTGGCCGGACTCGGATGCAGAATCTGGCCGACACGAATTTTCGTGCCGGCCGCGACAAGCTCGCCACGCTCCCGCGCGAACGCGCCAATGCCGACGAGCCATTCCGGCTGGAGAATTTCCAACACGCGCCGCAGATGCTCGTCGCAAACCGCCGACAGCCGGACGCGTTCGGTTTTGGCAAGTTTGTCCGGCGTCACATTGCTGCCGCTCTCCGACAAAAACGCCAATGGACAATAATTCGCCACGAAATGTTCCGCGAAAAATTTCTCCGGCGAGCCGAACCGCTCCGAAAACAGCTTCCAGAGGCGTCGTCCGCTAACTTCCGAGCGGGGACAATCCAGCCCCAGCACCGGACGCTTGGGATGTTCCACCGCCGGCTTTTCAATCTTCGCGGAGATGCCCAGCCAGTCGCGCACGGCGGCGATTTCGCCGAACGGAATGCCCGTTTGCACCATGCCGAACGGACCAGGATTCATGCCGAGAAAAACCACGCGCTTCTGACCGTTGCCGAACCGGCGCAGATAATTTTCGTGTGTAAGCCACGCGTAGGTGAGCGGATTATAAACGTGCATGACGGGCGCGGCGAATTTCAGCCGCCCGGCCTGCGCGGAAAGTTCCCGCGCGGCGGCAATCAGTTCGTTGCTTGTTTGGGAGGGTTTCAAAGCGCGGCTACGATAGTTTAATCCGGCCAAATTGCCAGCCGCACTGCTTGGTTTCTTCGTTCCTTTGTTGCTCAAAGTGTTTCACTCCGGCTGCTGCTGGGTGAGGCAATGCAGCGAGCCAAAGCCCCAGACCAAATCCACGGCGTGTATGCCGACGACGGGACGGTCTTTGAACAGCTCGCCCAAAATGCCTAGCGCGATGCGGTCGTTCGGGTCGTTGAACGTCGGAACGATGACAGCGGCGTTGCCGATGTAAAAATTCGCGTAGCTCGCGGGCAGCCGCACGCCGTCAAAATACAACGGCGACGGCATCGGCAGCTCCACCACTTCGGGTTTTGTGCCATCTTCGAGCCGCAAATCTATGATGCGCTCCCAGTTTTCCGAGAGCGGGCGGTAATTGTCATCGCGCGGATTCGTTTCGCGGACGAGCACGAGGGTGGTGGCGTTCACGAACCGGCAGATGTCGTCAATGTGGCCGTGCGTATCGTCGCCCCTCGGCCCTTTCGCCAGCCAGAAGATGTCTTTGACGCCGAGATAATTTTTCAGCGTCGTCTCAATTTCCTTTTTGCCGAGGCCGGGGTTGCGCACCTGAATTTTCGGATGCAAATAACACTGCTCGGTCGTGAGCAGCGTGCCACATCCGTTCACCTCGATGCCGCCGCCTTCGATCACAAAATTTCGGATTTCGGATTTCGGATTTCGGATTGAATCTTCGCGGGCGCACTCGGCGTGAAATAATGTTTTGCCGAGCAGTCTTGCGGCGGTTTCGGGAATCTTCGTGTCCTTCCGCCAGTTGTCATATTTTGCCCAGCCGTTGAAATGAAAATGGACAATCGCCGTCTCGCTTTCGCCTGGAGCGCCGAGCCTTGCTCGGCTCGAACTTGCCGAGCGATGCTCGGCGTTCCGTTTTACAAAGACCGGTCCCGTGTCGCGCGTCCAGCCACGATTCGTCGGGTGCGTGACGAATTTGATTTTCCGCAAATTCACACCGGCTTTTTGAAGCACATGGCGGGCGAACTGCTCGTCTTTCTTGTGCCGGACGATGAGACGGATGTCTTCGCCGACGGAAACTTTGCGGATCATCTCGCCATAAACCCACGGGATGACCTCGAACTTTCCCGGCCAGTCGCTCGCGTTGTGCGGCCAGCTTAACCACGTTGCCGCGTGCTTTTCCCATTCGGCAGGCATGGAAAAGCCAAGTTCGGCGGGCTTGGCAGACTGGTTCGTTTTCAAGGGCGACATGGCAAACAATGCGAGCATAGCCGCGAAAAAGCGCAATGCAAAAAGGTTTTTCAAAACCAGAAACAGAGGCGAAACGTCGCCGGCAGGCAACGCAATGTCCGGTGGATTTTAGCACCTCCCACCTGTTTTTTTGGCGCGGCTGAAAATATTTTCATTAAATTGAAAATAATTGGTGAATTTTTTTTGCGAATGGACGATATTAGGTGCAGGCACGCTGATAGTTCGCAAAAGTCTCGGTCGTATGCAAACGAGCTTCCATGACGTCAGAGGTGCGGTGACCGCAACAAAGACGACCGGCTGGGTGATGTTGGTTTTCCTGGCTACACGTCTGGTCGCCGCAGAAACTTCTCCCGCAAAACCAACTCTCATTGCTTTGCCCCCGGGTGTTACCAGTGCGGAAATCCAGTCGGCGCTGGATGCCCTGCCCGCTACCGGCGGCGAAGTGGTTTTGCCCGCCGGCAAGTTTGAAATTCACCAACCCATCATTTTAAGCCGCGATCATCAGGCTTTAAGCGGAGCCGGCGCGGCCACGATTTTGCATCTGGCGGACAATGCCAATTGCCCGGTGCTCATTCTCGGCGAACCGGTCAACCATCCACAGCGGACCGTGAAAGACTTGTGCGTGAGCGGCCTGTTCATTGACGGCAACCGGATTCGCCAGGACCGCGAACTTTGGCACCTAACCGGCGAAGGCGCGCAAATTCGCAACAACGGCATCACGGTGCAGGGCGTCAGCGATTCATCGGTGGAAAATGTCACGACCGCGCGCTGCCGTTCCGGCGGGCTGGTGACGACGCGTGACGTGCGGCGGCTGACCGTGAGCGGGCTGGACGCCTTTGACAACGAGTTCGACGGGCTGGCCTGCTACGAGACCGAGAACTGTTTCTTTGAATACTTGAATTTGCACAACAATCCCGGCGCAGGCATTTCGCTGGATCTGGCGTTCAATCACAACGTCATCCGCAACGCGACATTGACTGCGAACGACCTCGGCATCTTCATGCGGGCGAGCCGCGAGAACCAATTTCTGAATGTTTCCATCCGTGAAAGCCGTCATTATGGCGTGTTCATGGCGCACACCGAAACGCAGACGGCCAATGGCTGGATGCCGGCACCTAAAACCGAGTGCGTTTACAATGCCTTCACCAATCTCATCGCGATGAACTGCGGCGGCGCGGCGTTTCGCGTCAACAACACGACCTGCACGAACAACATCCTCATCGGCGCGAAATTTGCGGGCAACGTCAAGGGCGGCCTGTCGCAGGCGCAGCCGGATTTGGTGGCGATGCACTAATTGTTTTTCCTGCTCGCTCTCGTCGTCGTCCTCGTCCTCGAATTTTTGCGGATTCACTTCCTAGGACGAGAACGAGGACGAGGAGGAGAACGATCGATTTTCCAAATTCCGAATAATTCCTTGTATCACCGGAAAAATTTCGACACAGTTGCGCCTCAAATTTTATGCTGCCATTCAAAAATAAAATCCTGTTCGTCGGCTACGGGGCCGTCGCGCAATGCGCCCTGCCGATCCTGGTCAAGCACATCAAGACCCCGGCCAAAAACATAACGGTCATGGATTTCGAGGATCGCAAGGCGATGCTCGCGCCATGGATCAAGCGCGGCGTCAACTTCGCGCACAAGCGCGTGACGCGCGAGAACATGGGCACGCTGCTTGGCGAATATCTGTCCGCCGGCGACGTGCTGATTGACCTCGCGTGGAACATTGACGCCCTGGAAATCCTCGAATGGTGCCACGACCACGGCGTGCTGTATATCAACACGTCGGTCGAGTTGTGGGATCCGTATGAACATTCCATCGGTGCCGCGCCGCAGAAGATGACGCTTTACTGGCGGCACATGAATTTGCGCCGGATGATTTCCAAATGGTCAACGCCCGGCACGACCGCGGTGATCGAGCACGGCGCGAATCCCGGTTTGATTTCCCATTTCACCAAGCAGGGCTTGATTGACATTGGCAAACGCTCCATCAAGGACAAAAAAATCACCGGCAAAGCGGCGGAGGAAATTCAGCAACTCATTTCCGACCAGAAATTCAACGTCCTCGCGCAGAAGCTTGGCGTGAAGGTGATTCATTGCAGCGAACGCGACACGCAGATCACGAACGTGCCGAAGCAGGTGGACGAATTCGTCAACACCTGGAGCGTCGAAGGTTTCCGCGAGGAAGGCACCACGACCGCCGAGATGGGCTGGGGAACGCACGAAAAAGCGTTGCCGCCCAACGCCTGCGAACACAAGGAAGGCCCGCGCAACCAAATCTGCCTCGCCCAGATGGGCATCAACACCTGGGTCAAAACCTGGGTGCCGGATTATTGCATCAACGGCATGGTCGTGCGCCACGGCGAAGCGTTCACGATTTCCGACAAGCTCACCGTTTGGAAAAACGGCAAGGCGGTTTATCGTCCGACGGTTCACTACGCGTATTGCCCGGCGGATGTCGCCATCGCATCGCTCAACGAACTGCGCGGCTACAATTATCAGCTCCAGCCCAAGGCGCGCATCCTCAACGACGAAGTCGCGAGCGGTTCGGACATTCTCGGCGCGCTGCTGATGGGTCACGGCTACAATTCCTGGTGGATCGGCAGCGACTTGAGCATCGAGGAATCGCGCCGGCTCGTGCCGCACCAGAACGCGACCACGATGCAGGTGGCGATTTCCGTCGTCGCCGCGACGATGTGGATGATTGAAAATCCGGCCAAGGGCATTTGCGTGCCGGACGAACTGCCGCACGAATACATCTTGAAAATTTCCATGCCGTATCTCGGCAAGTGGATTTCCAAGCCGTCGGACTGGACGCCGTTGAAGCATTTGAGCAATCCGTTCAAGGGCTACAACAAACCAAATGTGGACTTGAAAGACCCGTGGCAGTTCAAAAACTTCCTCATCACCAACGCCGAGAAATAAACAGGTTTTCTCTGTGAAGCCGGGATTGAAAAATCCCGGCTTTTTTGTTCAAAATTTTGAATTGAGATGCCGGCCAATTTCTGTTCCGCTGTCATGCCGATCAGAAAATGAAACTGCCGAACGCATCCGGGTTGATTGTCGAGCGCGAGAAAATTGCGGATTATCTGCTCAACCCGGCACATCGTTATGGCGCGAGCAAAGCGCGGTTTTTCATGACGTTCGGGTTTCGTATTGAAGCTTGGGAACGGCTGGCGGAAGCCTTGCGCGAACATGGCCGCATTCATGAAGTCGCGCGGGTCGTTGAGACCGGTTTTGGCCCGCGTTATGTGGTGGAAGGCGGGCTGAACACACCGGGTGGCCGCCGCCCGCAAGTCCGCACAGTTTGGCAGATGGATGAAGGCGCGGTTGCGCCGCGCTTGATAAGCGCGTATCCTTTGGAGGCATGATGATCAAAGAACATGATTGCGTGGTGCTGACGACGGACCTGCCGGAAGAAAAACTGGTGGCCGGCGACATCGGAACCGTCGTGCATATTCACAAAGGGGGCGTCGCTTATGAGGTGGAATTTATGACGCTGACAGGCGAGACAGTCGCCATCGTCACAGTGGAAGCCTCGCAGGTTCGTGCGTTCAACCGCCGCGATTTGTGGCACACGCGCGAGTTGACGCACGCGTGATTTAATGCTGAAGAAACCAATAAAGCCGGGGTTGAAAAAGCCCGTTTTTTTACGCAGAGACGCAGCGCGGCGGAGCCGCAACCAAAGCGAGTTTAATAAGGAAGCCAGGAAACCAGGATTTCTTTCCGGTGGTTCTTGGTTTCCTGGCTTCCTTATAAAAAATCTTCGCGGAATGTGACGATGTTGCGAGATAACACTGCAAAGGTGCTGACACGAATTCCGCGAATTAACGCGAATTCAAATACGCCAAAAATTCCTTCTTCGCGCTGGGGAGAAGGTGGCTGAAAGCCGGATGAGGTGAACCGCGAACTACGGCAAACACGCGAACACAAATTCAAATACGCTGAAGGCGCAAAGTAAATCAGCCCGGCGTTGGCTCGTCGCGCCGAAGCCGTGCGAAGGCGGATGCGAGCCTACGCCGGGAAATCGTCCCGCAAAATAATTCTCCCTCTCCTCGCCAAACGAGGAGAGAGACGGGGTGAGGAGTCAAAATCAATTCCCGACGGGCTTGAGTTGAAGTTTACATGACACAGCAAATTTGTTTACCATCGGTTCGTCATGGCACGCTATCCTTATCATCGTCTGCCTTCGGAATACGAATTTCAGAGATTGGTTTGCGATTTGTGTCGGCATTTATTGGGTGAAGGCGTTAAAGAATTTGCGAAGGGAAAGGACGGCGGACGAGATATTTGTTTTTCAGGAACGGCAAATCGGTATCCAAGCGAGATTTCTCCATTGGCGGGAAAATTCATCATTCAAGTGAAATGGACAGAAGATGAAGCCGCTTCATTCGCCGACGCCGCGTTTCAGCGTGGTATCAAACAAGAAGAAGTTCCGAAGGCTATAAAGTTGAAAGATGGCGGGGAACTTGAACATTGGATAATCGCAAGCAATAGACGCAAGAATGCAATTTCAGCAACTAGACTGGAAAAGGAACTGCTCGAATCCGTCGGTTGCAAATCTGTTCACCTGTGGGGAGTTGACGATTTGAATGGTTGGCTGAAACATCTTCCCAAACTGATAAAAATCTACAATTTGGAAGGGCTTCTCATCCCATTTCAAGTTGATCCGCTCGAATTGCGAGATGTGATTGAAGTGCTTTATTCCAACCGGCAACAGGCGCTGGCAATAATCAATTCGAGATGGGATTTTGCTGGCTACGCGGGTATTGAGCGAAAAAATGAAATCAACAAACTGACTGAGCGCTATTTTAAGGCATCAATCCGCGATCAATCAGAGCCGCATTTTGCAGCAATCAAATCCTTTTTGGAAAATCCCCGCAACGACCAATTGGCGGAGCGATACCACGAGGCAGCAGCGGAGATTCAGGCAAAGGCAATGGCGTTTCGTGAACGGTTCGACGTATTTGACAAAATTATTGAACATGTCTGCGATGAAGTGAGCGCAAATTTTCAGGAGCCTGGGAAAAAACGTGTTTTGAGAGTGCTTCTGCACTATATGTATGCAACCTGTGATTTCGGTCAAAAAAGTCAATGATTAAACCTGGCAAGCATCTCAACTTAAATGTTTGCGTCGTGCGAATTGCGACCATCGTTCTCGCGCACCTCCAGCGTTATCGTGTTGAAGGCTGCACCGCGCTGCTCAAGAAAGTCAAAGACGCCGCTGGCGATGACGCTGAAATTTGGTTTTTACCCGCACTTGATTTTTTATTTTTACTTGGCCGGGTTGATTATCATCCGAAGACCGACACATTTGAATACCTTGCTCCAAAGAGAAAGGCGTCAAAATGATTTTCAGTAAGGTCTATTCCAATAAGCCCGACATCTTTCCGCCCATTCTGTTTCGACGTGGTTTGAATGTGATTCTCGCACGTGTGCGGGATCGAAAAGATAAAACAAAAGATTCGCACAATCTTGGGAAGACGTTGTTAATTGATCTGCTCGATTTCTGTCTGCTTTCTGACCCCGACAAAGAATTTTTCCTCAAGATGCACAAGGATCGTTTTGTGGGATTTGTTTTCTTTCTGGAGCTGGGTTTGGACGATGGCGGCTTCATTACGATTCGGCGCGGCGTGGACGAACCATCCAAGATTAGCTTCAAGCGGCACGACAAACCAAACGCTGATTTTACCGACATCGCAGAAACAGAGTGGGATCACACACGACTTGCATTTGAACGGTCAGTCACTTTGCTTGATGGCGCGTTGAATCTGACTATGAACAAGCCGTGGTCATATCGAAAAGGGTGCGGCTATTTCATGCGGAAGCAGGAAGATTTTCGCGATGTCTTTCAACTAAATCGTTTTTCCAAAGGAAAAGATCGCGATTGGAAACCTTATGTAGCTCATTTTCTCGGATTTAATTCGGAATTGGTTGCCCGCAAATATGATCTCGACGAGGAGGTTGAAAAACTCCGGGCGCGCTATGAAGAAATTCAGGGCAGCGTCAACCTCAAAGTAGGCGACTATGACCGACTTAAAGGCCAGATTGAAATAAAAGAAGACGAGGTTGGCACAAAGCAAATACGCTTGGATGAGTTTGATTTTAGAGAAAAGGAAGTTGGAATGGCCAGCGAACTTGCGGAACAGGTGGAAGAGAGAATTGGCGAACTGAATACCGAAATATACAACCTGCGTTTTGATTTGGATCAGGCTGAAACTGGCGCTCAAACAGACTTGCCGTTCAACATCGAGGAAGTGAACACAGTTTTTCGAGAAGCTGGTTTATTTTTCCCCGATCAGCTCAAACGCGATTATGAAGAACTCGTAGCTTTCAATCGGCGAATTATCGAAGAGCGACAACAACATCTTAAGGCACGAGCCGCAGAACTCCGTCAGCGGTTAGCAACCACTGAAGGGGAACATTCCGAGTTGAGTGCGAAACGCCAACAATACCTTGCCGTGCTCAAACAGCGTGATTCCCTGAAAAAATTCAAACAACTGCAATCTTCGCTAGATCAAGAGCGCGCGCTCCTCGCTTTGATGAAGGAGAAATTTAAGCGGTTGGATGAAATGCTGAAACTCATCGCGGAAATTAAAAAAGCGATAGCTGAACGCGATGCATCATCCGAAATAATTGCCGAAATGGTGCGGAAAAGTTCAGGGCGATTTAGTGACATCAGGAAACGATTTGCCAAAATTATCCGCGACGTGCTGGGGCGGAGTGCAGAGCTATACGTCAGACCAAATGAAAAAGGGAATCTCGAATTTCGCGCAGAGTTTCAAGAAGGCGGGGTGGAAGATGTCTTCACCAGTGAGTCAAAAGGAACGACTTACAAGAAATTCCTTTGCATGGCATTTGATGCCGCAGTCGCAGAGGCGTGTGCTAAAGAGCGATTTTTCCACTTCATTTATCACGATGGGGCACTTGAAACAGAGGACAACCGTCGCAAGATACAATGGCTTGAAACAGTGCGTGGCGCATGTTCCGAGTATGGCATTCAATATGTGATGACAGCCATTGATGATGATGTGCCTCGCGATGATGAGGACAAACGAATAGATTTTGATCCTGCTGAAATTATCCGGGAGCTTCACGATCAAGGTGATGATGGTCGCCTCTTCAAGATGCCGAGATTTTGAAAACCACTTCATTTCGGCTCCTCACCCCGGCCCTTTCCCCGGTCGAGGCGGAGAGGGAGAAGCGTTCACGTGGTTCGTGTGGTTCGCGGTTGAAATAAAAAGCGGCCTCCGTTTCCGAAGGCC
>ODAK010005172.1_pt1 | contig 13268 bp, 11 predicted proteins | sample 1539591 | NCBI WGS metagenome assembly ODAK01 (sample SAMEA3539303, study PRJEB22396) | soil metagenome | biome: tundra; feature: field; material: soil | place: USA | collected 2010-05 | depth 0.15 m | reverse complement strand
TGGTTCCGGGGCGCTCGCGCGGAATCGCTATTCCGGCGGCAGCCGAGGTGGGAACACTTGGAGAATAGCCGTCCGATCGAGCGACGTCAACGGGGCAGATTGCGAGGGGCGTGGGTGGCGCGGGCGTGGGCGGCGGACGGCCCCTGCTCCTGGGCGGCCGAGCCCGAAGAAGCGCGTCTGGTGCTCCCAGAGCGACAAACGGCACGAATACCCGCGCGGAGGACTCGCCGCGGCCGAACCCGAGACCCCACGCGACGTCCCGTCAACGAAGCCTGTCCCGAGCCGCGCTCGCGGTGGGATGAAACCTGGGCGACGCACAGGATCGCGATGTCGTCGGCGACCCAAACGTGCGGGTTTGTCGCTTCAGGAGCACCAATCCCGCCGAGCCCGCGCCGGGCAGCGAGCCGAGCCGGGGCGCCCAGCGACCTGGCGCCCCCACGACGCGCCCCCGAGCAGCGCCTAGGACTTGGCGGCGGCCGAGGCGCGGGCCTTGGCCCAGTCTTCCTTGAACCGGACGATGCCCGAGTCGGTCAGCGGGTGGTGAATCATCATCTGCAGGATCTTGAATGGGATCGTCGCGACGTGGGCCCCGGCCAGGGCGGCCTGGGTGACGTGGAGCGGGTGGCGGATCGAGGCCGCCAGGACCTCGGCGTCGAGCTCATGGATTGCCACGATCTCGACGAGCTCCCGAACGCAGGTCATGCCGTCCTCGTTGATGTCGTCGAGCCGGCCGACGAAGGGGCTCAACAGGCTGGCCCCGGCCTTGGCGGCGAGGAGGCCCTGGTTGGCCGAGAAGATCAGGGTGCAGTTCGTCTTGATGCCCTCGTCGGCGAAGCGGCTGATCGCCTCCAGGCCGTTCTCGCTCATGGCCACCTTGACCACGATGTTCGGGGCGATCTTGGCGAAATGGCGACCCTCGGTCAGCATTCCTTCGACGTCGTCGGCAATCACCTCGGCCGAGACCGGTCCAGAAGTGATCTTGCAGACCTCGGCCAGGATCTCGTCGTACGAGCCGCCGACCTTGGCGTACAGACTCGGGTTGGTCGTCACGCCGTCGAGGACGCCCCAGCGGGCCGCCTGGCGGATCTCGTCGATTTCGGCGGTATCGAGGAAGAGCTTCACGGGTCAACTCCGGGGCTGTGGAGCGGGCCGTCGGTCGATGCCGGCAGGTGACCCGCGGGATCTTCGGATTCAGGCGGTGATTCTACGCTGGCCCGGAATCAGGCCCGAATCGGCGCCGACTGTCCACTCGGGCTGGGATCGCCCTGGACCGCCACGGCTTCGGGCGGTCGCGGCGCAACCCGCGGGACGAGGACCGGTTCCCGGCCATCGGCCACCGCCACGGCGCTGGCGACGAAGCCGTCGAACAGCGGATGGGGCCGGTTCGGACGACTCTTGAACTCGGGATGGAACTGGCTCGCGACGAACCAGGGGTGGTCGCGAAGTTCCACGATCTCGACCAGCCGGCCGTCGGGCGACTGGCCGGACAGGACCATGCCGGCCCCCTCGAGGACCTGGCGGTAGCGGTTGTTCACTTCGAACCGGTGACGATGGCGCTCATAGATCACCTCGGACCCGTAGACCGCGGCGGCCTTGCTGCCCGGGCTGAGGCGAGCCGGGTAGAGGCCGAGGCGCATCGTCCCGCCCTTGTCCTCCATCTCGCGCTGGTCCGGCATGAAGTCGATCACGGGATTGGCCGTGAACATCTCGAACTCGGTCGAGTTCACGTCACGGGTGCCCAGGACCTGCCGGGCAAACTCGATCACGGCGCACTGCAGACCAAGGCACAGCCCCAGGAACGGGACCCGCCGTTCGCGGGCAAAATGCGCCGCGACGACCTTGCCCTCGATCCCGCGATGGCCGAAGCCGCCCGGGACCAGCACGCCGGCGACTCCCGCAAGCTTCTCGTCGACGTTGGCGGCGGTCAGCTCCTCGGAGTCCACCCAGCGGATCCGAACGTCGACGCCGTTCGCCCAGGCCGCGTGGCGGAGCGCCTCGCTCACGCTCATGTAGGCATCGGGCAACTCGATGTACTTGCCGACGAGCGCGATCTCGAGGCTGGGCTTGGGTCGCTTGATCAACTCGACCAGGGCCCGCCAGTCGGTCAGGTCGGGCACCGCGGCGGTCTCACCAAGGCCCAGCTCGCGGACGACCAGCTCACCCAGGCCGGCTTCCTCGAACTGGAGCGGCACCTCGTAGATCGTGTCCGCCGTGACGGCCGGAATGACTGCCTCGAATGCGACGTCGGTGAACAGGGCGATCTTCTCGCGGATCTCGTCGCTGACCGGGTGATCCGAGCGAAGGACGATCACGTCGGGCTGGATCCCGATCCCGCGCAGCTCCTTGACGCTGTGCTGGGTGGGCTTCGTCTTGAGCTCGCCGGTGGCAGCCAGAACCGGCAGGAGAGTCACGTGGACGTAGAGCACGTTGTGCCGGCCCACGTCCTTGCGCATCTGGCGGATCGCCTCGAGGAACGGCAGGCTCTCGATGTCGCCGACCGTCCCGCCGACCTCGACGATCACCACATCCGGGTCGCCGTCCTTGGCCAGCCGGCTGATCCGCTCCTTGATCTCGTTGGTGATGTGGGGGATGACCTGGACCGTGCCACCGAGGTAGTCGCCGCGGCGTTCCTTGGCAATCACGGCCTGGTAGATGCGGCCGGTCGTCACGTTCGAGAGCTGCGACAGGTTCTCGTCGATGAACCGCTCGTAGTGACCCAGGTCGAGGTCCGTCTCGGCGCCGTCATCGGTCACGAAGACCTCGCCGTGCTGGTACGGCGACATCGTCCCGGGGTCGACGTTGATGTACGGATCGAGCTTGAGAATCGAGACGGACACGCCTCTCGCGCGGAGGATCCGGCCGATGCTCGCGGCAGTGATGCCCTTGCCGAGCGAGGAGGTCACGCCTCCGGTCACAAAGACATACTTCGCCATGGGATCGGTCCTCCGGGGTTTTTCCAATGCTACCGGAAGACGCCCCCCGGGGCAATCCGGGGCGGCCGCGGATCAGCTGTCCGGCAGGTCAGCCGTGGGCCGGCGGTCGCTCGGTACCGGGTGGATCCTGGACTCCCTCGCCCCAGGCTTCCGGGCCGCAGAAGATCGGGTGGGCCGCCGGAGTCGGGAACGCCCCGGCCGGTTCGCGCCGCCAGGCATCGAGTCGCTCGTTGAGCCAGGCGTGAATCTCGGCGAACTCGGTCCAGCGCTCGAACGGCCAGCTGTTGGCCACGCAGATCGGGACGAGAGTCCGCTTGGCGAAGATCACGTCGGCGTAGCCGGCTGCATACCGGTCGCTTTCGCCGTCACCCACGAACACGACGGCCCGGCCCGCCCCCTGGTGGTCAAGGACGCGCTGGCGTTTGCAGGTCCCGCACACGCCACAACCAGGATGGCCGTTGGGCCAGCTGATCCTCCCCCGGCGTCCTTCGAACGTGGTCCGGGCGCTGACGATCGGCAGGTCAGCCAGGCCGAGCCGGGCGAGAGCCGGACCGATGAAGAAGCCGAACCCGTCGCTGACGATCTCGACCGGAATCCCCGCCGCCGCCGCCCGCCGGGCGAACGGGACGAAACCGGGATCGTGGGGCTGGGCCGCGGCAGTGGCCAGGAGCTCCGCCTCGGTGGCGTTGACCAGGGTGATCTCCCATTCCATCAGCCGGCGCGAACCCATCCGGCCGGCGTCGTAGATCGCGGCGATCCGCTCCCAGTCGGCATGCGAGACGTGCTCGGCCATGACCGCGTCGGAGACGTCGGTCAGGGCGATCGTGCCGTCGTAGTCGACCAGGATCGCGATCGGCGGCTGGCCCGGAGCGAGCGGCTCCACCGGCGGCGCGGCGCCTACCGGCCGGGTGGTCGCCGGCGGGCCAGGCATGACGACGCCCGGCGCGGTCGTTGCGTCGGGCGTCATTCGAGCGACGTTGGTGCGGCCGGTCCGGGCTCGGCCAGTGGGCCGCACCCGGACGCCGACGGTCGGCTGCTTGGTCAGACGCCTTCCTGGTCCAGGATGAGTGATTCCTCGTCCGACTCCTCGGTCAGCTTGAGCCAAACGAACAGGCCGGCCAGGATGACCAGCGGGATGACGATCAGTGCGCCGAGGGTGACCCCGAGTGCCACCGCAACCGTCTTGAGTGCCTTCATTGTCAGTACCTCCCCATTCAACCCTTCTTGTCGCCCGGGCCCGTCTTGGCCGGAGCGCGGGTTTCGCGCAGCGCCGGACCACCGGCGATCATCGACTCCACGTCCTCCTTGGTGAACTCGGACAGAACGTGCTTGCTACCGGTCTGGGACGACATCAACAGTCGGACGACGAATGCGCCGTCCTGCTCGAAGAAGAACGTGTCCTTCGGCTTCTGCTCGTCCATGTAGCGTCCGAGCACTCGGAACGCCTTCTCATAGTAGCCCGCTTTGGACCAGTCTTCCGAAGCCTGCCGGTTGCGCCGGGCGACAGCCTCTTCCATGAACCGGGCGATGTCGTCGTCAAGGAAGGTCAGGGTCTCCTTCGTCTGGCTACCCATGGATTCGCCCCAGCCGCTGGCCGAGCCGACCGTCACGAGGCCCTGGACGATGAATCCGTCAGGTGCTTCAGCGAGCAGGACCTCACGCATCCCGCGCTGATCGAGGAACGCTCCAATCGAGCGGAAGACCTCTTCGAAATCCTGGCGGGGGGACCCCTCGTAGATCCGCATTCGGCCTCCCTGTCGTCTCAGGACCCGGTGGTTCGGTCGATCAGGCCGCGATCCTTGGCCCGCGCCTCGCCAGCCCGGAAGAGGATGGCTGAGGCGAGTGTAACGACGGCCCCCGTGGCCAGCAAGGCAAGCACGACCTGGAGGTCGTTCGGATTGAGCTGGCCGGAGAGCTGCTGCCAGAGCGAGCCCGGTCCGCCGATCGAGCTGGGGCCACCCGGGAAGAGGGCCTGGCGGACGCCGGCGATCCACCACGTGAGCGGGCTGATCAGCCCCAGGGCCTGCAGCGGGAGCGGCAGCACGGACAGCGGGAAGACCGCGCCGACGACGAGGAAGAGCGCCCCAACGACCACTTCCGGGTAGTCCCACGATTCCTGTCGGGTCTGGAGGCAGACCGCGGCCATCACCGCCCCGATCGCGCAGATCGTGATCGCACCCAGGACCAGCACGATCGGCAGCAGGGCCCAGTCGACCGACCCCGGCTCGAACGGCACGCCCAGGATCAGGACGCCGACCGCCAGGGTGATTCCGGCACCCATCGCTCCGACCGCGAGGCGGGCGATCCCCCGCCCGAGCAGGACGACGATGAACGAACTCGGGGAGACGTAGACGTATTTGAGCATCCGGTAGCGCTCGCGGTCGTCGAGGACGGCCCAGGCCAGCCCGGCGACACCGCTGACGACGAACGACCACAGGGCACTGCCCACGATCACGAACGGGCGCAGGGCGATGCCCGCCGGACCGGCGATGACCTGGAGCATGAACACCAGGATCAGTGCCGAGGCGAGCGGCTTGGCCACCGAATAGATGAAGAACAGGAGCGGGTCGGTCCAGTTCGCCTCCATCTTCCAGCCCAGTGAGACCGCGGTTCGGAAGCTGCGCAGGAGATCGTTCGTGCCCTGGCCCCGGGCACGCGCAGGATCGAACAGGCCGGTTGGCCGAGCCTGGCTCTCGATCATCGCCAGCGCACCGTCAGCCGGCCTTCCCTGCGTGCTCGCTCCTCCATCGAATGGAGCAGGACGCGAGCGAGGACGACGAAGGCAATCGTCATCGCGACGAGGATCAGGCTCTCGATCCACGGCGCCGGCGTGCCCGTCGGGCCGGTCGACACGAACGCCAGCTGGCGCATCGCGTCGAGGCCCACGGCCAGCGGGATCAGCGCGATCGCCAGGGCCCCGATGAAACCCAACCGCCCCACGGGGAAGTTGAGCCCGGACACGAAATAGACCGGTTCGATCATCAGCTGGGTCAGGTGCCAGGCCTCACGACCCCACATCAGGAAGAGGCTGGCCAGCATCATCCCGAAGCCGTACAGCGCGGCCAGGGTCAGGAAGAAGACCGCCAGCAGCAGTCCCCACTGGTCGACGCTGAACGAGACGCCGTAGACCAGGGTGGCGATCAACAACACGCTTGCGGCCCGCGTCGAGCTCATCACCAGGCCCCCAAAGGCCATCCCGAACAGGACGCTCATCACGTTCATCGGGGCCGCGAAATAGAGCTCCAGGTTGCCCTGGTCCTTCTCCCAGTAGAGCTGGGCGGCCATCATCCAGACCACGTTCAGCCAGAACGCGGTCATTGCCCCGCCCAGCACAACGAAGCCGATGTAGGCCGGCGGAGCATCGAGGGCGCGGTACACGAAGACGAACGAGGACGTCGTCAGGAAGGGCAGGAACATCTCGAACACGAGCCAGGAACGCTCGCGGGTCAGGCCGCGCACGCGCGGGTACGCCCGGCCGACCACCGAGCGCAGGTTGTTGCCGATCACCTGCCGCGATGTCCAGTTGGCCGCTTCCTGGGGACTGGCGGTCGGTCGGCCCACGAATGCTCGGCGGAGGGGAGCAGCCGGCGTCAGGGATGGTCGGATGGCTTCGGGTGCCGCCATCAGAGGTGCTCCTCGGGATCGGGCTGGCCGGTCTCGTGCGGCTCGATCGGGCCGTGCTCGGACTGAGTCGTCTCGCCTTCGTCGTCGAACCCTCGACCGACCAGCTCGACGAAGACGTCCTCGAGGCTCGGCTCGGACTTGGCCAGGGCCACGATGTGGGCATTCAGGCCATCGAGGGCGGCCACCACCCCGGCCAGCGCCGAATCCTCGCGCAGGACGAGGTTGACCACGACCGTCTGGCGGGCCGAACCGTTCGGGTCGACCGGAGCCCCGGCCGCCGCGACGGCCGAGACGACACCGGGCAGGCGGGCCAGACTGGCCGGGCCGGCGGCGAGGCGATCGAGCTCGAGCCGGAAGATGGACTCGCGCTGGACGCGTCGCTTGAGCTCGGCCGGGCTGCCGATCGCCAGGATCCGGCCGCGATCGACGATCGCGATCCGCTCGCACAGCTCATCGGCCTCGGCCATGTAGTGAGTGGTGAGCAGGACGGTCCGGCCCGGCACGGCGGCGCGCCAGCCGACCGTCAGCTCGCGGACCGACCGAGCGGCAGACACATCGAGGCCGAGGGTCGGCTCGTCGAGGAAGAAGACCCACGGATCGTTGAGCAGGCCCCGGGCAAAGTTCATCTTCTGGCGCTGGCCGGTCGACAGGGTGCTGACCCGCTGGTGGCGCTGCTCGCCCAGGCCGACGGCGTCGATCAGCTCGTCGACCCGGCGCCAGCCTTCGCGAGCGCCCAGGCCGTAGAACTGGCTGAACATCCAGAGCTGCTCGCGTGCCTCGAGAATGCCGTAGCCCGACTGCTCGCCACCGGCCACCATGTTCATGATCCGGCGGATCTTCTTCGTCTCACGGGCCACGTCGAAGCCGAAGATCCGGGCCGTCCCGGCCGTGGGCAGGAGGAGCGTCGTCAGGATCTTGATCAGGGTCGTCTTGCCCGCCCCGTTCGGTCCGAGCAGGCCGAAGAACTCGCCCGGGGCGACCTCCAGGTCGATCCCGGCGAGGGCGGTGACATCCTTGGGCTTGGCCTTGTACACCCGGGTGATCCCACGCACGTCGATCGCGGGAGCCTGAATCGAGCCGGACACAGCACGGCCTCTTAGGGGTTCGGGGAGGCCCAAGTCTACCATCGCGGCCGCCGCCCGAACAGGCCTTGCGCCGAGTGCGCCGCCGCCCGAACAGGCCTTGCGGCGGCTGCGTCAGGCCTTGCGGCGGCTGCGTCAGGCCTTGCGGCGTCTGCGTCAGGCCTTGCGGCGTCTGCGTCAGGCCTTGCGGCGGCTGCGTCAGGCCTTGCGGCGGCTGCGTCAGGCCTTGCGCCGAGTGCGTCAGGTCGTGGCGCGCCCCTCCACACGCTTCCGGGCACGGCAGCTTCCCCCATCCTGGCGCCTGCGGTATTAGCCCCATGATTAGCGGAAACGTTTCCGGTCCGAACGAGACGTTTGCCGTCCTGCCCGGCGCGGTATCGCCCGTCTGTTTACGCGCGAATCAGGATCCACGGCCCCGTCAGGGTTGGGGTCGATCCGCTTTGAAGCCCGCGAAACGCGCCCTGTAATCACCGGGCTAATACGGCGGACGTGAGGGCGGACGTGTTACGCCGCAGGACGCGGACGACGGCCCACCGGTGCGTCAGGCCTTGGCCAGTGCCACGGCCAGCAGGCCGGCCACCCGGGCGTCGTTTTCGATCAGCGCCGTGTTCGCCCGAATCGATGCCCCATCGGTGAGCTCGGCGATCCGGGCGAGGAGCCAGGGTGTCAGTGCCGGACCGTGGATCCCGGCCGCCTGTGCGTCGCCAAGGGCCTCTTCGATCGCCGCTCGAGCGTCTGCCGGGGGCATGGCCGCGGCCGGCGGCACGGGTGTGCACAGGAGGATCCCCGAACCGAGGCGCAGGCCAAGGTGGGCGGCGACGAGCGCCGCGGCGCCCCCAACATCGTCCACCGCGTGGGGAGCCCGGACGCCGCTCGAAGTGGAGTAGAAGCCGGGAACCTCGTCCTGGCCGATCGCCACGACCGGGACGCCGCGGGTCTCGAGGTATTCAAGCGTGAGCGGCAGGTCGAGGATCGCCTTCGGGCCGGCACACACGACCGCGACCGGCGTGCGGGCCAGCTCCTCCAGGTCGGATGACACGTCGAGCGTGGCCGCTGCACCGAACGCTGCCCGGTGAACGCCGCCGATTCCGCCGGTGGCGAAGACCTGGATCCCGGCCGCCGCGGCGGCGATCATCGTGGCCGACACCGTGGTCGCGGCCCAGCCGCCGGCCACGAGGGCCGCGGCAAGGCTGGGTCGAGCCGCCTTGCGGACGGTGCCGGGCGGAGCCGCCGCGAGGGCTTCGAGGGCGGCATCGTCGAGGCCGACGAGAATCCGGCCGTCGTGGATTGCCAGCGTGGCCGGCGTGGCACCCGCAGCCCGGACCGCCGCCTCCGAGGCTCGGGCAACCGTGACGTTCTGGGGATACGGCAGGCCGTGGCTGATCAGGGTGGACTCGAGCGCGACGAGCGGCCGCCCGGCGCCGAGTGCCGCCCTGACCTCGGCGCCCAGGAGGAGTCGCTCGCGAAGGTCGAGTCGGGTCGAGTGGTCCATCGAGGCCATCGTAGCGGGCCGCGAGTCTGCGCCACGCGGCCCACCCGGAACTGGAGCACGGCCCAGCGGAGCGACCCTGTCCAACTTGAGCAAGCGCCCTTGTATATCAGAGTCAAGTCAGCCTGAGAAGGGGCCGTTCGACCGGCCCAATCGGGGTCGTTGGGCTCTCCCCTGATCGCCGCCGTCAGGTCTCACTGAGCACATGGACATCTCGACCGCAGGAAGCCCGGTCGCAACCGAGGTTCGTTCGCTCACCGGGCAGCGATCGAGGCCGGCAATTGGGCGCTTGCTGCGCGCCCTGGGTCCAGCCTGGATCGTCATGCTCGCCGACGTCGACGCCGCGAGCGTCCTCACCGCGGCCAAGGCCGGCACCGACTTTGGCTACGCCATGCTCCTCCCGCTCGTCGTGCTGATTCCGGTGCTCTATTTCGTCCAGGAGATGACGGCCCGACTCGCGATCGGCACGGGTCTCGGCCATGCCGAGCTGATCCGGGAGCGCTATGGGTTCCGTTGGGCCGGACTCGCAGTTGGGACAATGGTCCTGATCGACCTGCTCGCGTACGTCGCGGAGTTTGCCGGGATCGTGCTCGGGGCGAGCCTCGTCGGGGTGCCCGCCATCGCGGCGGTGGCCGGCGCACTCGTCTTCCACTCGGCCATGGTCCTGACCCGGAGCTACCGCCGGTTCGAGCGAATCACGATTGCGCTGTCGCTGGCCCTGTTCGCCTTCGTCGGACTGGCGGTGCTGGCTCATCCCGACCCCGCCGCGGTCCTGGGCGGCCTGTCACCGGCTCAGCCGTTCGGTCAGCCCGGGTACTTCCAGCTTGTCGTCGCGACAATCGGCGCGGTCGTCATGCCCTGGATGATCTTCTACCAGCAGGCGGCGACCGTCAACAAGGGGCTCGGACGGGGCGACCTTGGCGGTGCGCGCGCGGAAACATTCATCGGGGCGATCGCGTCCGAGTTGCTCATGGCCGCCATCGTCATCGCGGCCGCCGCGGCAGCTGCCTCAGGCGGAGTCGTGGCCACCAACGCCGGAGGGCTGGCGCTGCCCGCTGGCCTGGCCATCCTCGCGTCCGGCTGGGCACGGATCCTCATCGCGATCGGGATGGTTGGTGCGGGCCTCCTTGCGGCAGTCGTCATCTCGCTCTCGTCGGCCTGGGCCTGGGCCGAACTGTTCCACTGGCCACACAGCCTCAACCTGCCGGTTCGAGCCGCCCCGGCGTTCTACCTCGTGTACCTCGTCGAGGTCATCCCGGCCGCGATCGTCGCGCTGGTGGCCCAGAATCTGGTCAACGTCGTGATCGACGCGATGATCCTCAATGTCGTGGTCCTGGCGATCCCCCTGGCGTTCCTCGTCCGCCTATCGAGCGACCGGGAGCTCCTGGGGTCCCTGGCGAACTCCCCTAGCCGGCGCGTCCTGTTGTGGACGATCACCGCCGGCCTGCTTGCCTTCGGCCTGCTGGGCATCCTGGGCCTCGCGCCGTAGGCGACGGTCGGCAGCGGGTCCTTCCGGTCGCTACGCTTCGTCGATGGTCACGATTCAGGGTGCCCCCGGCCGTGTCCCAGGTGATTTCCGGACGCCTCGTCCGGCGATGACCCCGGCGATCATCCGCCGGCAGATCGTCCTCGAGGAGCTCGACGTCGCACCTGACGGCCGGATCGCGATCGTCATCCGGCGGGCCGTCGACCGGGCCGACCGCTATGTCTCGCACCTGTGGCTGGTGCCGCTGGCAAAGGGTGCCGGCCGGGCTCTGGCGCTGACCAGCGGCCCGGTCCGGGACACCCGCCCACGAATCAGCCCGGATGGCCTTCGGGTCGCCTTCCGCCGCAAGCGAGGCGACGTCAGGGACGCGGTCCGGACGCTCCAGGTCCTGGCCATCCCCGGGCTGGATGAACCAGCCGGCCGGCCATGGACGCTGGCCGCTCCCGAACACGGCGCCGGAGAGCTAGCCTGGTCGCCGAGGAGCGACCGGATCGCCTTCACCGCCGAGACCGATCCACCACGATTCCTGATTCCGGAAGGCCCGGCCCGCGTCGCTCGGTCGGGGCCCGGCGTCGAAGGCGGAGCCGGTAGCGACACCGGGCTGGACGATCGGGCACCACTCGGAAGGCGGATCACCAGGGCCGACTGGCGCTTCGACGAGGAGGGTCATGTCGACCGCTGGGAGCACCTCTTCGTCGTGGCGGCGCGGCCGGGCGCGCGTGTCCGGCGCCTGACCCGGGGGGATTGGGGTGTCGCCCGGCCCAGCTGGGACCCGGACGGACGGTCGCTCGTCTTCGCCGCCGACCGAAGCGCGACCGCCGACCTGAGACCGAGAGCGACGATCTGGCGGGTCGGCGTCGGCGGCGGCGAGCCGGTCGAGATCCTCGGCCTCGGCGGCACGGCCAGCAACCCGGCGATCTCGCCCGATGGACGCTGGCTGGCCGCGGTCGGGGTCGTGGAACCGGATCCGCTCGACGACGTCAGCCCGGGGATCGTGATCGCGCCGGCCGACGGCTCCGGATCGCCGGTCGCGCTTGCCCCAGGGCTCGACCGGCCGGTCGGCTCGTGGCTCGACACAGATCTGCATGGTTGGCAGGTCAGCTCCCGTGGCGGGCCCTTGTGGGCCGGCAGCGACAGCCTGATCGCCCTCGTCTCAGACCGGGGTCGGTGCGTCCCGTGGCTCTTCCCGGTGGACTCGGTCACCGGCCGGGGAACGGCTGATCCGGGCCCACTCGCCGTCGCTGACGCGGCCTGCGACCACCTCGCAATCTCGTCCGGCGGGGAGCGGGTGGTCGTCGTCGGTACCCTCGCCGATCGGGCGCCCGAGGTGATGACCGCCGAGCGCGGCCGCCTCCGAACGCGGACTGCGATCGGATCAGCCTGGCAGCGCGGCGTCCGCCAACCCGGGATGCGCTCGATCCAGGCCCCCGGCGCCGGCGGCCCGATCGACGTCTGGATCGCATCGCCGCCCGGCGCAGGCGATGGCCCGCTGCCGACGGTCATCGACATCCATGGCGGTCCGCTCGGGGCCTGGGCCCCCGCGCCGAGCCTGGAAGTGGCCCTGCTCGTCTCGCGCGGCTACCGGGTGCTCCTGCCGAATATCCGCGGCTCGGCGAGCTACGGTCGAGCCTGGATCCGGCCCCAGCTGGGCGACTGGGGCGGCGTCGATGCCGACGACGTGCACGCCGCGCTCGACCACGCGATCGGCCTGGGCCTGACCGATCCGGAGCGGGTCGGCGTGCTTGGCCTGAGCTACGGCGGCTTCATGGTCAACTGGCTGATCGGCACGACCGACCGGTTTCGGGCCGCCGTCAGCGAGAACGGCGTGGCCAACCAGGTCAGCGCCTGGGCCAACTCTGACAGCGGTCCCGACTTCTGCCGGACGTCGCTCCTGGGCGACCCGCTCAGCGAGGCGGGCATGCTCAAGCTCTGGAGCCAGTCCCCGCTGGCCCACGTCGCCAGCGTCCACACACCGCTGCTGATCCTCCAGGCCGAGGCGGACGCACGCTGCCCGACGGCCGACAACGAACAGTTCTTCGTGGCCCTGCGAATGCTCGGGCGGACCGTGGAATACGTGCTCTACCCGGACGAATACCACGTCTACCAGGCCGCCGGCCGGGTCGATCGCCGGATCGATCGGATGACCCGGATCCTCGACTGGTTCGACCGCCACCTGGGCAGCTGACGGTCAGCGCAGATCGAGCTGCGGGTGCGGACCGGTCAGCTGCCGGGCGGCCGCGCGGTGACCAGCCAGTACGGCTCGGCGCAGTCCGACGGGGGCCGAGCGGCCCGCCCGGCGGCCCTCGATCAGGCTGGCGAGGAAGCCCGCGTCGAATGCGTCGCCGGCACCGGTCGTGTCGCTCGCCGTCAGGGGCTGGGTTGCCACGTCGAAGGTGATCGAGGCGCCGAACGCGTCGAGGAGGTGGACGGAGGCGCCGTTGCTGCCGCGCTTGACGATGACGACGGGGGCTAGCTCGAGAGCCCGAGACCCGAGCTCCGGGCGGTTCGGCAGGCCGAGGAGTGCACTGAGCTCAGTGGCCGTTGCCAGGAGCACATCGGGCGCCACCGCCCGGACCAGCGCGAGGGCCGCCGGGCGGCCGGCGGCAAGGAGCGGCCCGACCGACGCCAGGTCAAGGCTGACCGCGGCGCCCGCC
>ODAK010005171.1_pt1 | contig 13269 bp, 10 predicted proteins | sample 1539591 | NCBI WGS metagenome assembly ODAK01 (sample SAMEA3539303, study PRJEB22396) | soil metagenome | biome: tundra; feature: field; material: soil | place: USA | collected 2010-05 | depth 0.15 m | reverse complement strand
CCGCCGCGCTGGGTCAGGAACAAAAAGATCCCGCATATCCGGAGTTATCCAGAGCCTTCGATGCCCTGCGCCAGCACGACTATGACGCCGCGATATCGGGCTTCGAAAAAGCCGCCGCACTCTCCCCCGGACGCGCGGATATCCGCAAGAATCTCGCCTACACACTTCTCAAGACCGGCAACAGCGAAACCGCCCGCGACCAATTCGGTGAAGCCATGCGTGTGGAACCGGACGACCTGCACCTCGCCCTCGAATACGCTTTCCTCTGCTTCGAAGCCCGCGACAACGCCCCCGCCCGCAAGGCCGAAGCACGCCGCATCTTCGATCGCATCCGCCATTCCGGCGATGCCACCTCGCGCGCCACGGCCGAGCAGGCGTTCCAGAACATAGACGCGCCGCTGGCGGCCGGGATCGCCAGATGGCAGCAGGTTCCCCCCAGCTTCAGCGCGCTCTACGAACTCGCGCAGCTTGCGGAGCAACGCGACGAACTGGAGCTCGCGGCGAACAGCTACAGATCGGCCTTCCAGCTCCTTCCGGAGCGCAAGTCCGTCCTGCTCGAACTCGCGCGTGTAGAGAAAGCGCGCGGCAATTCCGAAAGCCAGATCGCGGCGTTGCTGGCGGCCTCGCGCGGCGGCGAAACCCGCGCTGCCGAACTCGCCCGCGAGCAACTTCCAACGCGCTATCCCTACGTGTACGAATTCCGCAAAGCCCTCGAACTCGATCCGAAGAACGACACTCTGCACCGCGAGCTGGCCTACTTGCTTCTCAGCATGTCCGAGAAAGAACAGGCATCCAAAGACGAAGCGGTGCAGGAATTCAGGAACCTGGTCCAGGCATCGCCGGACGATCACCTCGCAGCCGCACAGCTTGGTCTGCTGTACCTCGCCGCCAGCCAAAACGCGTTAGCCATGCCGATCCTGCGCGAAGTGCTCGCCCATGGCGATGCAGCCACCGCCAACCGCGTCCGCATGGCGCTCAAGATGCCGCTGCTTCTCGAAGAGCGCCACACCGACGACTCGCCGCTCGATCCCCGCATCCTCGGCGAGCGCAGTTATCAGGCCGGTTTTCTCAAAGACGCCCGGCGCTACTTCCTCATCGCGCGCGAACAGAATCCCATCGATGCGTCGATCGCGCTCAAACTCGGCTGGACCAGCAATATGCTGCACGACGATGGCAGCGCGCTCCACTGGTTCGACATCGCGCGTCAGTCGAGCGACGCAGCCACCTCCACCGAGGCGAACAAGGCTTACAACAACCTGCGGCCAGGACTCGAATTATTCCGCACCACGCTCTGGGTCTATCCGCTGTTCTCTTCGCGCTGGGGCGACCTCTTCGGCTATGGCCAGTTGAAGACCGAGATCAAGTTGAAGAAGCTCCCGTTCCGCCCGTACGCCACTCTGCGCTTTGTCGGCGATGCGAAGCGCAACACCGGCGGAGTGTTTCCGCAAAGCCTGTCCGAAAGTGCCTTCATCGTCGGCGCGGGCGTGGCCACCCGGCAGTGGCGCGGAGCCATGGCGTGGTTCGAAGCGGGCAGCAGCATGAGCTACCTCAACGGCACGCGCTCCGCCGATTATCGCGGCGGCGTTTCATATTCGAGGACCCTCGGCGTGTCCATCGCCTCAGAACGCAGCGGCTGGTTTCTCGAAACTCTCGATGACACTGTGTTTATCAGCCGCTTCGACAACGACCTCCTGAACTACTCGCAGAACCGCGTCGGCTTTACATCCTCGCTGGGCGCTTTCAAAGTCCAGACCTTCTGGACCAACAACATTACCTTCGATGTGAAGAAGCAGTACTGGGCGAACTTTGCGGAGACCGGCCCGGGTTTCCGCTTCCATCCACCTGGCACTCCGCCCTCGCTCGCAATCACGCTGGGTGGCGTGCGCGGCGTCTATCTCCGCAATCAGGGCAATCCCCATGGTCCCAATTTCTATGACTTCCGCGCCGGTGTCTGGTATGCAATTACAAAGTAATCTCCGCAAAGCCTTACTGGCGCTGGCGCTGGTCCCGCTGTGTCAGGCCGGGACGTTCACCGTTCTTGGGCCGCAGACCGCCGCGTGGCCCGCGATCCTTTCTTCCGTGGGGCACATTCCCGGCCCCGCTGCGACGGCCGATATTTTCGTCATCCCGCCCGGCACGCCAGCCGCGGTCGACTGGAAAAGCAAAGTCGAGAGCGGCGCCACGCTGATCCTCGAAGGCTCGTCGCCTCTCGCTGCGAGCTTCGGCTTCAAAGCTCTATCTGACACCGTTTCGGTAGTGCATCTCATCGACGAGCACAACCCCGCGCTGCCAGTCATATGGGCAAAGCCGGTGGAGTTGCCGCGCTATGAAGTGCCCGCCGCCGCGCGTGTGTTCGCTAAAGATCGTTGGACCAACGCGCCTCTGGTCGCTGGCTTGCGGTCTGGTGCGGGAACTCTGCTCTGGGTTGCTGCCAATCCCGGGACCATCGGCTACGAGCGCTTTCCATATCTCATGCAGGCGCTGTGCGATCTCGGTGTCGAGCCTGCCTTCCGCAGTTCGAAGCTCTGGGCCTTCTTCGATTACTCTTACCGCACTCGCGCCGATCCCGACTACCTCGCGGCACGGTGGCGCAAAGCAGGTATCGCCGCGCTGCATGTGGCTTCCTGGCATTTCTACGACGCCGATCCCGCGCGGGATGAGTATCTGAAGCAACTCGTCGAAGCCTGCCATCGCCACGGCGTGCTGGTTTACGCCTGGGTCGAGTTGCCTCACGTGAGCGAGAAATTCTGGAAAGACCATCCGCAGTGGCGTGAGAAGACCGCCGTCCTGCAGGACGCCCAACTCGACTGGCGCAAGCTCATGAACCTGCAGAATCCGGACTGCGCCGCGGATATCCGCGCGGGTCTGAAACAGATGATGCAGCGCTTCGACTGGGATGGAGTGAACCTCGCTGAACTTTATTTCGAATCGCTCGAAGGCGCAGGGAACCCGGCGCGCTTCACGCCGATGAATGACGACGTGCGCGCGGCGTTTCGTACGCAAGCCGGCTGGGATCCGGTCGAACTCTGGAAGAGCCACACGGATGCCGCCTCGCTTCGCCAGTTCCTCGACTTTCGCGCCGGGCTCGCCCGCCACATGCAGGAAGACTGGCTGGGTACTGTGGAATCGTTTCGCCAGTTCCGGCCCGATCTCGACGTAGTTCTCACTCACGTCGATGACCGCTTCGACACGGGCATGAAAGACTCGATCGGCGCGGATGCGGCACGCGTTCTCCCGCTGCTCGATCACCACGCGTTCTCGTTCCTGATCGAAGACCCGGCCACCGTCTGGAACCTCGGTCCTCAGCGCTATCCCGAGATCGCCAAACGCTACCAGTCACTGACGCCACACACCGACAAGCTAGCCATCGACATTAACATCGTCGATCGCTATCAGGACGTGTATCCGACCAAGCAGCAGACGGGCACCGAGCTTTTTGAGTTGGTCCACATGGCCTCGACGGCCTTTCCCCGCGTGGCTCTCTATTTCGAGAACAGCATCCTCAAGCCGGATCTCGGCCTGCTCGCCGCTTCGTCCGCGGTTGTGACCCACTACATGAAAGACCGGCGGAAGACGCAGATCGAGTCGCCTATGGACGTGGAACTCAACTGGACGGGCGAAGGCGCGCTGGTGGATGGGAAGCCCTGGCCGGCGCAATCGACAACCACGCTGCACCTGCCCGCGGGCCCACACACCATCGAGCCAGCCGCAAAGCGTGACGCTATTTTTCTCATAGACCTCAACGCCAGGCTGCGCTCGGCTTCCACCGAACCCGGGAAACGCATCGCCTTTGAGTATTCGAACGAAAGCCGGGCTATCGCACGCTTCGATCGCAAGCCCTCGCGTCTCGAACTGGATGGCGCGGAATTCGCGTTCGATTGCAGCGCGCCCGGCGAGTGCGCCGTTCTGCTTCCACGCGGGGAGCATACAGTCGCTGCGCGCTAAACTGGGGCGACTCCACGCGCTCCGTGACTGCTTATCTACGTTCCAACTGGCTGCTCCTGCTCCTGCTGGTCCTCTGCATCGGGCGGCTTTGGCTGATGCCGCTTCCCTCCAGTTTCTGGACCGACGAAATGGGCACCGCGTTCATCGTCGAACGCCCGGTGGACCCGTCGCTGGCGGCGGTTCCGCAACTTCCGGTCTCCATTTACTACGCGCTGCCACGGGCGGTGCATAGTCTGTTCGGCCTATCCGAAATCGCCTACAGAGCGCCGTCGGTCCTTTTGATGGGGCTGGCGTTGTTCGTCGTTGGAAAACTCGGCGGGCGGCTGATCGACCCGGCGTCCGGCTGGTTTGCCGTGTTCGCCTGTCTGGCCCTCGGCGATTTCGATTATTACGCCGCCGACGCCCGTCCCTACGCATTGGGAATCTGCGTGGCGTGTTTCACCGTTTACTTCCTGGTACGCTGGCTCGATACGAACGACTGGAAACGCGCCGTGCTTTTCGTTGTCTTCGGCGCACTGCTGTGGCGCGTGCAGCTTGTGTTCTGGCCGTTCTATCCGGTGCTCGCGGCATACGCTTTTGTTCGTCGCCGGTCTTACACTGTCATCGTTTACTTCGCATTGCTGGGGATCGCGTTGTTACCAGTAGCCATCCAGGCGATCCACATATTCCGGGTGGCAGGGTCCCATACCTTCGCCGCGGTGCCCTCCGTCAAAGATCTGGCGCGGGCGGCGTCCTGGAAGATGGTCCTGTTCTGGGGTGCGGTCCCGCTCGTTTTCCGGCAGCCGCGACAGCGAGCGGCCTCGGCCGCCGATCTGGTCCTGATCGTTCTCTGGTGGCTATGGATGCCGTTGTGCCTCTTCGCGTTTTCGTACGCGACAGGAACGGTGCTTTTCGTGCCCCGCTACTTCTCGCTGATCCTGCCAGGAATTGCGCTCGCGACCACCGCCGCGGTCGCTCTCTATCTGCCGCCGAATCGCTGGAAACTGGCGGCGGCCCTGCTGGCAGTCGGAGCTTTGATCGCCCAGGGACATTGGCATTCGATTTGGTACGGGCACACGGAGGAGAACTGGAAGCAGGCTTCGGCAAACGTTGACGAGACGCCAGTGGTTGCGATCAGCCCTTTCATCGAAGCCCAACCGCCGGTCTGGAGCCCGGACTACCCACTCCCTGGCTTTCTATACGCACAACTGTTTGTATATCCGGTGCGCGGAATGGTCTATCCTTTCCCTCTCTTCGCCACGGACCAGACGAAAGCATACGCCGCAGGGCTGGTCGCGGATACCCTCGCTAAGAGAGGCAGTTTCATCGTTTATGGCGTGGACCGGGGAACCAGGCCTTGGATCGACTGGTTCGCCGGCCGGCCTGAACTCGCCAGTTGGTCCGTCACACAGGAGGGTTCGGGGGTGATTGATGTCGCCGTCTTCAGCCGCGGGATTTTTGGAGCAAATTTTTAATGCCGCGATGCACTACAAGCGTTTGACTTCGCCCCCGCTGAAACGCTACAGTGTGTCCACAAACGATGGCTACCCCTCAACCTGCTGGATTACTCGGAATCCCGAAAGACTTCACCCCGTTCGAACGTTCTTTGGTGGAAAAGACCGAAGCCGCCCTGGTGGACGGGCTGCAACTGGAGCGGTGGACGCGGGATCGGAACCGGAAGACCGAAGAGCATCTGCTGAGCCTGAACCGGCAGTACAACCTGCCCAACAAGGCCTATGGGTACCTGTCGGACGTATCGATCAGCGGCCAAACCCTGACGGCGCTCGGCGCGCGTCAGGAAGTAGAGTTCGGTAAGATTACCCGCCCGAATCCGGAGCAGGTGCTGAAAGACTTTGTATTCAAGAAGTTCCTCAATACGGCCCGGTGGACTTATGAAGATGGGGCGCCGGGCGGCTTCACCATCAAGCAGATGCTCTACTGCACGATCGACGGACGCTACGGGCGATATCCGGCCGATCAGCTGACCGAAGTGCTGGACTGGAGTCTGCTGGGGACGAAGTACCGGTGGTCGCTGTTCACCTGCTATCTGCACGATTTCGTGGTCGTTTTGGGGCCCTTCAAGAAAGGCCTGAGCGAGGCGGTCGCAGTGGTGCAGCACGCCGATTTCGTTCACGTGGTGGAGAATCCGAAGCCGGGCTACAAGCTGGAAGTGGCGATCGGCTATCCGTTCATCGACTATGCGCCGATTCCGAACTTCTTCGGTTTCGGGCCGGGCAAGTTCAACTGGGCGGTCAAGACCTACTCATTCCTGCTGCGCAATAACAATGAGGTCCGTTGCGATATGGACTTCGTGGCCGGTGCGCGTGCGAAGAAGGTGTTCGATTTCGGGAAGGGTATCCCCGACCCGCTTTACAGCACGTCGGACATGCTGCAATCGCTGACTCTGGGGGTCTACAAGACCCAGCCGTTCCATGACTTTATGGATCTGCAGATGTCGACGCAGCATTGCCGGGTCCATCAGGCTTTGATGGAAGGCAGTTCTAAGGTCTTCGCCGCGTGGCTGGCGGAGAACCCTCAGTAGGGCGTCGAGAAAGTCTCGACGCGGCACGCACGAGTGCGTGCGCCACGTTAGGGGGCGTAGACGGGTTGCCAGGCTGGGTGGCCTTCGGTTACCAGGATCGTGTTGTTCAGCGGCGGGTTCTCGACCCGCTGCACTAACCCGCTCGGCCAGCGGATCTCGATGGCATCGATGTGTTTTGCTTTGGCGAGGCCGAAGTGCTGTTCCAGAGGCAGACAGCCAAAGCTGGAGCCGTTGGTGACTTCGCGCATCTGTTTCGAAGTTCCGGCGTAGAGCGTGATGCGCGCGCCGTTGCCATCGCGATTGCTTTTTGTGCCGCGCAGACGCACGTTCAGATAGTTCCCCGGCAGTTCCTTCGGGCAGTGCACGGCGGTCTGCAGGAGATCGCCGGGATAGCCGCCGCCCGCCGCGATGATGATCGACATGCGGCCGTCGCCGAAGAGATCGGCGCAGTTGGTGCCGTGGCTTTTGCCGGAGAAGGGCAGGCCGGCGGAGAACGTGGTGTTGTGGAACGTGCCGCGGTCGTTTTCTAACAATATGAAGGGCTCGAGGCGTTCCATGCGCGGGCTGCCGTTGCCGAGCAGCAGGTCGATGTAGCCATCGTTATTGACGTCGCCCATGCTGCCGCTCATGGTGCCCCAGCAGCCATCGAGGCCGACTTCGCGGGTCTTCGCGGTGAAGGTGCCGTTGCCGTTGTTGTGATAGATGACCAGCGGCGAGCCATCGGCGGGGCCGTGGCCGGTCTTCATGGTATGGATGGCGTCTTCGTGGTCGGACCAGCTGTACTGCACGATGTCGAGCCAGCCATCGTTGTTGTAGTCGGCCCAGCAGCAGGTTGTGCCGACGACGAAATCGGTGAGGCCGGCGGCGGCACTGACATCGGTGAACGTGCCGTTGCCATTATTGCGGAAGAGCTGCGGGCGGCCGAGACCGCTGGACAAGAAGAGGTCGGGGAAGCCGTCGTTGTTGTAGTCCCCCCAGCAGGAGCCGATGGTGGTGAAGGCGCTGGCGAGGCCGGAGGCTTCGGTGACATCGGTGAAAGTACCGTTGCCGTTGTTGTGGAAGAGGCGGTTCTGGATGCGGCGATCGAACATGCCGCCGAGGTTGTAGCAGACGAAGAGATCGAGGTGGCCGTCGCAGTCGTAATCGACGAAGGCGGCGGTGTACATGGGGCCCCAGCTGGTGACGCCGGCGGCTTCGGTGACATTGGTGAAAGTGCCGTCGCCGTTGTTGTGATAGAGGCCGCAATCGCCGTAGTAGAAGCCGAGGCGGGTGACAAAGAGGTCCTGAAAACCGTCGTTGTCGTAGTCGCCGGCGATGATGACGAAGCCGTTGATGCACTTGTCGAGGCCGGAGCCGACGGTGACATCGGTGAAAGTGCCGTCACCGTTGTTGCGGTAGAGGGTGCAGCCGGCGTGGGCGGCGGTGACGACGATATCGAGGAAGCCATCGTTGTTGTAGTCGAAGACGGCGGTGCCGCGGCCGGCGCAGATTTTGTCCAGGCCGACTTTGGCGGCGATGTTTTCGAAGGTGACGCGGGCGGGCTCGTAGCCGGCCTTTAATTCCATGCGAAACGAAGCCGGCACGCGCGTGGGGTAGCCGCCGAGGGAACGGGTACTGAGCCACAGGATGGCGCGGGCGCGTTCGTTTGAGGGGTCGGCGTTCATGGCGGCGACGCCATCGTCGACGGCTTCGTTGAACCGGCCGGCGCGGAGGTGGGCGAGGGCGGACTCGTGTTTGGCACGGGCGCGGGTGCCTGCGTCGTGGGCGGCCAGGTTGAGTTCGACGACGGCGGCGTCGTAGAGGCCGCACTTGATGTAGAGGCGGCCGAGTTCGAGGCGGGTGCGGTAATCGTCGGGCTTTTCTTCGAGGCGAGTGCGGTAGCGGGCGATGAGGTCCTGGTATTCGAGGCCGATGAAGACGGCGGTTTCGACGTAGACTTCGGCGGCATCGAGGAGGAAGGCGGGCAGGCGTTTGGGACCGACGACGGAGTAGATTGCCATCATGCGGAGGGCGGTTTCGGCGGCGATTCCGGTGGCGGAGAAGGGGAGTTCGAGGGCGAGCGCGAGGGTGCGTGGGTCTTTGAAATCGAGATAGCCGAAGGCGCGGCGGGCGGAGTTGAGGAGATCGCCGGCGACCTGTTTGAGGGGGACGCCTTCAGGGAGCGCGACCCAGCCGATGCGGACCATCTGGTTGGCGAAATCGGCGAGGGCGGTGTCGAGATTCTGGGGACCGTGGACGGGGGGCGCGTGGGGTGCGAGGGCCATGGGGCGGGGGCCGGTGATGGAGTCGAGGGAGGTGCGGATGGTTTTCGCTCCAGCATCGAGAGCGGTGAGGCCGAGCTCAACCATGCCGGCGGGAATTTTGAGGAAGTCGGCGAAGCGGGAGCTCATTTGGGGATTCACTATGGTAGCCGCAGGGGAAATGCCGGGGCACTAGTGGAAAGGGATTAGATTTCCCCGCGCTTACGCTTGGGGTTATGAGCCAGCGACAGGGCGTGCGGGGGCTGCGGGTTCCTGGGTGGTTCGAAGAGGCCGACGTGGGCGTCGGCCGCAGGCCGGGGGGCCTGCCCCACTGTCTGTTAAGAACCTGATCGCTTCAGGCAAGCGAGTCTGATAACGCTCAGACAGGCGCCGGTTTGTTTACCCCGTCCGGTCTTCAGGGCCTGCTCTTTTGACGTTCGCGTTCAGAGCCTCGAGGAAATGAACGCGCATTGTGCGCCGGTACATCGCAGGAACGACCGGCTTCTCGATTGAAAGATACACGGCGGGGTGGACGAAACTAACTGCGCGACTTGTTAAAAACGCTGGAAGTAGCTTAATCCAAAGGAAATAAATTTCTTTGGCAAAATGTGAACGGATTTCAGGCGAAGCTGCGGATGGCGTGGCTTTCCGTTTCGTGTACGTCGAAAACGGTGTAGAGCTTGGTGATCTGGAGGAGATCTTTCACTCGCCTGGTAAGGCTGAGGAGTTTGAGGGTGCCGCCGGCGTTGGCGACGGAAGTGTAGCCGGCGACGAGTTCGCCAATGCCGGAGCTGTCGATGTAAGTGACATCGCCGAGGTTGAGGAGGATTTTCCTGTTGCCTTTGGCGACGAGGTCGCGGATGGCGTCACGGATGACGCTCGAACCTTCGCCGAGAGTGATGCGGCCGGAAACATCGATTACGGTGACGTCGTCAAGCTGGCGGGTATCTAATTTCAGGCTCATGTGTGGGTTGGGCTCTCCTGCGGAGTTTCCAATTGTACCTGAGAATTCGCGAGACGGCACAATGGCCTTGACTCTGTCCCTGAGTCAGGATGAAGATCCGGGCGGCGAGACGGGGCAGGCGTTGGCAGCGCGCTGGATGGAGTTGGTGGAGAGCAGAACGGGATCGTTTAAACCGGAGCCGGGATGGTATGAAGCGCTGCTGAAGTGGATGGATACGTGGCCAGCAACGATTCACGAGAAAGCATAAGGGTTGAGCCAGACAGAAATTCCGGCATTTATCGTGAAGGCCTTCGGCGATCCGATGCAGGTCTGAAGGGTGACTTCAGTACGGGGTTTGGAAAAGCGGTTCCATTACCTGAGGCTTGGAAATTTCTGGTTAATAAAGGAATATAGCCGTAGACTTGAAGCAGTTCGATAGGACACCTATTACCTACATGCCGGATTCTTCACAGGGCCTCGATTTAAATGACCGCCGGAACAGCATGCGCTTTCCGCTTCACTTGTCCGTCAGGTATCGCCTGATCGGCGCGGAGCCTCCCGCGTGGACCGTGACGGAAAGCCTGAACATCAGCAGCACTGGAATTCTGTTCACGACGGAAGGTGCGGTTAAGCCGGGACAGGGTATCGAGGCGTTTGTGACGTGGCCGGTCGCGCTGGACAAGCGGGTGTCGCTGAAGCTGGCGCTCAAGGGACCGGCGGTTCGGTGCGAAGGGAATCTCACGGCGATGCGCTTTGAACGTTATGAGTTCAAGACACGAAGTGCAGATGCGGTGGCAGTTAATTTGTAACCGAACGAGCGTCGAGATGAGTCTCGACGCGGCACGCAGGAGTGCGTGCGCCACAAAACCGAGGGTTACTGGCGCGGGCAGTCCAGAAGGCAGCTGCGAACATCAGCAGCGCCCCAGCGGCTACCAAGGCTAAGTTATCGACGAAGACATGGCCAACTGTCATGACGGCAAGACCGGAGAGCGCGAGCAATAACGGGCGGACTCCGCACTTGCGGCAGGCAGGGGTGAGGAAGAAAGCCAAAGGGATGCCGGCGGCGAGCACGCACACATAGGCGAGGAACCAGCGCGAGCCGGGGACTTTGATCCCCAGCGGTGCAAACAGCACCACGAGGCAGGCGGGGCACTTCGGCAGCACCGCGAAGATCAGCGAAGAAAACGACGAGGAAAAAACCGGCAGCGCGGTACGCGGCACAATACCTCAAAGCATAGGCTGAAACGCCAGGAATTGCACTAGTGTCTTTGCAGTATTGCCGGGGCCAGGCACTGTCCTGTATTCTCAACCGATCAGCGCGGATAGCGCGGCTCAGTCACCAGGTGAGGGGAGATACGGCTCGTGAAAATCCTGACCCGGCTTCGCCCGGTCGCGTTCATCGCGGTATTGCTCCTCGCGTGGCATATCGCCGTCGTGCGGCAGCCGGTGCACATTCTGCCGACTCCCTGGGCAGTGCTGCTCGGCATCGTGGAACTGGCACGACGCGGCTTGTTACTGCGGTATGTGGTGGCGTCGCTGTTCCGCGTGACCTGGGGTTTTACGATGGCAGCCCTGGTGGCGATACCCGCAGGGTTGGCGATCGGGTGGTACCGCCGGACGGAGATGGCGCTGAATCCGCTGATTCAGATTTTCCGGCCGATTTCGCCGCTGGCGTGGATTCCGATTTCGATCCTGTGGTTCGGCGTGGGGGACGTGGCGGCTATCTTTCTCATCTTTCTGGCGTCGCTGCTGCCGTTGACGCTGACGGCTATGAATGCCGTTGAGAGCATTCCGGGTGTGTATGTCAATGCGGGGCGCAATTTCGGACTCAGTCCGGCGCGCCTGGTTTATAAGGTGTTGTATCCGGCGGTGATTCCGCAGCTCATTATCGGGCTGCGGATCACGCTCGGAATTGCGTGGCTGGTAGTGGTGGCCGCGGAAATGATTGCAGTCAACTCCGGACTGGGCTTTCTGATTGTGGATGCGCGCAATGCGGGGAACCGTTACGACCTTGTTGTCGCGGGGATGGTGCTGATCGGGTTGATCGGACTGTTGCTGGACACGGGGATGCGTTCGCTCGAAGGAATCAGATCGCTTCGCTGGGGCTATTCAGAGGATTGATACGTATGTCATACGCAGCAGCCGCACCAATCACAACACCGACACCGCGGACTTTGAAAACGAAGCTACGCGCGCAGGGCATCTCGATGACTTTCAAGCGCGATGGCAAGAGTACGGAAGTGCTGGAGAATATCAGTCTCGAAGTCGGCGATGGAGAGTTTGTTTGTCTGCTGGGGCCTTCGGGCTGCGGCAAATCGACAATGCTGAATACGATGGCGGGTTTTCTTTCGCCTACGAGCGGCAAGGTGCTGATTGACGGAGAAGCGGTGACGGGGCCGGATGCGCGGCGCATTTTCGTGTTCCAGGAGCGCGGCGTGTTTCCCTGGCTGACGGTCGAGGGCAATATAGGGTTCGGGCTGTTCAAGCTTTCGAAGCAGGAGCAGGCGGAGAGAATCGCGCATTACATCAAACTGGTGGGGCTGCAGGGCTTCGAAAAGGCCTATCCGCAGGAACTGTCGGGCGGCATGAAACAGCGCCTGGAAGTGGCGCGGGCGCTGGCAGTGAACCCGGACATGCTGTTCCTGGATGAGCCGTTCGGCGCGCTGGATTCGATTACGCGGCTGATTATGCGCGGCGAACTGCTGCGGATATGGGAAGCGGAGAAGAAGACGATCATCTTCGTGACGCACGATATCGACGAGGCGGTGCAGCTGGCGGATCGGGTGGTGGTGATGAGCGCGCGGCCGGCGAAGATCCAGCGGATAGTCGATATCGATATTGCGCATCCGCGGGACATCAGCTCGCCGAGGTATCTGGAACTGCGCGACGGGATTTTTGAACAGATCGGGCTGGCGCACAAGGTATGAACTCGCTCGCGCATCCGGCCAGGTGGGAGAAATGGTTCTGGCCGGCGATCGCGTTCGCGCTTTTTCTGAGCGCGTGGCATTTCTCCGTGCGGCTGTCGGCTACGAAGATTTTTCCTTCGCCTCTGGATGTGGAACGCGGGATTACGGAGTTGTTCCGCAGGGGCGTGCTGTGGAGTTACATTCTCGATTCGCTGCGGCGCGTCGGGATCGGGTTTGGCGCGGGAGTGTTGCTGGGCGTGCCTATAGGTCTGACGCTGGGCTGGTATCCGGCGGCGGCGCAGGTGGTGAATCCGATGATCCAGATGGTGAGGCCAATCAGCCCGATCGCGTGGATTCCGCTTGCGATCCTGTGGTTCGGAGTAGGCGATAAGGCGGCGGTGTTTCTGATTTTTCTGGGAGCGTTTTTCCCGATCGTGGTGGCCTCGATCAACGGTGTGCGCAACGTGCCTTCGATGTACCGGCGGGCGGGCAGGAATTTCGGGATGCGCCCGTGGCAATTGCTGGCGAAGGTGGTGTTTCCGGCGGCACTGCCGCAGATCATAGTAGGGCTGCGGATTGCGCTGGGGATTGCGTGGCTGGTGGTGGTGGCGGCGGAGATGATCGCGGTGGATTCGGGGCTGGGGTATCTGGTTATCGACGCGCGCAATTCGGGCAAACGCTATGACCTGGTGGTGGCGGCGATGCTGATGATCG
>ODAK010005169.1_pt1 | contig 13270 bp, 10 predicted proteins | sample 1539591 | NCBI WGS metagenome assembly ODAK01 (sample SAMEA3539303, study PRJEB22396) | soil metagenome | biome: tundra; feature: field; material: soil | place: USA | collected 2010-05 | depth 0.15 m | reverse complement strand
GATCGCCCCAGGAGTTGCGCACGATCAGGACGCGATCGTCATCGTCATAGCCGACGGCCGTCACCGCGTGGCCGCCGATGGGCGCCTCTTGAGCGCCGGGCATCGGGACATTGCCCGTTTTCGCCACGCCCGCGCTCTCGAAACTCGGGAAGACCGTGAAACCAAAGACGAACGGGGAGCCTGCGCTGAGACACGCTTTCATGTCGGCGAGGTTCTGGTCAACGGATTGGTAAAGGAGGGCCACGTGCTGGAGCGCGTCGTCGTAACAGGCTTGCGGCGGCTGCACCCCGGCTTTGGCGCCGTCGGGCCAGGGGCCTCCCTCGGTTAGCGGCGCGGTGTCATCGTAGGGCCATTCGCTCTCCGGGCAATCGCCTTGACTGGCGACGCTCTTGATGCCGTCCCGAATCTGCGCTCCCGCGTCGGCGCCGACGGTTCCTTCGATCAGGCGCTCGTTGTAATAGATGAAAAGGCGCGAGGGGGTAAAGACGTCCTCCTTGGCTTGCTTCATCATCTCGAACTCGAGTGCCGCGGCAATCGCATTGGCGGTGCAGCTGCCGATGCGTCCCTGATCATAGACCGGCGGACTTTGGGGCCGAAGATCCACCGTGGCCCGAATCGCGGCCAACGTTTTGGCGGGCGGAGCAAAGCTGACGTCGCGAGGATCCGGCAGGTCGGGAACCCAACCATAGCGACTGACTTTGCGACGCGTCCCTTTGAATCCGTTGGGCCGCGGGGTCGTTGCTTTCCCTCTTTTTACGCTCATGGACGATCTCCTCACGATAAAAGGTTGTGTGGGCCGCACGAACCGCACCGGCGGTTGACGTGGCGAACCGTTGACGTAAACACGATAGTAAATTACCTAAGCCGCTCAGTCAATGTAGTTGTGTGTATCTTGCGGTTCCGTTCTGCGATATGACTTCTGAATGGGGCAGCGCGTGCCATGCTTTCGGGGCTCCTGGGTTGGCTCAGCAACTGGCGACTCACACCCCGAAAGCATGTTGAACGCTCGAGGGACTCATGCTTTCGCGGTGGGATCTGAAGGTTCAAACGTTTTGCAAACGAGCCGCGAAAGCATGGCACACTTGGCATGGGAGGTGATGCGTAGAATGAATTGCCGAGGCCGCAGCTAACCCAAATAACGAAAGGAGCCAATCATGATTCAATTGCGCCAATCGAAAGACCGGGGCCACGCCGATCACGGCTGGCTGGACACCTACCATACGTTCAGTTTCGCCGACCATTACGACCCGGCCCACATGGGCTTTCGGGTGTTGCGCGTCATCAATGAGGACCGGGTTAAACCGGGCGAGGGATTCGGCATGCACGCCCATCGCGACATGGAGATTATCACCTACGTCCTCGAAGGGGCCCTGGAACATAAGGACAGCATGGGCAACGGCGCGGTGCTGCGCCCCGGCGAGTTTCAGCATATGTCCGCGGGCACGGGGGTGCGGCACAGCGAGTTCAATCCGTCGACAAACGAAACGGTCCATCTCTATCAAATCTGGCTGCTGCCGAGTCGTAACGGCATCCCGCCCCGCTATGGCCAAAAGTTTTTCCCGGCGGAGGAGAAGCGCGCCCGACTCCGGCTGGTGGCGTCGCCGGACGGCGCGGACGGGTCGCTGCCGATTCATCAAGATGCCAAAGTGTACCTTGCGACGCTCGATGCCGGCGAATCGGTGAGCCATGCGATGGTGGCCGGGCGACAGGCCTGGTTGCAGATCTTGCGAGGCCGAGTCAGGGTTAACGATCAGACAGCCCAGGCAGGCGACGGCTTCGCGATCAGCGACGAATCGCATCTGAAGGTCAGCGGCCAGGAAGCAGCGGAGATCATGCTGTTCGATTTGCCGTGAACCGCGACCATTTTCCGTGCTTTGACACACGTCGATTGATCGATTACCGAGCCCGAGCGCCAGCGAGGCATACCCGTGGCCTTCTCGCTGGCGCTCGGGCTCGGAAGTTTTTGAAAAGGCTCCTAGGCGAGAAACCTTACGAACACATAGATGCTAACCGCCACGCCGACGCCGGCGGCGAGATAGCGGCCCAAAAGAGAGAGATCGAACCGCAACGGGGGCGGCGGCGCCAGGCAGGCGCGGGTCGCCATCCGCGTATAAGCAACCGATAGCGCAAGCATCATGTAAGTAGGAATGATGTACGAGATTGACAGCGACATCATGCCGACGGCGTACGCGGCGACACAGGCCAGCACGTACGGCTGTACCTCCTTCAGGTCGAGATTCAAAAGTAAGCAATCACGCGCGTTGATGCGAGCGATGGACCAGATTGCCGTGACGAAAGCGCCCGTGAACAGGCAGCCGCCGAACAGGCCCAGGTCGGCCAGGCATTGCAGGTACGAGTTATGGGCGGCGAGGCGAATGTCCTCGTCGGGGCGCCGGGTCTTTGCGTCTTCCTCCTTGGTCACGGTCATGCCCTTGCCGAATGCCATGTTCTCGCGGAAAGTGGTGAGCCATTCGCGCCATAGTTCGACGCGGGTGTGTGCCGTCCCGGTGGATGTGCTGATTTCGGTCTGCCGGCCGCCGAAAAGCACCAGCAGGGCGGGCAGGCCGACCATGCCCAGGAGAGCGGTTTTTTTCCAGCCGAAGCGCGACCACGACAGCGCGCCGAGCCCGCTGGCAAAGGCGATCAAACCGCCGCGCGAGTGCGTCAGATAAATCGCGTAGCCGAAGAGTGGCAGCATGGCCGCCGAAAGAACGCGCAGGATGAGACTGTGGCCCGCGCACAAGAAATACATCCCGATCGGCACCATGGCGGCGAGCAGCACGCACAACTCGTTGGGGTCCTGAAAGATGCCCGTCCCTTGCAAGCGCTGGATGGTAAGGGCCTCGCCGTATTTGCCGGCCACGGAGTCGCCGAGCGATTTGATGGTATCGAGCTTGATGACGTCGTGGTAGCGGAGCACCGCCAGCATCGTGATGGCGCCGCAGCAAACCAAGATGCAGGTAAGCACGGCGCGCAAGCGCGCGGGGGTCGTGACCAGGCTGACGAAGAGCAGATAGTAGACGATGATCTTGACGAAAAGGAACCCTGTCTGCCACGCCGTGGCCAGGTCGCCCATCATGAAGGACGGAATCAGGATCGCGATCAGCAGGCCGAAAACCGTGAGCGTGATCGGCTGCGCGTCGAGCGATTGTCCCGTCAAATACTTGAGCACATCCGGCGCCCCGACGATGAGGCAAGCGAGGATGGCGTAGAAGTAGATTTCCCAACCCAGAAGGGCAGGAACGATCTCCGCCGGCCGAATGAACAGTCCGACATTCACCAGAAGGAACAGGAAGAAGGCCATGGATTACCTATCCCAACACAAAGAGGAATATTTTCCTCGTGCCCAGGCTCCGCCTGGGAACGCACTACCCTGCAGGCTCTGCCTGCCGAGCATAGAGCCTATCGATCTGACGTTCAGCGAGGCAGAGCCTCGCGGGCAGGGCGTTCCCAGGCGGAGCCTGGGCACGAGAAAAAATAAACGCATCATTGCTGGTCCGGTGTCGCCGGCAGCGCCGACACCATTTGATATTCCGCCGCCACGACCTCGCGGCGCGGAAAATAGCCGAGCGTGCCAATCGTCCCTTGCGACATGCCGAGGATCTTGCAGAACGTGCCGAAGTAGATACGCACATCGAACAGGAAGCTCACGTGCCGCAGGTAATAGAGGTCATACGCCAGCTTGATGCGGACGCTATCGAAATCGGTGTCCGGCGGCAGTTGTACCTGGGCGAATCCGGTAACGCCCGGCCTGGCCAGCAATCGCTGTCGATAGCAGGGGATGGCGTGTTCCAGTTCGGGCAAGAATTCGGGACGTTCCGGGCGCGGCCCGATCAAACTCATGTCGCCGCGGAGGACGTTCCACAGTTGCGGCAACTCATCGATATGGGTGCGGCGCAGCCAACGGCCGACCGCGGTCACCCGGCAATCGCCAGGCCGGGACCACTGGGCGCCGGTCAGGCTTTCGCAGTTATGCGTCATCGAGCGAAGCTTGAAGATGGTGAACGGTCTGCCCTGGCGGCCGATACGTGTTTGCGTGTAGATGGCCGGCCCGGGCGAGGTCCATTTGACGAGCAACATGGCGAGCCCGGTCAGCGGCGCGGTCACGATCAGCAGCGTGAGCGCCAGGACAAAATCGAGCGCCGTCTTCGCGGTCGAATACCCGGAAACGGCCGGTTCGACCGGCGCCGACAGCGCCGCAGCGGGCGCCGCCGTGGGGCGGTTCTCCGGCGGCAAGGTTTCCATGATGACGAACATCGACATGCCACTACCTCATCCCGGATGTTCCGGCGGAAACAACGTGTGATTCAATACCGGGACAAACTCACGCAGGAACATTGCCGTCGCACCTGTCTGCGGTGCGAGGTTCGGTTGATCGCCGAGATTGCGTGAGACGTACAACTTGTACAGGAACGGCGCGCCGCGGAACTGCCATCGCGGCGACGGGGAAGCTTCCCAGGCGCCGTGGGCGTTCCAGGTCCAGTACAGGCGCAAATCGCTCGTCGTGCCGGTCTTCTTCGTAAAGCGCGCGGTCCAGAACTGAGCCGTTTCCTCGTTGCCCTCGCTCTTGATGGCGCAGGCCCCGACCTGGCTATGCAGTTCGTAGCCCGCGCCGCTGTAGCAAACCTCCGGCGTGTGGACGGCCATTTTTCCGGGCCGGCCGCACATCAAAATCACCAAGACGGATTCCTTGGTGCGCTGATGAACGTAAAGGCGCGTCCAGTGTGTTTTCGCCCCGGCGCGCTCGAAAGCCGCGGGGTCCGCCGTCTCCTCCTGGGCGTGCCAGGCGCCGACCACCATCGGGACTTCGGCAACGCGCGCGGCGGCCGAATCCAGCTGCTCGGTGTCGCGAGCCATCAAGTGGCACACGAGCCCCGATGTCAGCAGGACAACCAGTGCCGTCACGGTTGCGGAGTAGCGGATCGGCATAAAAAGATCCCGGTAGTTCGCCGCTTCGGGCTTAGCTCGCAGGATAGCGCGAACGCTAAGCCGCAAGCGACGGAAATTCCGATCTCGTGCCCAGGCTCTGCCTGGGAACGCACTTCCTTGCAGGCTCTGCCTGCCGAGTGTTGAGTTTTTTCTGGCGTTCAGCGAGGCAGAGCCTCGCGGGTAGCGCGTTCCCAGGCAGAGCCTGGGCACGAGAGAAATTTATTTCCCCGCTTGCGCCAGGGCGTAACGATAGTTCTTATCACTGAATTCCGGCTCTGTGCCGAGGACGACTGCGCCCAACATCGTCACGCCGAGCGGGGCCAATTTTTGTTGGGCGGCATAAATAGCGGGCGCCCGGCTCACGTCGCGCAGGACCGACATCACCACGCCATCCACATGCGAACCAAGCAGCAGCGTATCCGTGACGGGCAGCACCGGCGGCGAATCGATGATGATGAAGTCGTACTGGAGCTTCCATTGTTCGAAGAGCGTCCGCACGTTGTCCTGAGCGAGCGCTTGAATCGCATGGTTGTCGCCGTTGCCCGCTGGGAGTACCCAAAGGCGGCTGAACGGCGTGGCCCGGATGGCCTCGGCGGGTTCGACTTCGCCACGCAGCACCTCGGCCAGGCCGGGTTCCGCGGGGACCTCGAACAGCTTGTGGGTGGCCGGATGGCGCAGGTCGCCATCGATGATCAGCGTGCGTTTCCAGGCCCGCGACAGGCTGGCTGCCAGCTGCGTCGCCAGCGTCGTTTTGCCTTCGCCGCCGTTGGCGCTCGTGACCATGATGACGTGCAGCGATTCCGTGCGGGCTTGATGCAAGATCACAGTGCGAATCGCATCGACTGATTCTTGCAGTTGATTGAGCCATTGCTGTTCGGCGGCGCCGTCCTGGGAGGACGGTTTGCGAGAGCGCGTCGGCATGGCCGGAATCGTGCCGATGACGTTGAGACCAAGCCCGTGCGTCACCTCCTCGGGCATGCTGATTTTGCGGGCGCGGAATTCGAGGAACGCGACGCCGAAGAGCGCCATGATGAACAAGCTCAGCCCGCCTGCGCCGGCGAGTCGAGTCTGGTTCCGGGTATCGCGCAGAGTCGGCGGATTGGCCGGCTGCACGATGCGCACGCGCGCCTGCGGGCTGTCAAAATCCAGCTCGCTGATTTTCTGGGAGATGTTGTCGAGCGCCTTGCGAGCCACATCGATCTTGTCCTCGGTCGCCATGATCTGCGGCAATTTGTTTTGATTGCCCACGCCGAGTTCCTTGACCTGACGTTCCATCACCTGAATCTCCTTCATACGCTCGTTTTTCCAGCGCGTGAAGTTGCTGATCTTCTCAGTCTCCAGGGAGACCTGATGATTCAATTCCGTGCGAACGCTGGCGCGCCAGCGTGCTTCGATTTTCGGCTGCAACTGGCGTTCGCGCTGTTCTTTCAAGTTCATGATCTTGATCTTCTCGCGCTTGAGAGGCACCGCGATGTCGGTCGAATACGGTTCTTCGTATTTGCGGTAGGCATCGGCGATCTCGATCTCGATTTTCGCGATCCGGTCGAGATGTCCGTTAATGCTGGGATCCTTGCTGAACAGGTCGTAGAGGATTTCATCGGGCACCGGTTGCTGATCGAGGCTGTTGATACGCGCCTTGCTCGCGATGATGTGGCTCTCCGCCTTGGCGATTTCGTCGTCATAAGTGCGGCGCGCCGTCTCGGCGGAGTTGAGCTTGTACAGCAACTGCTGGCGCTGCACGTCGGCGGCGTCGCGGTCTTTGATTTCCAGATTTTTGCTCTGCGTGTCGAGCACCTTGCGCCAGGTGGCCAACTCCTGATCGACGCTTTCCTTCGAGGCGCGCAGCCCGTGCAAGCGCCGTTCTTTCTTCGATCGCTCAATCTGCGTGTATTCGTTCATAAATGCCTTGGCGATCGCGTTGAGCAATTCGGCGGCTTCGTCGGGTTGATCCGCGGCCAGGCTTACGAGCAGAATCTCCGGGCCGAGGTTGTGATTGGTGATGTCCGCCTTGAGCGCCAACTCCAACCAGTCGAGGGCGCCCATGCCTTTGCTGCGCACGATTTCGAGGTCTTTGATGTCCCGGCCATCGGCGGTTTTCTCGTTGAGCGCCGCGCTCAAAACGAGCGGGCTTTTGACAAGGCCGGCCATGTTGGCCTTGAATATCGGGAATTCAAGGTCTTCGGCGCTGGCCTGCCGCGCACTGATCTGAATGCGAAGGCTGGCGACGTACTTGGGCGGCATGAAAACGAAGACGGCCGCAACCGCCGCCGCCGCCAGCACCGTGGCCAGGCCGAATGCCAGCGCCCAGCGCCTTCTGAGCGTGTGCAACAAACCCGACAGGGTGGGCGTCGCCGACAGGGCAGGAGGGCCGCTGCCGGCGTTGTCGCCTTGACCCTGGGCCATGCGGAGCAGCGACGCTTGCAACAGCTGGCTGTCGCCGGCGCTCGGTGTGGCCGGGGCCTTGTGGGCGGACTGATTCATATCCATCGCAGGGATCTCCAAAGTTTCAGCGTTTAGTCGCGGGGCTTGCCCCGCGCGGAGAAAGCTCCGCGGCTAAACAATCCAGATCGACTCAATAGGGTTCGTGCCGCACCGCCATCGGCCGGCCTAGCGGCAGAGGCGCGATGACTTCCACCTGTTCTTCCACGAACAGATTCGCCAGGTACTTCAACTCCAGCCATAACATCGCCAGGGCCATCGGCATCATCAACCAGCCCGCCAAATCGTGATAAATCACCTTGGCAAGCGAACTGTCCCGCCCCGCCAAGTGATAGGCGATGCCGGTGGCCGTGATGCGAATCACGTTCGCCAGGATCGCGATCGGGATCGCACTGGCGACCAGGATCAGCCGATCATGCAGCGGGGCCTGAACGATCATGCCAACGGCGGTTGCCAGGGCAAAGAAGGTCATGAGCATTCCCAGGCCGCTGCACGCTTCCTCGACGCCGAGTTGGATGTCGTCGATAGAGATGACATTGCCTTCCGCGAGGGCGGGGCATCCGAGCGTCTGAAGAGCGAACGTGCTCATCACGGTGGCGACCCGGCGCAGCGGATGCGCCAGGGCCATCTCGAACGTGAACGGCAGCGGCATCATGAATGCCAGGAACGCCAGCGCCGGCCAGGACCAGCGCAACACCGACCAGCCGCCGACCAGAAGCACCATGCCGAACACCGTGGGCAGGAGGGACAAGGCTTCGAGCGGCTCAATATCGGATTGAACGGCGACGATCCGAATGATAACGCCGACCAGCAACACGCCCAGGCCGATCCAGGCCGGCTGCCAGGCGACGCGCTTGAGCATGTCCCGGCGCGACCACAACACCACCAGGGCGAAGACCGGCACGATGAATCCGTGCGAATATTGCGGATCGTTCGACCAGCGATCGAACATCCGCGCGAGTGTCGCCCCGTGGGTGACGAGCAGGACGGCCAGCAGCAGGGCCGTGACGAGGAGCGTTTCATTCAGGAAACGCCCAAGCCGCGCCGTCGTGGCCCCGCCGGTTGCCGATTCAGAATGATTTTCGAGCACGCTCATGATTCGCGTTCCACCACTTCCACGCTGCGTCGGCTGTTCACTTTGGGAAACACGCGTGCCTTTCTCGACAGAATGTTTCCTGCCCAAGCATAGGTCAAAAAAAACGCCGGGTGGGCGATCTATCAGGAAAGTTAGCGCTTTTTTGGACGGGAATTGGAAAAACGGCGGCGACAGGTTGCGCGATTCGAGATCGACGATTGCGTCGATGTGCCCGCGTGGATAAGGACTTGCGCTGACCATCGGCGCTTAAAACGCGTGTAAATCCCGTATTCGTTTGGCCCCGCGTCGCAGACGCGGGTGGGGCTGCATCCAACGCCACCCGCGTCAACGACGCGAGGCTAAACGGGATCGCTCGGCAAAATGTCATTCGCTCTTGACAGATTTCGAAGTCGTCGCTATAGGGTTTTTCCTCAAAGCAAGTATTCATCGAATCGCGTGGCCCGTCAGGGGAGATCGGGCGCGGATTTTCTCAAGCGGGGGAGGGGTTTCCTCATGACCAAGATTCGTTTACGTCATTTGCGTAACAAAGTATTTGTCGCGGGCGGCCCCTTGGCGGGGTTGCTCTTGGGCTGGACCGGTTCCGGCGCGCTGGTCGCGCAACAACCATCGCCTCTGGAGTCCGTGTCACAACAATCGGCCCCGTCGGAATCGGCGCCGGTGCAGCGCAATTATCTGAACAAGAACAACATTCGCCTGCCGATCCAGATCAGCGAGGGCACGCGGGCCTCCCTCAAGGAAGTCCAGCTGTACATCAAGGAAAACGCCGGGTCGCCGTGGGTGTTGCGCGACAAGGTGGCGCCGACCCAACAATCATTCGCCGTTCACTTGCCCCACGATGGTGAATACGCGTTTACGATTCTCACCGTTGACAAGCAAGGCAATCGCTCGCCGGCCGACTTGCGCAACGAACCCGCCGGGTTGATCGTGGTGATCGACACGCAGGCGCCGCAAATCGAGTTGACGAATCTGGGCCACGTGCCCGAAGGCCAGCTGATTCAATTTGAAGTGCGTGACGCGAACCTCGACGGTGCGCGAGTGCGTTTCGCTTTTCAAGGCGGCGACCGCGTGTTCCGCGCACTGGAGCCCGTGGCCGGCCGCGACAATGTTTACTGCATTCCGGTGCAAGCCGTCTGTAGCGGTCTCGTCCGCGCCAGCGCCGACGACTTGGCCGGCAACATCGCGAGCTTTGAGGGACATCTCAGCAAGTTGCCCAGGAGCGGGGTCGTCACGGCCAGTGTTCCACAGGTTCCCCTTGATCCTGCGGGAAATCCCGCTCCGAAGACGCAGGTTCGGGTGGACGTCCCCACGCCGCTGCCGCTGACCCTGGCGCCGTTGCCGGAACTCGTGTCGAATCAAAAGGCCCCGGCGATCCAGGAAGAGAAGCCGGCACCAGCGCCGGTAATTGCCCCGATTCAAAAGGCCCCGGCCGTCCATGAGGCTTCGCCGACGCATATCGCGCAACGCCCCGACGGTTCACGCGGTCCACGTTTAGAAGGAAACACTCTGCCCGAACCGAGTCCAGCCGTTCAAGCGAAAGGTCCGGAGATTGTGCCACCGGCGCCGGTGCAGCAAGCGAGTCATAGCGAGCCGGCCAAAAGGCAGATCGTCAACAACGCCAAGTTGTTCCTCGATTACCAGATCGAGAACGTCGGGCCGAGCGGCGTCGGCAAGGTGGGAGTCTGGATCACGCGCGATCAGGGCAAGACCTGGAACAAGCTCAGCGAAACCGATCATCACAAGAAACCGGTCGAGGTTTACCTTCCCGGTGAAGGACTGTTCGGCGTGACGCTGGTCGCCAGCAACGGCCGCGGCGTTGCCGGCACGCCTCCGATCTCGGGAGACACGCCCGATTGGTGCATCGAGGTTGATACGACCAAACCCATCGTCGAGATCTCGAAGATTTCGCCCGCGCAAGAAAATGGCGAGCAGTGCGTGTATATCGATTGGACCGCGCAGGATAAAAACCTGGCCGACGCGCCGGTCGATCTGTTCTATGCCGCCACCTGGCAAGGCCCCTGGCTGCCGATTGCCAAAGGCCTGAAGGCCGTGGGCCAACATCGCTGGGCGCCGCCGGTGGAAATCGGCCCGCAGGCCTATGTCCGCGCGATCGCTCGCGATGCGGCCGGCAACACCGCCGTCGTCAACACGCTGGAACCGGTTCCCATCGGCGACCAGGCCCGTCCGCGTGCCGTCATCCGCGGCATTCGCACCGCGACGCCGACCTCCGCCTCGATCGCCCCGTCCGACGCCCTGCCCCTGCCGCGCTTTTCGCGCGAAGACTGATCGTTTCCTGATCGATGGCGTCATCGAAGCACGCTTGGCGGTTTCGCGCGATTCACAGCGCGAAGCCGCCAAGCGTGCTTTGCTCACGCATCGCTGCCGTCACGATCCCGTCGGCGTCAGTAGATCGCGCAACTTTCGCACCGCGCGCAGATAACGCATCGACGCGGCGGCCTCGGTCAAACCGAGCGCCGCCGCGGCTTCTTGGTTCGCCAACATCTCGTAGTGCCGCATCAAGATCACCTCGCGATCATCTTCATCGAGCTGGCCGATGGCTTCCCGCAAGCGCCGCTGCATCTCCTGCTGAATGGCGGCCGACGCGGGCGTCAATTCGTGATCCATGAGCTGCGCCGCCAACTCCAGCGACGAATGATCCCCAAAAGCCGGCCGATGGATCGGCTGCTCCCGATCGACGCCGCGTTTCTGGGCCTGATGATGTCGGCGATGGGCGTCGATGATGTGGTCCTTGGCGATGTGCCGCAGCCAAAGATGAAATGGCATGGGCGGCGACTTCAAATAGTCCTGCAAGCGCCGACTCGCCTCAATCAAAACGTCCTGGACGACATCGCTGGCGTCGAGCCGCTGCGCGATTGCCGGATCGAGCCGTAGATCGATCATGCGCCGCACCGGCTCGCGATGTTTGGCGAGGAGCCGATCGACCGCGTCGGCATTGCCCGCTTTGGCTTGAAGGAGCAGTTCTTGGGTGTTGGTTGCGTCGGGCCACATAAGAAGTTATCCACGAAGGGCACGAAGAGACACGAAGAAGGGTAGCGAGATCAGTTGACAAACCGCTTCCACTCCAGTGTGCCGATGCTTCCGAAGTTAATCAAGACGCCGACGCGCTGCTTGGTTGCTTTCAGTTGGTTGATGATTTGGGACTCATCGGCTCCGGTCAATTGTTTTTCAGCCTTGATTTCGACCATGATGCAATCATAACAGGCGAAATCCGCGACGAAGTATTTTTCGAGGACTCGGGCTTTGTAACAAATCTGCAGTTTTCGCTGCGGCTCAAAAGGAATATTCCTCTCCTGAAATTCTATCCCCAATGCCTCTTGATAAACAGATTCCAGAAACCCGGGCCCAAGAACACGATGCACTTCAATTGCCGCGCCGACAATCGCGTACACCTCATTCTTCAACAGCAGATCCATGAATAAACTCCAAAATAAATGCTCCACGAAGGGCACGAAGAACACGAAGAGTAAAAAAAACTACTCTCCCCGACGGGTTCACTTCTCTTCTTCTCCTACTCTTGTCTTTTCCCTCTCTTCTCTTCTTCTCCCTCTTCGTGTTCTTCGTGCCCTTCGTGGAGCATTCTTTCTTAATACGCTTCCTTGAAGATGCCTTCGATGTCATCGACCGTGACGCTGCGTGGATTCACGCGCAGGATGCGTCTGATGCCGAAGGCTTTCTCGGCCAGGGTGCGCAGTTGCTCCTCTTTGACGCCGAGGTCGCGCAGGCGCGGCGGGATGCCGATATCGGCGCGCAGCTTTTCGACGGCGGTGACCGCGTTCTCTGCGGACGCTTTCTCGCCCAGCATCGTGGCGATGTCGCTGAAGGCTTTCGGCTTGGCCGACAGGTTGAAGCGCATGACATAGGGGAGCAAGAGCCCGTTGCCGGCGCCGTGCGAACAATGGATCGCACCGCCGACCGGGTACTCCATGGCGTGGACGAGGGCGACGCCGACATTGGAGAATGCGAGCCCCGCCAAGAGGGCGGCCAGGGCCATGCCTTCGCGGGCTTCCAGATCGCTGCCGTCCTTGACGGCGCGGCGGAGGAACTTCCCGACGAGCGTGATCGCGCGCTCGGCGCAGAGATCGCCCATCGGATGCTTACCTTGATAGACGGAGCGCTCCCCCGCGGGGAGCGGGAAGTCGGCGTTGTCGATGGCGGTGTAGGCTTCGATCGCGTGGGTCAAGGCGTCGATGCCGCTGTCGGCGGTCACCTTGGGGGGACACGTCAACGTCATCAACGGATCGACGATGGCGGCGGTGGGCCGCAGCCAGTTCGAGAGGATGCCGACCTTAATATGATTGTCCGTATCGGTAACGACCGAGGCGGCGGAGACTTCCGAGCCGGTGCCGGCGGTGGTGGGCACGCAGAGCAGCGGGAAGATCGGACCGGGGATCTTGTCATCGCCGACGTAATCGCGCGGGCCGCCGCCGTGCTTGAGCAGCGTGGCAGCAAGCTTGGCGAGGTCCATGTTGCTGCCGCCGCCCAACCCCACGAGTACGTCCGGTCCGAATGACTTCGCCCTGTCGTAACATGCCAGGGCGGCCTTCATCGACGGCTCCGGCTCGCCCCCCGTGAATGCAGCGACCTCCAGGCCGGCCGCGACCAGCGGCTGACGCGCGCGCTCCAAAAGGCCCGCTTTCTCCAGAACCGGGTCGGTGACGATCAACGCTTTCTTGGCACGCAAGCGCGTGGCGATGTCGCCAAGTTGGTGAACGGCGTCGCGGCCGAAGACGATCTGGGCCGCCGAGTGAAAGGTCCAAACGGTACGCATGGGGGGGTCCTGGGGTTTTT
>ODAK010005168.1_pt1 | contig 13273 bp, 10 predicted proteins | sample 1539591 | NCBI WGS metagenome assembly ODAK01 (sample SAMEA3539303, study PRJEB22396) | soil metagenome | biome: tundra; feature: field; material: soil | place: USA | collected 2010-05 | depth 0.15 m | reverse complement strand
CATCGCCATGTTCCTGTTCATCGGCCGCAACGAGATTCTGCATGGCCACATGACCATGGGCATCTTCGGCGCATTCATCATCCTGCTCTTCAAGCTCTATGATCCGGTGCGCAAGTTCGCTTACTTCTACAACAGCTTCCAGCAAGCCATGGGTGCTTCGTCTTCAATCTTTGGCTTTTTCGATACCAAGGACGACGTGAAAGAGCGTCCTCACGCTGCTACTCTGAAGACATTTCATAAGTCGATCCAGTTTGAGAACGTTGGCTTCTCCTACTCCACCGAGGAGGGCGAACACCAGATTCTTCACAACGTCGATCTTGAGGTGCGTGCCGGCGAAGTGCTTGCGCTCGTGGGCCCCAGCGGCGCAGGCAAGTCGACGCTGGTGAATCTCATTCCGCGCTTCTTCGACGTAACCTCGGGGCGCATTCTCATTGATGGGCACGATCTGCGCGAACTGACGCTTGGATCGTTGCGCAAGCAGGTGGCGCAGGTGACGCAGGAGACCATTCTCTTCAACGACACCGTGCGCAACAACATCGCCTATGGGCAGCCGGACGTGAAGGTGGCTGTTGTTGAAGAGGCCGCGCGCAACGCACTGGCCCACGACTTTATCCAGCGCATGCCGCAGGGTTATGACACGGTTATCGGAGAGAAAGGCTTCCGTCTTTCCGGTGGCGAGCGCCAACGCTTGGCCATTGCGCGCGCGATTTTGAAGGATTCGCCGATTTTGATTTTGGACGAGGCCACTTCCGCCCTGGATTCGGAGAGCGAGTTGCTGGTTCAGGCCGCGCTGGCTAACCTGATGCAAGGGCGCACGGTGATGGTGATTGCGCACAGGCTGGGGACGATTCGCCGCGCCAATCGCATTGCTGTCCTCGAAGACGGGCGCATCACAGCGATCGGTTCGCACGAGGAGTTGTTAACAATTTCGGCCACTTATCAGCGGCTCTATCAACTGCAATTCATGGACATGCCGGAGGCAACGGAGCTTGACCCGCTGGATTCGACGGCCTTTTTTGAATTTTCGAAGGCAAAGGAATAGCAAGCATGCCGATTTATTCAATGACCGGGTTCGCGCGCACGCAGGTTCAGGTGGGTGACCAACTGCGCTACACGCTCAGTTTGAAGAGCGTGAATCACCGCTTTCTCGACGTGCAGTTGCGCCTGCCTTCAGGGCTCGATGCCCTGGAGATGGAACTGCGCAAGACGCTGAAAGAGCACCTGGTGCGCGGGCATGTGGATCTCGCTGTCTCCGTGGATCGAGCCTGTCAGCAGAAGGCCGGATACAACCGCGAACTTGTGAATGGATACCTTGCCGCTTTCGCCGCCGCGCGGGAGGAGCATGGGCTTGGTGGGCAACCCGACCTGAATATAGCGCTGCGTTTGCCCGGGGCGTTGCAGAACGATAACCGCGGCAATGCCGACGAAGATCTGGCTGCCCTTGCCGAAAGTGTGCAGCGGGAAATTGTGGCGGTCCTCGGTGAATTGAACACGATGAGGGCACGGGAGGGCGAGGCGCTGGAGGCCATTCTGCAAGGCACAATGGATCGCCTGGCCGAGGCAACAGCAGGCGTGGCCGCGCTGGTTCCCGAGGTGGAGCAACGCCATCAGGACCGCCTCACCCAGCGGCTCGAAGCGGCCACAGGCCCGGAGTTCAACCGGCAGCGGCTGCTTGAAGAAGTCGCTGTGCTGGTGGAGCGCAGCGACATTACGGAAGAACTTGCCCGCATGACCACGCACATCAGCCATTTTCGCGAGTTGTTGGCTGGCGGAGGCGAAGCGGGCAAGAAGCTGGATTTCCTGCTTCAGGAGATGAATCGCGAGGCCAACACCCTGCTCTCGAAGACCGGCGGCGTGGGCGGGAAGGGAACCCGCATTACCGAACTGGGACTGGCCATGAAGTCGGAAATTGAAAAGGCCCGCGAGCAGATTCAAAACGTGGAATGAAATTGATTGAACAATACGATTAAGTCAAAGGACAAATAGAACGTGGCAGGAATTCTCTTTATTATTTCGGCGCCCTCGGGTTCGGGAAAAAGCACGCTGGTAAGCGAGGTGCGCAAACAATTGAGCGGCATCGAGTTCTCGGTCTCCTGGACCACTCGCCCGCCGCGCGGGTCAGAGCAAGATGGGCGCGAATACAACTTCACCACGCGTGAGGAGTTCGAGCGAATGGTCGCCGAGGGCCAGTTTCTGGAGCATGCCGAGGTCTTCGGCAACTACTACGGCACGGCGCGCAGGTCGCTTGAGCTGGCGCGCGCGGTCGGACACGACCTTTTGTTGGACATCGATGTGCAAGGTGCGGCACAGGTGCGCGCCAAAATGCCCGAGGCCGTCAGCATCTTTGTTCTGCCGCCCAACCCCAAGGTTCTGCGCACCCGGCTGCGCAATCGGAGCCGTGCCGAGGGCGTGGTCAACGAGGCGGAGCTCTACCGCCGCCTGAGCGAGGCGAGCCGGGAGATTGAGAATTATCGCGGTTACGGCTATATTCTCATCAATGACATTCTCGACCGGGCCGTGGCACAATTGGAGGCGATTGTCCAGGCGGAGCGTTACTACCGCAACGGCGAAGTCATAGCATATCGGCCAGGACGAGTACTCGAGGTCGCTGCGGCATGTCGCCAGGTCAACTCGCAGGAGCGCTTGAAACCCGTGCTGGAGGCCTTTGGCATCATCGGCTCCAGCAATCAGCAACTATTGAACTTTGAGGAGGATTCAGATGACAGTTGAAACCAAGTTCGACTCGAACTACCGCAAGGTTCTTGTGGCCGCACGCCGAGCCCGTCAATTGCAGAGCGGTTCCCACGCCTTGGTTTCCAGTCAATCGACCAAGCCCTGCCGCATTGCGCAGGAAGAAATCACCGCCGGCAAAATCTCCTACGTCAAAGGTGACGTGCCAGTGGTAAAGCCGCTGGTTGAAGACCGCGGCATTCCGATTCTGGCAAATTAAATCGGCTTTCGCTTCAGCGCGCACCCTATGGCATCTTTTCCATAACTTGTGCGCGATCGAACACTGCCAGCAGGGCGTAGTAGTTATCCACCAGAAAGCCCTCGTACCCGTGCGCGCCGCCCTGCCAGTCCTTCCAGTCGTATGTCAATCCGTTCGCGGCCCGGCCGGAAAACCCTCCCCGTGCAAACGCGTCGATCATCGGCAGCAGGATTTTGTCGCCCTGCTCCTTCTCGCCCAATTGGTAAAGAGCGGCAACTGTGAAGTAAGCAAAACAAGCCGTTGCCCCGCCATTCTCGTAAATCTCGAAGCCATCGCTGCCGTCCTCTTTTTCCGGACCGCCCCAGCGCGGGTCCAGGGTCACGGAGTCGGCGCGGCGAATAGGAACGAGGTTGCCGGGAATTCCTAAAGCGAAATTGCGATACCCCACGCTCTCCATCTTGGCCAGGATGCGGTCCATTACCTGCCGGGCCTGATCCCCATCAATCAATCCATAGCGCACCGCGATGCCATTCACGAAAGGGAAGTAGTAATCATGCAGTTGGCCGTCGGTGCTTTTCCAACCTGCGAGCACTCCCGCCTGCGGATCGAGGAATGTGCTCGCGTAAGCGCTGCGAATGGCTTCAGCGCGCTGGCGATAGCGGGTGGCGTCGGCCGTTTCTCCGACGCGCTCAGCGAGCGCCGCCATGCCGCGCAGTGCGCGATAGCCAAGCGCGTTCGAATAAGCATCCTGGTGGCCGAAGCCGATGGTGTCCCACCAGTTGGCCGGGCGCGCGGTAATTTTCGCCGGCCATGAGCCGGAGTTGCCGCTCAATGGATATTCAAGCAGCGGGCTGCCATCCGCGTTGGGAGCAGTCATGGCATCGGCCCATTTGCGTAATCCATTGTAGCTGTGCCGAAGCCACGGCATGTCGCCGCTCCCGTCTGCGTAATCGTAGGCGGCAATCAGCAGCGAGGGGTACACGTCGCTGAACACATAGGGCCCCGTATCGTCACCGGGGTTGTCGAACATTTTGTAGCCGGGCATGCCGTATGCCAGAAACCCTGCAAGATAGCGGTCCAGGCTGTCGCGAACCAGGTCCAGGGCGGTCAGCCCCTTCACCAGTTCCGGCGTGTGCCGCGCCACATCGCCGTACATGTAGAGGGTAAAGGCGCAAGGGTCGCTGGCTGCGTGGTTGGCCAGCACATGCAATTCCGCGTGCTGCTGGAATATATCCAGAAAGTCGCGCCGGAATCCGTCGAATCGGGGGTCGCCGGGCTCGATGCCAGGCACATTGGGGAAGATCGCGGCGGTTTCCAGGCGGTATTGAAGCAGTTTGTGTTCTGCCGTGGCGGCCGGGAAAGTAACCGCGACAAATGCCGGGGGAGCCCGCCGGGCATCGTAGTGGAGCGCCGGGGCGTTGGCGCCCTTGACGTAGATGCGCATCGAGCCCATTCCCGGCAAATGCAGGACCGCGGGGAGCGTAATATCTCCTCCAGCCGTCACGTGCCCCAGCAGCGTCGCGTGGGTCACATCCGGGTTAAATCTCAGGGTCAGATCACGCGAAGCCGCCTTAGTCCTGTACAAGCTGCGTATGAGCAGAGCGTCGCCGTCGCACCGCATCTCCCAAACCGGGTGTATTGGGTCGGACTTGAGAGCGTACCGGACCCACCCTTGGTTGATGCTTACCGAGTACTCAATCGCCGGCCCGCCCGGGTCGACAATCGGGCTGGCGGCGAAGGCGCCTCGCCTCAACGAGTCGATGCTCAGCGCGCTGAGTCCGGGCTTTTGCGCGTCGAAAGCCACCTGTATCGAGGAAGTTGACTGCTTGAGGCCAGTGTCTGTTGCCTGCCCGGCTGCCGCAGCAAACGCGAACAACCCCAAGAATCCAACCCGAAAGTCAGCCGATTTAAGCAAGCCCACACGCAAAACAGAAGCCATGATTCTTTCCTTTTTCAATTGGCTGGTCCCGAGAATTGTACAGCAACTGCAACTTCCATCCTTACCGGCACCCGGCGCGCCCGTGTATCGTTATAGGCGGCAGAATTCTCTCCAGCCGAAGGGGGCTAAAAAAAAGTGAACGAACTCAATCGCAGGAATTTTCTTAAAGTGGCAGGGGCGGCATCGGCAGGCACGGTGCTCGGTCCAAGAATCCATGCGCTGGCCGCGATGCAGAACGAACCGGCCAAGACATTCGGGCCCAACGATCATATTCAAATCGCGTTAATCGGGGCCGGTTGGCAGGGTCAGGGCGATACCGGCGTCGCCGTCGATGTTCCGGGCGTCAAGCTGGTTGCCGTGGCCGATTGCTACGACGGCCGCCTTGCGCACAGCAAGGAGCTTTGGGGCAGCGACGTATTTACCAGCCGCGACTACAAAGAGGTTCTGGCGCGCAAGGACGTCGACGCCATCATCGTCGGCACGCCTGACCATTGGCACAAGCAGGTCTCAATGGACGCCATGAAGGCGGGCAAGGATGTTTACTGCGAAAAGCCCATGATCCATCTCTATACCGACGGGCCGGAGATGATCGAGACTGCGAAAAAGACAAACCGCATTCTCCAGGTGGGAAGCCAGCGCGTCAGTTCGCTGATCTATGCCAAGGCCAAGCAGTTGCTGGCCTCGGGCGCCATCGGCCAGCTCAACATGATACAGGCGCGGTGGGATCGCAATTCCACGCTGGGCGCGTGGAGCTACACCATTCCTCTGGACGCCTCGCCGGAGACCTGTGACTGGTCGCGGTTCCTGGGCACAGCTCCCAAGATTCCATTCAATGCCGAGCACTTCTTCCAGTGGCGCAAGTGGAAGGCGTACGGCAGCGGCGTAGCCGGCGATTTGTTTGTCCATCTCTTCAGCGGGACTCATTTCATTACCGGTTCGCACGGGCCGCAGCGCGGCATGGCGACCGGCGGCCTGCGCTTCTGGAAAGACGGCCGCGATGCTCCTGACGTTATGCTGGGCCTGTTCGACTACAAGGAAGGCTTCAACCTGGCCCTTCGCGTAAACTTTGTGGACGGTGGCGAAGAGAGCGAAGGCCTTGTCTTTACCGGCTCTGAAGGGACCATGGAGATTGGTGGAAACTTTGTGAGCGTGAATCGCGTGCCGCGCGAGACGGAACCAGGCCTCGCGATCGGTTCCTATACGTTTGACATGCAAAAGAAGATCACCGAGGAGTACAACAAAAAGTATCCGCACAAGTACCCCGAAAGCGAGCCAGCCGCCGGCTTCGAGAAGTATGTGGCGCCGGAAGGCTACGCCGATCGCTACGACCACTTCAAGAACTTCTTTGCCTCCGTTCGGTCACGCCAGCCGGTGGTGGAAGACGCCGTCTTTGGTTTCCGCGCCGCCGGCGCCGCCTTGCTGAGCAACCTCAGCATGGAGAAGGAAGCCGTCATCCACTGGGATCCGGAAGCGATGAAGATCCTCTAACTTTTGTGTCAACTGAAGCCCGTCATGGAAGTTGTTTCCATGACGGGCTTTTGCATTCACAAGGCCAAGGGCCGCGCTTTGCTACACTTCTCCAGAGACCGTTCCGCGATTTCCCTGGAAGAGAATTTGCCGAAAGAACGGCGGGAGAGTCCATGCCAGTTGTCGAGCTCGCGGGAGTGACCAAGGCCTACGAGAACAAAGTTGCTGTAAGTAACCTCAGCCTGTCGATTGAAGCGGGCCAGATGTTCGGTCTGCTGGGGCCGAACGGCGCCGGCAAAACCAGCTCCATTCGCATGATGATGGGCATCACCATACCCGACTCCGGCCGCATCAGCCTTTTTGGAAAGCCCTTCGAGCGCCAGAGCCTGGAGCGGGTGGGCTACCTGCCAGAGGAGCGCGGCCTTTATAAAAAAATGAAGGTGCAGGACCAACTTGTCTTCGTCGGCCAGTTGCATGGCCTGTCGGCCGAAGAGGCGCGCAAGCGGGCCATCGATTGGGCAAAGCGCATGGAGATTGCGGAAACGCTGCTGAAAAAAACCGAGGAGCTTTCCAAGGGAATGCAGCAGAAGATTCAGTTCATCGCCTCGCTCCTGCATGACCCCGGACTTATCGTCATGGATGAGCCGTTCTCGGGGCTCGATCCCGTCAACGCGGTTCTGGTGGAGCGGACGCTTTTGGAATTGAAAGACCAGGGCAAGGCGATCCTGTTTTCCACCCATCGCATGGACCAGGTAGAGAAGCTGTGCGACACCATTTGCCTTATCGACAACGGCAAGGCCGTGTTGGCCGGCAAGGTGCGCGAGATCAAGGCCACTTACGAGCGCAACCGCGTAATCATGGAGTTTGAAGGCAACGCCGCATTCCTCGAAAGCCCGGAGATTGAGGAGTTCAAAAATTACTCCGGCCATGCCGAAATCAAGCTTCATCCGCACGGCGATGCGCAGAAGCTGCTGCATGAAGCCGCGGCTGTGGCGACCATCTATCGATTTGAGCTGGTCGAGCCCTCGCTCGAAGAGATCTTCATCCAGACCGTGGGAGGCAAGACCGATGCGTAATATTTTGTTGATCGCCAAACGGGAATATCTGGAACAAATTCGCGGCCGGGCCTTCCGTATGTCCACCATTGCAGTGCCGGCTTTGTTCGCGGTGATTATCGGCATCATTTACCTCACAGGCCGAGGCGCAGGAGGCAACAAGCATGTTGTTATTGCCTCCTCTGACGCGGTGCTGGCAGATGGTGTTCGCAGCCGGCTCGTGGAAGACAAAGACGCGAAGTCTGTCGTGGAAGTGCTGACGCCCGCCAAGCCGGAAGACCGCGCCGCACTCGTCGATCGAGTCAGGACCAAAGCAATCGACGGATTCCTGTGGATTGAAACCCCGCCCGGCAAGGAACCGGCCGCGGTGTACATCTCGCAATCGGCGGGAGACTTTATCACCGACAGCAAGTTGGGATCGGCGCTGAATCGCGCCCTGGTAAAAGAGCGCCTGGCCTCCTCGGGCATCAAGGTTGGCGAGGTGGATGCACTGCTCAAGAATATCGAGATCGAAACCTCGCAGGTGAATAAAGAAGGCAAAGAAGTGAAGAGCAACGCCATGACCTCGTTTTACAAGGGCTACATCATGGCGCTGCTGCTCTCCATGACGACCATGATCTATGGCCTGAACGTGGCTCGATCCATTATTCAGGAAAAGACCTCGCGCATCTTTGAAGTTATGCTGGCCATTGCCAAACCAAGCGACATGTTGGCCGGCAAGCTCATCGGCGTGGGCTCCGTGGGGCTCACGCAAATTGGCATCTGGGTGGTTGCCGGAGCGGCGATTGCGGGTTCGGCTCTTGCTGGTCCCGTTCTTTCCGGCACACTTTCGATTCATTTTTCCTGGGCTGAGGGCATACTCTTTCCGGTGTATTTTGTGCTCGGCTACCTGCTTTACGCCTCGCTTTTCGCGGGCCTCGCCGCCACCTGCGAAACCGAACAGGAATTGCAAATGTATACCCCGCTCGCCGCGGTGCCGGTCTGGCTGAGCTTCTCTTTGATCGTGATGGTAGTGAACAATCCTGACTCGGCGTTGTCGGTCGCCGCATCGCTGTTCCCGGCCACCGCGCCCATCATCATGATGTTGCGCATGGGCTCGCAGATTCCGCCCTTGTGGCAGTTTGCGGCATCCATCGCCATCCTGATCCTGAGCATCTGGGCCACGCTATGGTTTTCCTCGCGCCTCTATCGCGTCGGCATCCTGATGTATGGCAAGCGCGCCACCCTGCCTGAGCTGCTGCGGTGGTTGCGGTACTCCTGAGCGGAGCAAAGATAATTCGATATCACCCACCCAAAAAGCTGTCATCTTGAGCGGAGCGCAGCGTAGTCGAAGGACCTGCGTTATGGGATGCTGACTCGCCCAACTAGCCCACACTATAAAATCATCTGAGTGACCGCCGAAGCCAGCCCCAGATTCACTCTCATCCAGCGCCTTGTGCTGGCCGTGGTGCCGGCCGTGGTGTCGGCGATGTTGTGGCTCGTCAGCCGAACTTGGCGCTTCGAAGTCATTGCCGAGGAAGGCGTCATTCCGGTTCTCTTCGGAGAGAGGCCCGGACCGGAGATCTACTGCTTCTGGCACCAATGCGTCTTCCCTTGCACGGTATATTTCCGGCATTCGCGCGCGGTCATCCTGATCAGCAGAAGCTTAGACGGCGAACTGATCACCCGCACTCTCCGCATGTGGGGCTTCGATGCCGTGCGCGGTTCCAGTTCACGCGGCGCGCGTGAAGGCTTGCTCGGCCTCAGGCACATCATTGAGACAGGCGGCACGGCGATCTTCACAGCCGACGGCCCGCGCGGCCCGATCTATCAAACGAAGATGGGCCCCATCAAGCTGGCGCAGATGACGGGCGCGCCGATCGGTGCTTTTCATCTGGAACCGGAGCGCGCCTGGACCATGAGTTCGTGGGACCGGTTTCTCGTGCCCAAGCCATTTACGCGCATCGTGGTGAGTTGGGCGCAGTGGACCCGCGTGCCCGCCGACTTGCCGGCAGAGGAGTTCGAGCCCAAACGCGAAGAGCTGAACGCGGCCATTGAGCGAGCGCGGCTGCGGGCCTTGGCGTATTTTGGGAAAGGCGCATCGTGAGCGGCGAGGATCAACTGGCGGTTCTTCGCTTGGCTGATTTCGATTTTCACTTGCCTGCGGAACTCATCGCGCAGCAGCCGCCCGCCGAGCGCGGTCAAAGCCGCATGTTAGCGATGGACCGGTCCACGGGCGATTTGTGCGACGAGCACTTCGGTGATTTCCCTTCGTTGCTTGATTCAGGCGATCTGCTCGTCTTGAATGACTCGCGCGTCATCCCCGCTAGACTCTATGCACGTCGCACCACTGTGCGCGACCGGCAACAGCCCAGCGCTCTCGTCGAAGTGCTCCTGACCGAGCCTGTCAAGCCGGGTGCCCCGGGTCTCGATTCTGAGACCTGGGAAAGTAAGAACCTCAACCAGTGGGGTGAAGCAAACCTCAAACCTCAACCACCCGCCGGAGAAAACTGCTGGCATGCCTTAGTCAAGCCCGGCAAAAAGGTCGGCGTTGGGGAGCGCCTCGCATTTCCGTCGCCTTCCGGGACCATCGAGCTTGAGGCCGAAGTTCTCGAACGCGGCGAATTCGGCGAGCGACTCCTCCGCTTTGCCCCGGCAGCCGATTTCTTCGCGGTCCTCGACCGCATCGGCCACATGCCCTTGCCGCCCTACATCCGCCGCGACGATGCGGACGCCGACCGCGACCGATACCAGACCGTCTTTTCCCGCGAGCGTGGGTCGGTAGCCGCGCCCACGGCCGGCCTGCATTTTACGCCGGAGATGTTGCACACTCTGGCATCGAAAGGTGTTGAAATCGCGCGCGTCACGCTGCATGTCGGCCTGGGTACGTTTGCTCCCCTGCGAGTCGACCGGGTAAGCGAAGTTCACCTCCATCGCGAGCGCTATACGCTTCCGGCTACAGCCGCCGAAGCCGTCAATCGCGCCACAACAGAAGGCCGCCGCATTGTTGCCGCGGGCACCACGGTAGTCCGCACTCTCGAACACTGTGCCCTTCAGGCCCTCGGCACCCCGCTCCAGCCGCACTCCGGCGAGACTGAGATCTTCATCTCGCCTGGCTTTCAATTCCGCCTGGTCAGCGCCCTGCTCACCAACTTCCACCTGCCCCAATCGAGTCTTCTGATGCTGGTGAGCGCTTTCGCCGGCCGCGAGCGCGTGTTGGCCGCATACAATCACGCGGTCGAGAAGCAGTACCGCTTCTTCAGCTATGGCGATTGCATGTTCCTGGCATGACCGGCACTGATAAACTCTCTAGCGTGACCGACCAATCCAAGCCGCCCGTCTTTCTGCTCGACACCATGTCGTTCATCTTCCGCGCCTACCACGCCATGCAGCGCAGCCGCCCCATGTCCACGCGCTCGGGGCTGCCCACGGCGGCTACCTATGTGTTTGTGAACATGATCAAGAAGCTGCGCCAGGATTTTGCCCCGCTTTACTTTGCAGCGGTGTTTGACGTGAGCGGCGAGGTGTTCCGCGACGAGCGGGCGCGCACGATGGGGATGCTGCGACGCTGGAATGGCAAGACACAGAGCTTTGATGAGGTCAGCTACGAGGGCTACAAGGCCAAGCGCGCCGCCATGCCCGAGGACCTGCGCCGGCAAATTCCTTACATTCGCCGTTCTCTCGAGGCCTTGCGCATTCCTATTCTTGAGGCCGTGGGCTTTGAGGCCGACGACGTAATCGGCACCCTGGCCCGGGAAGCCGCCGAGCGCGGCCACGAGGTCTTCATCGTCAGCGGAGACAAGGACATGATGCAGCTGGTTACGCCGCAAGTGAAGGTTCTGAACCCGCAGAAGGACAATTTGATTCTGGACCCTGCCGGCGTGATGGCGACGCTGGGCGTGCCGCCGGAGAAGGTGGTGGATGTAATGGCTCTGCGCGGCGATTCCGTAGATAACATTCCCGGAGCGCCAGGGATTGGCGACAAGGGAAGTGTGGACCTGATCGTCGAATTCGGCAGCGTCGAGGCAGTGCTCGACCGTGCCGCAGAGGTTAAGCGCAAGACCTATCGCGAGTCGCTGGAGCAGAACCGTGACGCCGTCTTGCTGTCAAAAGAATTGGTGACCATCGACTGCCGCGTGCCGCTCGAATTGGATCTCACGGCTATGGAAACGCAATTGCCTGATCTTGAGGCATGCCGCGAGCTTTTCACAGAACTTGAGTTCACATCCATGCTCAAGGACCTTGCGCCGTCCGCTACTGCGCCGATCATTGAGCTGCTCGAGAATCCAACCGAAGATCAATCGGCAGCCTTCTATGCAGCGGCCCGCCAACACGGCTTTGCCTTCGCCCTGGACGCGGTCGAACCTACCGCCGAGGAAAGCGAAGACGAGGTCCCGCAAACGCTCTCGCTGCTCGATGTCGTCGAAGAAGCTGAAAAGAAGACCCGCTCCAGCATAGGTGTTTGTGCAGAGCCGGGTCGCGCGCTGTGCTTGCCGCTCACTCCCGAACTCCGCGCGTTGCTCGAAGACGCCGCCGTGCCCAAGTGCGCTCACGATTCCAAGCTGGCGCTCCATGTGCTGCACGGCCTTGGCGTTGAGTTGTGCGGCGCGCTTGACGATACGATGCTTCTTTCCTACGCGCTGAATCCCACTCATTCCACGCAATCGCTGGCGGACGTGGCCGCGCGCCATAGCCAGCCCGCGCCGTCCTCGCTGGCCGCGGGTGCTGCCACCATTCACGCACTCGTTCCGTCGCTGCGTGCGGAGGTGGAAAAGAGCGGCGTTGAGAGTGTTTATCGCGATATCGATCTGCCGCTCGCCCCCGTCCTCTATCGCATGGAGCAAGCCGGCGTGTGTATTGACACTGCCGTCCTCGATGGCCTCTCTACACGATTTGCGGCGGAACTGCATCGCGTCGGCGAACAGATCTACGAGCTTGCTGGCCAGCGCTTCAATGTCAACTCGCCCAAGCAACTCGGCGTTGTGCTCTTCACGCATCTTGGCCTACCCGCTCCGGTAGTTCGGGGCAAAGGTAAAGCGATCTCCACCGCGCAGGACGTGCTTGAGCAACTCGCCGAAAAGCACGAAGTCCCGCGCCTGGTGCTTGAATACCGGCACCTTTCCAAGCTCAAGTCGAATTACATCGATGCGTTGCCCCTGCTGGCCGATGCCGATTCGCGCGTGCACACCACGTTCCAGGCCGCAGCCACGGCCACGGGGCGGCTCTCCTCCGTCAACCCGAATCTCCAGAACATTCCCATCCGCACCGAACTGGGCCGCGAAATTCGTGCGGCATTTATCGCTGCGCCGGGCAACCAGCTTCTATCCGCCGACTACTCGCAGATTGAGCTTCGCCTGCTGGCTCACTTCAGCGGCGATCCGCTGCTGGTGCGTGCCTACCAGAACAACCAAGACATCCACACGCTTACCGCCAGCGAAGTCTTCGGTGTCGCGCCGGAGACCATGGATAAAGAAACCCGCAACCGCGCCAAGGCCGTCAACTTCGGCATCGTTTACGGCATCTCGCCATTCGGCCTGGCCGCACAGTTGGGCATTCCGCAACAGCAGGCACGCGAGTACATCGACCGCTACTTCGCCCGCTATCAGGGTGTGAAGGCCTTCATCGAAAAGACCCTCGAAGCAACGCGCAAAACGGGAAGCGTGCGCACGCTCTTCGGCCGCATCCGCCCCATTCCCGACATTGAAAGCCGCAACCCCAACCAACGCGGATTCGCCGAGCGCACCGCCATCAACACGCCGCTGCAAGGCACGGCCGCTGACCTGATCAAGCTGGCCATGATTTCCATCGACCGCAAACTCGCGGAGCGCGGGCTCAAAACGCGCATGCTGCTCCAGGTCCACGACGAACTGCTCTTCGAAGTTCCCGCTGAAGAAACCGCAGAGG
>ODAK010005167.1_pt1 | contig 13277 bp, 11 predicted proteins | sample 1539591 | NCBI WGS metagenome assembly ODAK01 (sample SAMEA3539303, study PRJEB22396) | soil metagenome | biome: tundra; feature: field; material: soil | place: USA | collected 2010-05 | depth 0.15 m | reverse complement strand
CGCCCCGCTGGTTGCCGCACAGCCGCTTGCCGCACAGCCGCTTGCCGCACAGCCGTTTGCAATACAGCCGTTTGCCGCACAGGGCGAGCCGGCCAGCGCGCTCGACCCGCCGCCCGGCTGCGCCTTCCACCCGCGGTGCCCGATCGCCGAGCCCGCGTGCGCCGATCCGGCCCTGATCCCGCGCCTGGTGAGGCTGCCCGGCGATCCGCCGCACACCGTCGCGTGCATCCGCTCGGAGGTGACCTGAGATGGCCGTCGCGGAACCATACCTGGCCCCGGTCAGGCGCATGGGACTGCCGCGCCTGCTGCCCGCGGGCAGCAGCCCGCTCGACTGGGCCGCGGCCGGGCTGCTCGTCCCGGTCACCGCCATCGCGCTGCTGGCGCCGGTGCTGGCCCCGCACAACCCGATCCAGCCGGTGGGCCTGCCCCAGCTGCCACCGGGCTCGTCGGGCTTCCTGCTCGGCACCGACAGCATCGGCCGCGACATCCTGTCCCGGGTGCTGATCGGCTGGCGGTCCAGCTGGTTCGCCGCCCTGGCGGTGATCGCGTCGGGCCTGGTCATCGGGGGGCTGATCGGCCTCGCCGCAGGCACCCGCGGCGGGCTGCTGGACACCAGCCTGATGCGGATCACCGACGGCTTCCTGGCGCTGCCGGCGCCGGTGCTGGCCATCGCGGTGGTGGCGGCGCTCGGACCCGGGTTCGTGCACACGCTGATCGCGGTGGCCATCGTGTGGTGGCCGTTCTACGCACGGATCGTCCGGGGGGAAATCCGGTCCCTGGCGGCCCGGCCGCACGTGGAGGCGGCGAGGCTGGCGGGGGCCGGCCCGCTGCGGCTCGCGTTCCGGCACCTGCTGCCGGGCGCCATCCCCGCGGCGATCGTCACCGCGAGCCTCGACGTGGGCAACCTGGTGCTCACCCTGGCCGCGCTGTCGTTCCTCGGGCTCGGCCAGCCGCAGCCCGCACCGGAACTGGGCGCGGACACCGCCAGGAACCTCCCCTACCTGCTGCAGCAGTGGTGGATCCCGGTCATGCCGGGGATCGCCGTGATGCTGCTCGCCCTGGCCGGCAACCTCGCCGGTGACGGGCTGCGCAACCTGCTCAGCGACCGGTAGCGAAGGAGCAGCGGATGATCACGCTCATCATCAAGCGACTCGCCGCGGCTGTCGTCATCATCGTGTTCCTGACCGCCGTGATGTTCACCCTGCAGAAGGTGTCCCCGGTCGACCCGGTGCACGCGATGCTGGGCGCGCAGGCCTCCGGCCAGGAGATCCTCGCGGAACGCCGCCGCCTGGGCCTGGACCGGCCGGTGGTGGAGCAGTACTTCAGCTACCTGGCCGGCCTGCCCAGGGGCAACCTCGGGATGTCCTACCGCACGCGCAGGCCGGTCAGCACCGACCTCGCGTCCTTCGTCCCCGCGACCGCGGAACTCAGCACCTACGCGCTGCTGTTCGCGCTGATCCTGGCCGCCCTGCTGGCCATCGGCAGCACCCTGCGCTGGCCCGGGGCGGGCCTGCTGCGGGTGGGCCTGATCGCGGGCGCGTCCGTGCCGGCCTTCCTGCTGGCCATTGCCGGGATCCTCATCTTCTACCAGCGGCTGGGCTGGCTGCCCGCGACCGGGCGGACGAGTTACGCCGACGCGCCCACCGGGCCGACCGGCTTCCTGACCATCGACGGGCTGATCGCCGGGCGCCCGGTGGTGACCCTGGACGCGCTGCGCCACCTGCTGATGCCGGCCCTGGCCGTCGCGGCGGTGCCCGCCGTGTCGATCGGCAGGGTGCTGCGCTCGAGCCTCATCAGCGGGATGCGCAGCGACTACGTGCGGACGGCGAGGGCCAAGGGCCTGTCCGAACGGCACATCGTGGTGGGTCACGTGCTCCGCAACTGCCTCGGTGCCGCGCTGTCCATGACCGGCCTGCAAGTGGGCCTGATGTTCTCCGGGGTGCTGGTGGTGGAGCAGGTATTCGCCTGGCCCGGTATCGGCCAGTACATGGCGCAGAGCATCCCGGCGGGGGATTTCCCCGCGATAGCCGGGGTCACCCTCCTGCTCGGGGTCGTCTACGTCGCCGTCAACGCCATCGTGGACATCCTGCAGGCCGTCGCGGATCCGAGGATCGATGCCTGACATGGGCGGATAGCGAGGAAACCATGCCACTGCAACCCCTGTTCGTCGGCGACCCGGCGCTGATCGTGGTCGACATCCAGCGCGGGTCCGCGTCGCCAGGCCAGGAGTCCGGCATCCCGCATATGCCGGGGGCGCTGGAGCGCATCGCCCGCGCCGAGCTCATTGTCGCGGCGGCCCGGGCGGCGCGGGTGCCGGTGATCTTCTTCCAGGAGGCGCACCGCCGCAGCGGCGTCGATTTCGGGCGCGAGCTGGACGGAACCGAGGACGTGCACTGCCTGGAAGGCGACCCCGGCACGGAGCTCTGGCCCACCCTGCAGCCCGCCGACGACGAGTACCACATCGTCAAGCGGCGTTATTCGGGATTCATCGGGACCGAGTTCGAGCTGCTGCTGCGCGGCCTCTCCGTCAGCACGCTCGTGCTTATCGGCGGTCTCACCGACGTATGCGTGCACTACACCTTCGCCGACGCCCACCAGCGGGACTACTACGTCCGGGTGGTCGAGGACTGCGTCGGCGGGTCGTCCGAGGCGCGGCACCTGGCATCGCTCGACGCCATGGAGTACCTGCAGGCGGGGGCGCGCCGCAGCACACAGGAAATCACCGACGCGTTCGCGGTCCTGGCCGCGCAGCGCACCCTCACCGCAACTGGAGCAACCCGATGATCCGAAAGCGCACCTGTCCCCCTGTGGTCACGGCTGTGGTCACGGCCGCGGTGGCCGCGCTCGGCCTCGCCGCGTGCGGCTCGTCCGCCAGCAGCAGCCAGGCGGTCAAGCCGCCGACGAGCCACACGCTCAACCTCAGCTTCCTGGAAGACCCTGGCAACGGCGCCACCGACCCGGCCATCTACTACGCAGGCCAGGGCATCGTCCTGCAGGACAACATCTACCAGGGGCTGCTTCAGTACCAGGGGGGCACGGCGACGCCGACGATCATCCCTGACCTGGCGACCAGCTGGAAGGCGTCCGCGAACAACACGGTTTTCACCCTCGCGCTGCGCCACGGCGCAGCGTTCCACGACGGGACGCCGTTCACGTCCGCTGCGGTGGAACCGTCCTTCGCGCGTGACGTCGCGGTCGGCCAGGGTCCGTCCTACATGCCCGCGGAGGTCGCCTCGGTGGCCACCCAGGGTGCGTACCAGGTGACGATCACGCTGAAGAACCCCAATCCCAACTTCCCCGCCTATCTCGCCTCCGCCTACGGGCCGCGGATGATGAGCCCGGCCGGCCTGGCCGCTCATGCGGGCACCGACCACGACGAGACCTACCTGCGCACGCACGACCTGGGCAGCGGCCCCTACGAGCTGACACAGGCCAAGATCGGCTCCATGTACGAGCTGAAGGCCTTCAGCGGGTACTGGGGGCCGAAGCCGTACTTCACCACCGTGAATCTGCCGGTGATCTCCTCCTCGGCGACTCAGCAGCTCGAGTTCGACAAGGGCGCGCTGGCCGCCGTCATGCACGACCTCCCCGAGTCGGCGGTCCGCGCCTACCTGAAGCAGTCCTCGGTGCGCAGCTACTCGCTGCCGACACTCAACTCGGACTACCTCTACGTCAACCCGGCCGTCGGCTTCCTGACCACCGCGGCGCACCGGACGGCCCTGCTCGAAGCGGTCAACGTCAAGAGCATCTACACGGAGGTGTTCACTGGCCGGGCGACGATCGCCAGCCAGGCCTACCCGGCGCACATGATGAAGCCTGGTTTCGCGGCGCAGGACATCCCGTACCGGCCGGCCGCGCTGACCGCCCTGGTCAAGACGCTGCCGTCGGGCCAGCGGACGTTCACGGTCGGCTACGACTCGTCGTCACCGGACAACCAGCTCGTGGCGAACCTGCTGTCTGCTGAGCTCACGCCGCTGGGGCTCAACGTCACCGTGCAGTCCTACCCGACCGCGCAGATCTACGGCTGGGCACCGCCGGCACCGACGGCCAAGGGCGCGCCCGACGTGGTGCTCGACGGTGGCTGGCCGGACGCCGCTCCGCCCTACATGTGGGCCCACATCAGCTTCGACCCGAACGGCGGCCTGAACTACCTGCACTGCTCGTCCCCGGCGATCACCAACCTCCTCGGGCCGGGCCTGGCAACAGGGAGCCCGCAGATCTTCTCGAAGATCGGCGTCCTGTCCGTGGCCACCGGCTGCTGGGACAACCTGGTGAACCAGAACGACTTCATGGTGGCCCAGCCATGGCTCAAGGGCGTCGCCGCGGCTCACGTCGTCACCTACCCCAACTCCCTCAACCTGTTCGCGCTGTCCGTAGGTTAGGGGGCCGGAAGGGAGGCACGCATGGGCTCTGGGGTACGCAGGATCGTGCCGCTCACGCTGGGCTGGGAGGACCTGCCCAAGTCGGTGTCGGTGGAGGGCGCGTCCGATCAGGAGCAGTTGCGGGAGCCGGTGCCCGGGGTGCTCCTGGAGTGCGACGGCGGCTGGCTGCTGCTTGATACCGGATTCAACGCGGCGCTCATCACCGACCCGGCGCTGCGCCGCCGGTTCCACGGTGACCCGGCGATCCAGCCGGTGCTGCCGGGCCCCGGCGAGCCGCTGGACGAGGCCCTGGCCCGGGTCGGCGTGGACATCGCGGACATCTACGCCGTGGCCGTCAGCCACCTGCACAACGACCACGCGGGCGGGCTGAAGCACTTCGCCGGGCGGGTGCCGGTGCACATCCAGCGGGCCGAACTGGACTATGGGTTCTCCAGCCCGCCCGGCCCGGAGGACAACGGCATCTTCCGGGTGGATTTCGACGACCCGCGGATCGACTGGCGCGCGGCCGAGGGTGACGCGGAGATCGCGCCGGGGGTCACCGCGGTCCTCACGGCCGGGCACACGCCTGGCCATCAGAGTTTCGTGGTCAGCCTGGACGGCTCGGTCGGCGGCGGAGGTTTCGTGTTCGCCTTCGACGCGGCCGACCTGACCGAGAACATCGAGCGCGAGGTGGCGGTGGGCGGCCGGATCGGGGCCGGGCCCGAGGTGAGCGAGGAGCAGATCCGCAAGCTCAAGCGGATCGCCGCCGAGCGCGGCTACCGCCTCATCCCCGGCCATGACCCGGTCGCCTGGCCCGCCCTCACCGCCGAGCTCAGCCAGGTGCCGCCCGGGCCCCGCTGAACTGTGGCTACGCTCTGATCATGACTGATCAGCGGCGCACGGTGCGCCGGGAGGACGGCCGGCTGCTCGATGTGCTGACCATCGGGCCCGAGGATGGCTTCCCGCTTATTTTCCACAACGGAACACCAGGCGGACTCCTGGGCTTCGCATCGATGACGAGTGAGGCATCATCGCGGGGATTGCGTACCGTGATGTACGGTCGGCCCGGCTACGGTGGCTCGACACCGTGCCCCGGACGGCGGGTGGTGGACGCTGCCGAGGACGTGGCCGCCGTCCTTGACGGGCTCGGTGCCGACAGCTTCGTGACCATCGGCTGGTCCGGGGGCGGCCCGCACGCGCTCGCCTGCGCGGCCCGGCTGCCGGGCCGGTGCCTGGCCGCGGCCTCCATGGCGGGGGTGGCTCCCTACCTGGCCGAGGGGCTGGACTGGCTGGCCGGGATGGGCCCGGAGAACATCGAGGAGTTCGGCGCGGCAGTGGCCGGGGAGCCGGCGCTCACCGCGTACCTCGAGGTAGCCGCGGCGGGTCTGGCGCAGATCAGCGGCGAGGAAGTGGCAGCTGAGCTAGGCGGCCTGGTCGACGGCGCGGACAAGGCCGCGATCACCGGCGAGTTCGCCGACTACCTCGCGGCGTCATTCCGGGCCGCGCTGAGCGGCGGGGTGGCCGGCTGGCGCGATGACGACATCGCCTTCGTGAGCGACTGGGGATTCCCGGTGAGCGCGGGCTTCGCGGTGCCGGTGGCGGTCTGGCAGGGCGACCAGGACCGGATGGTGCCTGCCGCGCATGGGGAGTGGCTGGCCCGGCGGATGCCCGGTGCGCGTGCCCACATGCTGCGCGGCGAGGGTCACGTGACCCTCGCCGCGCAGTTGTTCGGCTCTATTCTCGACGATCTCCTCGAACTGGCGGGGCTCCCGCCCGGCAGCCCTGGGAACGGATCGACGTCAGGCTGATGCACGGGTGCGCTGGTCCGCACCCTGAGCGTGGGTCCGGGCGGCAGCCGGCGCGCCGGAGTGCCTACGGCCCGGCACACTCGGGCGGAGCGTACCTGGGCGCGTGCGGCGGCGCTCCGGGCCAGCCAGCACGTGCTCGCCGACCGTCACGGCCTCGCCCTTGGCGCGGGCCGCCTTGGTGCGGAAGTGAGCGAGCGCCTCGCCATATTCGGGGTGCCGCTCTGGGTGCCTGAAGGTCATCCAGAGCGGGATGCCGACGATGGCGAGGATGAGGAGGATTGCTAGCGGGATGTTGAGCCAGACGAGCGAAGTCATGGTTCCTCCGGTGAATCCGCCGGCAGCGGTTTCTGCCGATAGAAGAAGCATGCCGTCTGGGTTTCTCAGGGCGCTTGGCAGAACTTCTGCGGACCCTATGAGTTCCGGGAATGGCTGCGCGGAATGGCACACTATCACCATTAATAGTGCAAAAGCCCAGGTCGGAGCCCCTCTGTCCCGCCTTCGCCGACCTGCTCAGCTGGGCGCTCGCCGCGCGACGCGCAGCAGGCGCAGGGCGAAGAACGCCGTGGCCAGAAAGGCCGCGGCGGCGAGGCTGAAGGGCTGCCCCCCTCCCGCGAGGACGTCCACTCAAACCGTCACTGGTGCAGCGTCAGTCCCTTGCATACCTTGTCCACCACATTGCGGGGGCCGTACACGGCGATTCCGGCCAGTCGCAACTGGGCCGCCTCGACCACCCGGACCACTGCCCGGTTGTCGTCGTCGTGGCCGGTGGAGAACATGTCCTCGGTGTAAATGGCGGTGGCCAGGCCACGTCCCACCGCACGCTCGCGGACTGTGGCCAGGAGTTCGCCCGGACCCGCGTAGACGAGCACGGGCTGGCGGAGCATCTCCAGGTAACGGTTACCGGACGCGTCCTCGTAGGGCTTGCCGACCAGCCCTTCGACTCCGGCCGTCACGCCACTGGCCAGAAAAGCGGTCACGTTGAGCTTCTGCCAGGAGGCCAGGTCGGCCCGGACAGCTATCGCGATCTTCGTATCAAAACGCATGACCTTACGCTGCTCCGGTGCTCGGCGTCAGTCTTGAACGCTGGTGCGTCGCATACTGGACTGGTGAGCCACGACGCCGGTCCGGCCGCGGACTGGGCCAGTTACTGGCGGTCGCCTGATGAGCCGCTGGAGGCCATGCACGCCCATTTCCGGGGGCACGTGTACCACCGGCACAGCCACGACTGCTACTCCTTCGGGGTCACCGAGTCCGGCGCCCAGGGCTTCACCTGCCGCCGGGCCGGGCACGTCAGCACGGCCGGCATGGTCATGGCTTTCAACCCGGAAGACCCGCACGATGGCCACGCCGCTACCGGGCCGGGCTTTACCTACCGGATGATCCATGTCGGCCCGGAGTTCCTCACGGACCTGCTCGCGGACATCACCGGCCGGCCGGCCGCGCGCCCGCTGTTCGCCTCGCCAGTGCTCGACGACGCCGCCGTGGCCAGGGCGGTGCACGGCCTGCATGCCACGCTGACCGGCGCCGCGAGCCCGCTTGAGCGCAGTGAGCGGCTCACGGCGGCGGCGGCCCTGCTGGTCCGCCGCGGCGCGACCCGCCCGCCCGCCCCGGCGGCCCCGCTGGCCACCGCTGCGTCATCAAGCACGGGCGCGGCGGACGCCGCACGCAGGATCCGTGCGTTCCTGCACGACGAGTACGCCAGCCAGGTGAGCGGCGCGGAGCTCGCGGCCGTGGCTGGCCGGAGCCGTTATGCCGCTTATCGTGCTTTTCAGGCCAGCTACGGCCTCGCGCCCAGTGCCTATCAGCGGCAGCTGCGGTTGCGGGCCGCCCGCCGGCTCCTGGCCGGCGGGGTGGCACCAGCGGACGCGGCCGCCACCGCGGGATTTGCCGACCAGGCGCACCTCACCCGCTGGTTCCGCCGCTGCTACGGGATCACTCCCGGTGCCTACCGCGGCGCGGCCAGCGGGTGAGGTGCGCCCGCTCAGCTTCCGGCTTGGGTCAGCTCAGCTCAGCTCGCGGCCTGGGTCAGGTCGTAGATGGTCACGCCGCCTACGGTCTTGGCCGTGAAGTGCGCGGCCACCCACGAGCTGATCTGCGCTGAGGTGCCTGAGCCGCCGCCGAAGCTGCCCCGGTTCGTGCCGATGAAGTAGTGGATCTCATGCGCGGCCACCAGCGCTTTGAACGCGGCGAGGGTGGGCGTGGCGTCGGTACCGTTGAACCCGCCGATCGCCATCACCGGCTCGCCACTGGCCAGCTGGAACGGTGCCGCGCTCTCGGCGCCGACCGTGGCCGCCGCCCAGCGGTAGTAAGCCGCGCCGCTGTTCAGCAGCTTGGTGATCGCGCTGGAGACCTGGGTGTTCCCGCCCAGGCCGCCTGCGCCGCCGCCGCGGGCTCCGCCGGGGAAGCCGTGGGCACCTGCGCCCGCGGGCGCGCCGGCGCCCGCGGCACCGCGTGCTGTGCCAGCCTGGCCGCCCGCGGGCAGCCGGGTCCCAGTGCCTGTTCCGCCCGGGGCACCGCCCCGGCCGAAGCCGCCGCCGCCGCCGAAGCCACCCGGCCCGCCGGAGGAGGCCACGGCCGGGCCTGCCGACGGGATCGCGCCGCTGTGCGCGGTTGCGGCCGTATCGACGCTGTAGGCGAGCGGCCCGGCCAGCGCCGCGACCAGGGCGAGCGGGATGGGCAGCGCCAGCAGCGCGGTCCGGCCACGCGAGGTGCCCGCCCGGGCGGCCAGCCCGGGGCCGACCAGCACGGCGGCTGCCGCGGCGAACCCGAAGAGCAGTATCGCCGGGCGAAGCCAGGGCAGCCATGCCGGTGACCGGTCGAGGAGCAGGTAGGCCCAGATCGCCGTCACGACCAGCCCGGCGGCCAGGGTCGCCCGCGCCAGGATGCTGCCCCGTGCCCGCCACAGCATGACGGCTCCGGTGCCGGTCAGCGCGCCGATCGCGGGTGCCAGTGCGATCATGTAGTAGGGGTGGATGATGCCGCTCATGAAGCTGAATACCGCGCCGGTGACCAGCAGCCAGCCGCCCCACAGCATCGCGGCCGCCCTGACGCGGTCGGTCCGCGCGCTCCGCCGGCTGATCCACAGCAACGCGACCAGCGCCATCAGCGCGGCCGGCAGCAGCCAGCTGATCTGGCCGCCGAACTCACTCTTGAACAGCCTGATCACGCTGGCTGGGCCGCCCCAGATCGCGCCGCCCCCGCCGCCAGCAGCGCCGCCGCCGACCGAGCCGGTCTCGTTCCCGGTCAGCCGGCCGAGGCCGTTGTAGCCCAGCGCGAGTTGCAGCACGCTGTTGTTGGTCGACCCGCCGATGTAGGGCCGGTCGGCGGCCGGGGTGAGCTGCACGATCGCGACCCACCAGCCGGCCGCGGCCACCAGGGCGGCCCCGCCGACGAGCAGCTGCCAGATCCGCCTGCCCAGCTTGGGTGGCCCGGCGACCAGGTAGACCAGCGCGAACGCGGGCAGCACCAGGAACGCCTGGAGCATCTTGGTGAGGAAGCCGAACCCGAGCAGGGCGCCCGCGAGGGCGATCCACCGTGTCCGGCCGGAGTCGATGGCCCGGGTCATCGCGTAGGCGCCTGCGGTCATCAGCAGCACGAGGAGCGCGTCGGGGTTGTTGAACCGGAACATCAGCACGGCAACCGGCGTGATGGCCATGACACCGGCCGCGATGATCCCGGCCGCCGGCCCGGACCAGCGCCGGACCGTGGTGTACAGCAGGCCGACCGTGGCGACGCCCTCCAGCGCCTGCGGTAGCAGCACGCTCCAGGAGTTGAGGCCGAACACCCGCGCGGAGAGTTCCATGACCCACAGCGAGGCCGGCGTCTTGTCGACAGTGATGAAGTTCGAGGAGTCGAACGAGCCGAAGAAGAACGCCTTCCAGCTCTTCGTGCCGGCCTGGACCGCGCCGGAGTAGAAATCGTTCGCCCAGCCGCTGCGGCTCAGGCCGACCATGTACAGCAGTGCGGTGAGCGCCAGCAGCCCAAGCAGCGCCGGCCTGGCCCAAGGCGGATCCGTGTCCCGGCCACGCAGTACCCGTGGCATGCCGCGGCCGCGGGCGTGGGCGTGGGCCGCGCTGGGAATCTGGCGCGGGTCGGTGGTGATGGCGCTCATCGGTCGGTTCCTTCGCGTTGCAGGAGGGTGCTCGGGACAAGCCTCAGGTCGGCCGGCACGGGGTTGGCCAGCCCCGTGCTGGCCAGCCCCGGGTTGGCCAGCACGGGGGCAGGCTGGCTCGCCGCCGGTGGCGCCTTGTGCCGGAACACCCAGCGCCGGTAGAGGGCGAACCGGACCACGGTGGCCGCGAGATTGGCGACGAGCAGGACCGTCACCTCAGCCGCGCGGGACGGCCGCGCCGAGATCATGTGCAGCGCGGCCAGCGCGGCCGACGTGAGCAGCAGCCCGGTGCCGAAGGCGATGAGCCCGCGGGCCTGATGGCGGGCGGAGTCTGTGCGCCCGCGAATGCCGAAGGTGAACCGGCGGTTGACGGCGGTGTTGCCGATGGCAGTGACGAGCAGGCTGACCGCGTTGGCCAGTTGCGCGGCCATGACGCCGCGCAGCGCGACATAGAGAAGCAGGTAGGCGAGCGTGCTCGCCATGCCGACCACGATGAACCGGATCAGCTGCCGGGGCAGGTCGCCGGCGGGTGCGGGCGCGTCGGCGGGCGCGGCGTCGCGGAGCCTGGGCACCTGGATCGTGCCCCGGGAAAGCTCCCATCCCATCCGTGCGATGCCACGCAGGTCAGCGAGCGCGGTGGCGAGGATGTCGACGCGCGAGTCGCTGTCGTCGACCCAGTCCACGGGGACTTCGTGGATGCGCAGCCCGGCCCGTTCGGCCAGAATGAGCAGTTCTGTATCGAAAAACCAGCCGGTGTCCCGGGTCAGCGGCAGCAGCAGCCGTGCCTTGTCCGCGCGGATGGCCTTGAAGCCGCATTGCGCGTCGGAGAAGCGCGCGCCGAGTGTGGCGTGCAGCAACACGTTGTAGCAGCGGGAGATGACCTCGCGGCGCGGGCCGCGGATCACCCGAGCGCCGCGGGCCAGCCGGGTGCCGATCGCTACGTCGCTGTGCCCAGAGAGCAGCGGCGCGACCAGCGGCAGCAGGGCATTCAGATCGGTCGACAGGTCCACGTCCATGTAGGCCAGGACGACCGCGTCGCTCGCCGACCAGAGGGTGCGCAGCGCCCGGCCACGGCCCGGTTCCTCCAGCCGGACCGCATGGACCTCGGTGAACTCCTGCTCCAGCGCGCTCGCCACCGCCCAGGTCCGGTCGGTGCTCCCGTTGTCCGCGATGATGACCCTCGAAGCGAACGGGAAGCTGGCCTTCAGGTAGTCCAGCAGGCGCCGGACGCTCCGGTCGAGGTCACGTTCTTCGTTGCGAACTGGGATCACGATCTCTACCTGCGGAGGGTGATCACCCGCGGGTGTCTGGGCTTCGTGATCAAGGAGGCAGTTCGGCGGTGTCATGCCCCCAATGTGGCCGACCGGGCTGGGGTGAGACTGGTGTCAGTCTCTGGACTGGCTATGAAGGCCAAGAAGCCATAAAGGTGCAGCTCAGAACTAGGGCGTGTGCCACGGGACACGCCCTAGCTGCTAGGACGGCGAGCCCCCGGCAGGGGCAGCCGCCGGGCGGGCGCTGGCCTGCGGGCCGGAGGGAGTCTGCGGGCCGGAGGCGGGCTGCGGGCTGGGGGATCCCAGCCGGGGGAGCGTGATGACAAAGCGCGTCCGCCCGGGCTGGCTGGTCAAGTCCACGCTGCCGCCGTGCGCGGCGGTGACGGCATCCACGATGGCCAGGCCCAGGCCCGTGCTGCCGGCCGCGCGGGACCGGGAGGTGTCCGCCCTGACGAACCGCTCGAACAGGGTGGACTGGAGGTCGGGGGCGATGCCGGGCCCATCGTCGGTCACGCTCAGCTCCACTGCGCCAGGTTTTCCTGGCGCCCGGGCCAGCGCGACGGTGACCGTCGTGCCCTGCGGGGTGTGCTTGGCCGCGTTGCTCATCAGGTTGGCGAGCACCTGATGCAGCCGGTGATCGTCACCCAGCACCATGACCGGCTCGTCGGGAAGCTCGAGCACCCAGCGGTGATCTGAGGCGGCCACCTGCGCGTCGCTGGTGGCGTCGATGGCCAGCCGGGTCAGATCGACCGGTTCCCTGGCCAGCGGCCGGCCCGCGTCGAGCTGGGCGAGCAGGAGAAGCTCGTCGACGAGCAGGCTCATCCGGGTGGATTCCGACTCCACCCGGCTCAGCGCGTGCTCGATGTCGGCGGGGACAGGGCCCGGATGACGGCGGGCAAGCTCGGCGTAGCCTCGGATGGCGGCCAGCGGGGTGCGCAGCTCATGGCTGGCGTCCGCGGCGAACCGGCGCAGCCGCGCCTCGCTCGCGGCCCGCCGAGCCAGGGCGGCCTCGACATGCTCCAGCATCCGGTTGAACGCAGCGCCGACCTGGCCCACCTCGGTCCGCGGATTGTCGTCCGGCACCCGCTCCGTCAGGCTGACATCGCCGCTGCCGAGCGGCAGCTCGGTGACCCGGCTGGCGGTGGCTGCGACCCGGCGCAGCGGACGCAGCGACAGCCGCACGAATCCGGTGCTGATGAACCCCGCCAGCAGCAGGGCTGCCGAGAACGCGATGAGCTCGGCGAATTCCACCTTCTGCAGCGTCGCCTCCATATCTTGCAGCGAGAGGCCCGTGATGATCACGTCACCGTCCTGGCCTTTGATCGCCGTCAGCCGGTAGTCGCCACCGATCGACTTCAGGTCCTGGGTTGAATACCCGCCGTTGGGCGGCAGCCGGACCAGCGTGGCCTTGTCCACGGCCGACAGGTCGGAGTGCCCCCTGATGATGCCCTGGTTGGTGACCACACCATGATCCACCCGGGCCCCGAACGTGCCTGTCGCCTGGCCCTGGATATTGTTGCAACCCGGCTTCACGGCGTTGTCATCCGGGTCGACTGGGGGCTGCGGATCCGTCGGTCCTTCTATGCAGGCGACGTAACGCCCTCCTGCGGCACCCAACTGCGCGTCGAGCTGCCCGATCAGGGTGTGGTTCAGCACCTCGAAGGTGACAAAGCCGACGCAGGCGCAGGCGAGCGCGAGCAGCGTGACGAGCCCGGCGATGAGCCGG
>ODAK010005166.1_pt1 | contig 13277 bp, 7 predicted proteins | sample 1539591 | NCBI WGS metagenome assembly ODAK01 (sample SAMEA3539303, study PRJEB22396) | soil metagenome | biome: tundra; feature: field; material: soil | place: USA | collected 2010-05 | depth 0.15 m | reverse complement strand
GGCGCCGCCGGGCCGCCAGGTCCATGCACGCCAGGACCGGCCGACCGGCCACCCGGCCACCCCGCCACCCGGCCGAACATCAGGGCCCTGATCCGCCGGCTGGCCCGCCAGAATCCCGAATGGGGGTACCGCCGGATCCACGGTGAGCTGGCCGGCCTGGGAGTCAAGGCCGCAGCGCCGACCGGAGGGGAGATCCTCAAGACCAACGGCACCGGCCCCGCCCGGCGACGGACCGGGCCGGCCTGGTCACAGTTCCTGCGCTCCCCGACCGGCGCGATCCTGGCGGGCGGCTTCTTCACCGCCGGCCTGCCCGGCAGCACTCCAGGACCCGGACCCTGCTCTGCAACGTGGCGACACCCCGCATGAACGCGATCACCGAACGCGCCGGACCGGGGGATGCCGCCGCGAACTCCTGGACCGCACCCTCAGCTGGAACCAGGCCCATCTGCGGCAGATCCTGCGCGACTACGAAACCCACCACATCAGCGCCGGCCGCACCGCTCCCCGCACGCCGCCGCGCCGCTGCAACCGCTACCCGAACCGGCCGACCTAGCGCAGTGGCGTCCAAAGACACACTCGCGTCGCTGGCCAGATCAACGAATATCGGCCGGTCGCATGACGCGTCCATTAGGTTTTCGGCACGCACACCCTGATAGTTCGGCGATGCCGTTCGCTCGGCAGCTCGGCGTCCTGGGCAGGAGCCTTACGGCAAGGCGGCCATCCACCCAAAATAACCGATACGCTGCCCGGGATGACGGACCGTCGCGGCCCGCCAGCCGGGAAGGCCGCTCGGGCTCTGGCGGACCGGCCTTGCTACCTGCAATGCTGCTAAGCCACGATATGCGCGTCCGGCATTTCACCGCTGACATTCTGCATGGTTTTCGGGAGGACCCGTGGCGAGGCTCCGTATTTCTCTGACGCTTCCCGGCGCAGTCTCGCTCGGCGCTTACGAGGGCGGCGCGCTGGCGGCTTTGCTGCTGGCGTGCCAGAAGCTCGGCGAGCAGGTCGTGGTGATCGACTCGATGGCGTCAGCGTCGGCCGGCTCGATCACGGGCCTGCTATCCGCTCGCGCCCTGCTGCGCGCCGCCGACCCGATCAAGCTCCTCACCAGAGCGTGGGTGGAGGGAGTGTCACTCGAGGCCCTGAAGACGCACTCCACCGACTCGCCGTTGTCCGGCGAGGCACTGTCAGCGATCGCCACGGACGTCCTGGGGCCCGCAGGCGTCCCAGACGGGCCCGCGGCGGCATGGCAGGAAACGCCCATCGCCCTGTCCATGGCTCTGGCCAATCTCGCAGGGCTGAACTACGCCCTGCCCGTCGTCGACCGCGCCACGCCCATGCAGGCATCGACTTTCCTGGACTGGTACAGCGTCACGCTGACAAAGGTCGTCGATCCGGCGAAGTACCTGGACCTCGCCCAGGCGGCCCTCGCCTCGGGCGCCAACGCGATCGGGTTCCCGCCCCGGCAGCTCGACCGCTCCGCCGATCGCGCCCAGTACGACCAGGCGGGGCTGACCGGGTTCCCCGCGGACGGGAAGTTCTGGTACACCGACGGCGGCACAGTCGACAACGAGCCGCTGGGCCGGACGATCGAGCTGGCCCAGTCCGTCGGCAGCGACGACAACCGCGTGTTCCTGCTGATCCATCCCGACCCCGCGGCGACGACGGACACCGCGTCGCCAACCTGGACCGGGGACAGCCCTCAGCCGTCCTGGCTGCACGCGGGCACCCGGGCGTTCACTATCGGCCGCACGCAGACAATCTTCGAGGACCTCAAGCGGCTGGAAAAGACCAACACCCACCTGGAATGGGCGAAGTCCATCCCGGCGGCGGTAGAGGCTGGCGTGACTGAGGCCATCGCGCGGCTCGGGCTCTCCGCTGCGCAGGCGGACACACTGCGGGCGAGCCTCCAGGACGCAGCCGAGGCGGAGTTGGGCAGGATCCGCCAGTCGCAAGCGGACGTCAGGAACGCTGCCGGGCGGGCGCCCCGCGAACGCGAGCAGGCAATCGGCGACTACGCCGCGACCGTCCGAGCGCTGGTAGCGGCCGCCACGGGGCTGGAGGGCAAGAAGCCCGCGTCCGTGGATGTGGTTTCCCCGGGCATCGACCCGGCCGTGACCGAGCCAGCGTCGGCGCAACTCGCGGGCGCCTTTCTGTTCCACTTCGGCGGATTCGTCGATATCAGGTTCCGGCGGAGCGATTTCGCGCTGGGTTACCGCAACATGCAGTACTGGCTGGAGCACGACCTCGCCCGACGTCTGGAGGGCCTGGACCTCAGCGGCGCGCTGACGGCCGTCGCTGACGGCTACCGGGAGCTGGGCTGGGACGGCATCCGCTTCGGCGGGGCCCAGCTCGGGTCGCTGAGCGTCCGCGAGAAATTCCAGCTCGGCGAGGTTGGAGAGCATCTCGGCCGCGTCCTCGCTCACGACTTGTAGGCTCCCGCTCCCCTCACGACACAGAAGAACAGGTCAGCCCAGCCGTGCCCGCCTGGCGGCGCGGCACAAGCTGGCACTCTCAGCTAGGCTTGTAGGGCTCGATTACTCGATCTCGCCCTTGCCTGGCCAGGCTTGCGGGCTGAGATCATCGCTGAGTGATCTTCGGTGGGCTACCTGCTCGCGCGCTGCCTGATGATCGGGTCAAGTTCATGATCCGCGACCGCGGCCCGGACTTCACCGCCGCGTTCGACGCGGTCCCCGCCGATGCCGAGATCCGGACCGTGCCCTGCAACATCCGGACCCCCGCATGAACGCGATCGCCGAACGCTGGATCTGCTGGCCCGGCGTGAGGGATCCAAGGACGCCGAACTCCTGGTGCTCCGGCACGAGAACGCGGTGCTGCGCCGCCAAGTCGGCCGGGTCCGCTGCCAGCCGGCCGGCCGGCTCTGGCTCCCCGGCTGATCCCCCGCCGCCGGTGGGGCGAGGTGCTCGCGGTGACCCCGGCGACACTGCTCGCCTGGCACCGGCGACTGGTCACCCGCAAATGGAACAACACCAGCCGGCGGCGTCCCGGACGGCCGCCCACAGCAGCCGCGATCCGGAAGCTCGTGATCCGCATGGCGACAGACAATCCGACGTGGGGGCACCGGCGCGTGCAAGGCGAGCTCGTCAAGCTCGGCCACCCGATCGCTGCCTCCACGGTGTGGCAGATCCTGCATGATGCCGGGATCGGCCCCGCACCCCGCCGCACCGGCCCGACCTGGAAGCAGTTCCTCACCGCGCAGGCCCGCGGCATCCTCGCGGCCGATTTCGTCCATGTGGACACTGTGCTCCTGCGGCGCATCTACGCCCTGATCGTCATCGAGCACGGCACCCGCCGCGTTCACCTGGCCGGCGTCATCGCAAACCCGGACAGCGCCTGGACGACACAAGCAGCCCGCCATTTCCTGATTGACGTCGGCCAGCGCACGGCTCCAGTCAAGTTCCTGAGCCTTTACTCGGCCGGTGACCCGTATCCGCCGCCGCCCGGCGTCTCGATCACGAACACGTCTCCGGCGGCCACGGCCACGGAATCGCATCCGCGCATCGGGGTGACCGAGCCATCGGCATGCTCCACCCAGTGCCGCCCGAGCGCGCCCGGTTTCCCGCCCGCCATCCCGTAGGGCGGGACGTGGCGGTGGCTGCTCAGCGTGGTGACGGTCATCGGCTCTAGGAAGCGAAGTTCGCGGCGGCCGCCGTCGCCACCGGGCCAGCGCCCCGCCCCGCCGCTGCCGTGCCGGATCGCGTACCGCTCCAGCCGGACCGGATAACGCCATTCCAGCACCTCGGGGTCGGTGAGCCGGGAGTTGGTCATGTGGGTCTGCACCACATCGGTGCCGGCGAAGCCCTGCCCCGCGCCCGATCCGCTGGCCACCGTCTCGTAGTACTGGTAGCGCTCGTTGCCGATGGTGACGTTGTTCATTGTGCCCGAACCCTCCGCCATGACGCCCAGCGCCGCGTACAGGGCCCCGGTGATCGCCTGCGAGGTCTCCACGTTCCCGGCCGCCACCGCCGCGGGATACTCCGGCGCCAGCATGCATCCCGGCGGGATGATCACGCGGACCGGCTTGAGGCATCCGGAGTTGAGTGGGATGTCATCGGCCACCAGGGTGCGGAACACATACAGCACGGCCGCCACGGCCACCGACGACGGCGCGTTGAAATTGCCAGGCAGTTGCGCCGAGGTACCGGTAAAGTCGACCTCCGCAGTCCGGGCCGCGCGATCCACCCGGACCGCGACCTGGATTACCGCTCCGTTGTCGAGCGCGTAGGCGTACTCGCCGCCGCTCAGCGCGGTGATGACGCGGCGCACGGCTTCCTCGGCGTTGTCCTGAACGTGCCCCATGTAGGCCCGCACCACATCCAGCCCGAAGTGCGCGATCATCCGGCGGAGTTCCTGCACTCCCTTCTCGTTGGCGGCGATCTGCGCCCGCAGGTCGGCCAGGTTCACCTCCGGGTTGCGGGACGGGTACGGCGCGGAGCGGAGCAGGTCCAGTGTCTGCGCTTCCCGCAGCACACCGCCACGCACCAGCAGCCAGTTATCGATGAGCACCCCTTCTTCCTCAACCTGGGTGCTGAACGCAGGCATCGAGCCCGGCGTGATGCCCCCGACCTCCGCATGGTGGCCGCGGGATGCCACGTAGAAGAGAATCCCGGAGCCGATGTCGTCGAACACGGGAGTGACCACGGTGATGTCCGGCAGATGGGTCCCGCCGTGGTAGGGATCGTTGAGCACGTAGACGTCACCGGGCCGCATCCGGCCCGCATTGCGGCTCACGACAATCTTGATGCTCTCCCCCATCGAGCCCAGGTGCACCGGAATGTGCGGGGCGTTGGCGATGAGGCCCCCCTCAGCATCGAAGATGGCGCAGGAGAAGTCCAGCCGCTCCTTGATGTTGACCGAGTGCGCGGTACTGCGCAGCCGTACCCCCATCTGCTCGGCGACTGACATGAACAGGTTGTTGAAGATCTCTAGCATGACCGGATCCACCGTGGTCCCGGCCAGGTGCTGCTCCGGCCGCGCCGCCACGCGGGTGAGCAGCAGGTCGCCGAGCCCGGTCAGCTCCGCCCGCCAGCCCAGCTCGGTCACCGTGGTCGCGAAGTCCTCCACGATCAGCGCCGGCCCGTCCACCCGCTGGCCGGGCCGCAGGTCCTGCCGGCGCATAAGCGGCACGTCCGCCCGCGCGCCGGCCGCATACATCGCCACTGTGGCTCCCGCGCTGCCCGGCTGCCCCGGCCCGGGCGGCTGGCCCCGCGGAATTCCGTCCGGCGGCTGCCCGGCCGCCGGCGCCGCGGACGCCGCGGACGCCGCGACAAGCTCGACCGACACTGCCTCCACCAGGACCGTCTTGCCGGGCATGAGGAACGAGAAGTGCTGCCGGTATGCCTGCTCGAAGCTGGCGGTCATCTCGGCCACGCCGCCGAGCGGGACCGGCAGCGCGGTGTCGGTGCCGTCGTAGCGCAGGTGCGCGCGGCGCGCCGACCGGGCGCGGCCCGGCCCGATCCCCTGCTGAGCCAGCTCGGCGAACGCGTCGGCTTCCAGGCGGCCGGCCACCTGGTCCAGTTCCGGGAGCAGCCCGGCGGCGAGCGGTGCCTCCACCGCGGTCTCGCGCATCGCGGTCACGTCCGCCAGTCCCATCCCGTAGGCGGACAGCACCCCGGCCAGCGGGTGGATGAGAACCCGGGTGATGCCGAGCGCGTCGGCCACCGCGCAGGCGTGCTGGCCGCCCGCCCCGCCGAACGTCGCCAGCACGTACCGGGTCACGTCATAGCCGCGCTGCACCGAGATCTTCTTGATCGCGTTCGCCATGTTCGCCACCGCGATCTCCAGGAAGCCGGCGGCGACCTGCTCAGGTGAGGCGGACGTGCCGGACCGGGCGGCTGGCCCCCCGGATCCCTGCGACGGCGAGGGGCCGCCGGCCGCTTCCCCGATCCGCCGCGCCAGCGCGGCGAACTGCTCCCGCACGATCCCGGCATCCAGGGGCTGGTCACCGCTCTCGCCGAACACGGCCGGGAAGTGCGCTGGCTGGATCCGGCCGAGCATGATGTTGGCGTCGGTGACCGTGAGCGGGCCCCCGCGCCGGTAGGCCGCCGGGCCGGGGTGCGCCCCGGCCGAGTCCGGGCCGACCCGGTACCGGCTGCCGTCGAAGTGCAGGACCGACCCGCCGCCAGCGGCAACCGTATGGATGCTCAGCATCGGCGCCCGCATCCGCACCCCAGCGACCTGCGTCTCGTACTGCCGCTCGAACTCGCCCGCGTAATGAGACACGTCGGCCGAGGTGCCGCCCATGTCGAACCCGATCACCTTGTCAAAGCCCGCTGCCTGCGCAGTACGGGCCATGCCAACGATGCCGCCGGCGGGCCCGGACAGGATGGAGTCCTTGCCCCGGAACAGGCGGGCGTCGGTGAGGCCGCCGCTGGACTGCATGAACTGCAACCGGACGCCGGCCAGCTCGCTGGCGACCTGATCCACGTAGCGGCCGAGGATGGGGGACAGGTAGGCGTCCACCAGCGTGGTGTCGCCACGGGACACCAGCTTCATCAGCGGGCTGGTCGCATGCGACAGTGACACCTGCGCGAACCCGACCCGGCGGGCGATCTCGCCGATCCGGGCCTCGTGCGCCGGGTACCGGTAGCCGTGCATGCACACCACCGCCGCCGACCGGAATCCCTCGTCGTAAGCGGCCCGGAGGCCGCACGCCACGGCGTCCTCGTCCAGGGCGATGATGACCTCGCCACGGGCCCCGATCCGCTCAGTGGCCTCGATCACCCGCGAGTACACCATCTCCGGACGGACAATCTGCAGGTCGAAGATCCGGGGCCGGTCCTGGTAGGCGATCCGCAGCGCGTCCGCGAATCCGCGGGTGATGACCAGGACTGTCGGCTCGCCCGTGCGTTCCAGGAGGGCATTGGTCGCGACCGTGGTGCCAAGGCGGACCACGGAGATCCGCTCGGCTGGAATGGGAGCGCCTTCCTCCACACCCAGCAGACGCCTGATGCCCGCGACGGCGGGATCGGTGTACCGGCCCGGGTCTTCGGACAGCAGCTTGCGGACGGCGAGCGTGTCATCCGGACGGCGCGCGACCACATCAGTGAACGTGCCGCCACGGTCGATCCAGAACTCCCAGCCGCGATCCACGCTTGCCCTTCCTCGCCAACTGCCCGCAGCTAACCGGCGGGATCATCTCCCCCGCTGGCCCGGCCAGCACCGCATCCATTGTCCGGGGACGGGGACGGCAGTGCCCGCCCATTTCGGCGCGTCCTGCGCGACTACGAGAGCCACCACAATCAGCACCGGCCGCACCGCTCCCCGCTCCCGCACGCCGCCGCACCGCTGAAACCGCTACCCGAACCAGCCGATCTCGACCAGTACCGCATCCGCAAACAGGCTCACATCGGCGGCCTGATCAACGAATATCGCCTGGCCCCGTGACGTGGACGAGGCTTTCGGCACGCACAGTCGTCGTTGGTCAGGATGAGCCTCCGCCCATTGATGCCACAGAAGGCGATGAGGGCCGCGAGCGCGATCCGCTTATTAATAACGACCTGCCAGGGAGACGGTAACATCGTCCGCAGGGCGAAGGGGGCCAGGCGATGGACGTTTCGAGAGCAGGGAGGCATGCGTAATGCAGAACGCCGAAACTGTGCTGAATGTCCTCCGTGAAGGCGGCTCGCTACCGCCACCTCCACGGCGTAATCGCTGGAGAGCTTCGTGCTGGGAAACCAGCCCGCGGGGTTCGGACCGGGGGTAAAAGGACCCGCTTTGCGCGGGCACCTCGCCAGCGGCCTACCGGTGTTGAGAGCCTTTTGGAGGGCCAGAGGTGACTCGCCGGGTGCACCGGCATCTGAACAAGATCACTGACTCTCGCCCGGGAGCGAAGGCACTATCCCGGCTGCCGTTGCCAGGACGGGCTCGACGGTCACGGCGGTCCCGTAGGCGGCCACCTCGGACATGATGTCGCCGATCTCGTTGCAGTCGAAACGCATCGCGACGACGGCGTTGGCGTCCCGTGCCCGCGCCTCGCGCCACATACGCTCGCGAGCCTCGTTGCGGCTGTCGGTGAGGAGCTTGGTGTATCCGGCGACCTCTCCCCCGGCCAGTGTCCGGAACTGAGCGCCCAGGTTGCTGAAGTAATTGCGGGCCCGCACGATCAGCCCGAACACATCACCGTGCACCTGCGTGATCCGGTAACCGGGAACCTCGTTAGTGGTCACGATGAGGACGGGCTGGGTATCCCGGACGGCTTGCTGCGGAATCCTCCGTATGAACTCCAGTCCATGGCTGGCCATGTCGGCAGCCAGGTCAGCGAGAGCCGCGGTAGCCGGATCATTCCGGCTGGTGTAGCCGCCGTTAGATGCCTTGCACCACATGCAGCTCCACGGCTCGCCGCGCCGCTGCAAACTGCTGACCTGGCTGACCACTCCGCACGCCGAGCAACGCCGCAAGGCATATGAGCTTCCGCACGGACAATCCCAGCGGCTGTCGCCTGGCTTAGAGGACTTACTGATTCTCAAGCAGTCCGTGCACTGGACCTCTACAACCCCTAGTTCCATTCCCGCATGCTGGCACGCCATCCGGCCTGCCGTCTCCTACTCGATGAGACCGCCGAGCCGCCTAACTGGCGCGCGAGGCCCGGCCTAGCGTGGGCGACTGTCTGGCACCTCGTCCGGGAGGTGAGTTCTAAGGCACGCTGCCGGGTCGGCCTCGCTCAGCCCGGTTCTGCGCCCGGGAGGCCGTCGGCCACGCCGGGCTCGCCGGCGAGCGCGTCCGGGGCACGCATCCGCCACGCGTCGGTCACGAGTTCCTCCAGGCGCCCGGCGTCCACCTCCGCCAGCCGCAGCATCACCAGCGGCCAGCCGTCGTAGCCGGGCGTGGTGAAGAAAATCTCGGGCTCGCCCAGGAGGAGAGCCTGTTTCTCGGCCTCGTCCCCGACGAACAGCACCGCGATGTCGGTCCGGATGAGCCGCGGCTTGCCTGGCCTGCGCTCGGGGTAGGTCCAGATGAACCCCTTGCCGGCTACCCGGAAGTCGAAGCCGTCGCTCTCGATCTCCGCCACGTGCGGCAGGGCAAGCGCGAGGCGGCGTACGTCGTCGGCGTCAGCCATCGAGGTCCCTCCCGGATCGCGCCACCCGCATGCGCACAGGCTAGGCGCCAGCACGGACAGCCGGTCTGTGGATGAGTCACCGCCCAGAGGTAACCAGGCCGCGCCGGGCTCGGGCAGCGCGCTCCGAGCCGCCGGCCTGCGTCAGGGAGGGCCGGTCACCCTGGCCGCTTTACTCGATCTGACATGGCCTGGGCGGTCTTCGGGGTTGAGATCATCGCTGCGTGATCTTCTCCGTCGTCCACCTGCTCGCGCGTCGTCTGCTCGGCTGCCTGATGGTGCTGGCGCGGCGTGAGGTGTCCGAGGATGCCGATCTCCTGGTGCTCCGGCACGAGAACGCGGTGCTGGGCCGCCAGACCAGCCGGGTCCGCTACCGGCCGGCCGGCTCTGGCTCGCGGCACTGTCCCGGCTGATCCCCTGGTACCGGCGGGGCGAGGTATTCGCCGTCACCCGGCGACCTTGCTCGCCTGGCACCGGCGACTGGTCACCCGCAACTGGGACTACACCAGCCGGCGGCGTCCCGGACGACCGCCCACAGCAGCCGCGACCCGCAAGCTCGTGATCCGCATCGCGACCGACAATCCGGCCTGGGGGCACCGGCGGGTCCAAGGCGAACTCGTCAAGCTCGGCCACCCGATCGCCGCCTCCACGGTGGGGCAGATCCTGCATGACGCCGGGATCGATCCGGCACCCCGGCGCACAGGCCCGACCTGGAAGCAGTTCCTGACCGCCCAGGCCCGCGGCATCCTCGCGGCCGATTCCGTCCACGCGGGCACCGTACTCCTGCGCCGCATCTACGCCCTGATCGTCATCGAGCGCGGCACCCGCCGCGTTCACCTGGCCGACATCACCGCCAACCCGGACAGCGCCTGGACCAGGCAAGCAGCCCGCAACCTCCCGATGGACCTCGGCCAGCGCGCGGCTCCAGTCAAGTTCCTGATCAAGGATCGCGCACCCAGTTCACCGGCGCCTTCGACGCCGTGTTCACCGCGGAAGGGATCAGGATTCTCGCCAACCCGCCGCAGACACCCCGAGATAACGCCATATGCGAAAGACTCATCGGCACCCTGCGCAGAGAGCTCTCCGGCCGGCTGCTGATTGTCAACGAGCACCACCTGCGCTAGGTGCTGACCGAGTACCTGCGGCACTACAACACCGGCCGCCGCACCGTGCCCTCGGCCAGCTCGCACCAGATCAAGCTGGCACCCGGCCACCGGAAATCAACCTCGCCGAGCACCGGATCCGCCGAAAACAAGTCCTCGGCGGACTCACTCACGAGTACCAGATCGCCGCCTGACAGCTCCACGCTCCTACCAGAAGACGCAGGTCACCACCCCGATCGTGTATTCAAGTCCCACAGGTCCGAAGACACTCTCGCGTCGGTGGCACGATCAACGAATATCGCCTGGTCGCATGACGTGGACGAGGTTTTCGGCACGCACGATGTCCATGTCCATGTCCAAGTCCGCTGGTCGCCACCGCCCCGTACCCTGGCCCGCCCTCGATCCAGGCACCAGCACCGGTTCCACTGACCAGCCCGAACACTGGCGCGACGCGGGGAAGTTCGCCGCCAGCGTAAGTGCACCGGGGCCCGCTGGGACGTGTTTACAAATGTGTGACGTTGCCGAAATCCACAGGTAGCAAAACGGGATGATAGTTGATCATTAGGAACGGGCAGCGCGAGGAAGGACGCTATTCGGTGAAGCCGACAGGGTGCGCTACGGCACCGTGCAATGCGGCCGCGGCTCAGCCGGGCGGCTAGGTGCTGCCCGGTACTACAGTCCGGGTTTTCCTTCCCCCTGGAGCCGGCCGCTCGGTGCTGATCTTGCTGGCTAGGTTTCGGCGGCTCGGATATCATCGGCGACATCAGCTGCCTGAATGCGGTCGCGACCGCAAGTGTGATCTAAGTCGCGCATAATAGGGCCAATGCCGAGTGTCATTGTCGATGGTGGCAGCTGTCTTAGTTTCCGGTAGAACTCCGACATTCTGGAGGAGACATGACCACCACCGCAGTATCGTCACGCCCATGTACGTCCAACGCGACCCTGAACGCATGGGTCGACGAGATCGCAGATCTTACTGAGCCGGACCAAGTGGTCTGGGTCACAGGTTCCGACGCCCAGCGCGAGCATCTCACTAAGATGCTGGTCGCGCACGGCACGCTCATCTCCCTGAGGGGAGCATTTTTGGGCTCGTACCTTGCAAGGTCCGACCCACGCGATGTGGCACGCGTCGTCAAGGATACGCACATTTGCAGTCCCGACGACACCGGCCCGCTTACCAACTGGTGGAACCCAGCTGAGGCATTGCCTCAGCTGGAAGACTGGCTGGCTGGCGCCATGCACGGACGAACAATGTACGTCGTGCCATTCAGCATGGGCCCCCTGGGGTCCACTCTGGGACGCATCGCCGTGCAGCTGACCGATAGCCCGTATGTGGTACTCAACATGCTCACAATGGCGCGTTGCGGCCAGCCGGTACTAGACCAGCTAGGCGCGGCCGGTGCGTTCGTGAAGGCCATTCATTCAGTGGGTGTGCCGCTCGAGCCTGGACAGGCCGACATGGCCTGGCCGTGCAACCCCGACAAGCTCAGCATCTGCCACTTCCCGCAGCATGAGCTGATCATCAGCTTCGGCAGTGGGTACGGCGGAAACGCGCTCCTGGGCAAGAAGTGCCTGGCACTTCGCCTGGCGACGGCGCTGGCAGCCGTAGACCCCAAAGGGGCCATGGCAGAGCATATGATGGTCATCCAGATCACCGAAGACGCCACGGGGCAGAAGTGGCATCTGTCCGCGGCCTTCCCCAGCGCTTGCGGAAAGACGAACCTCGCCATGCTGCAAGCGACCATCCCCGGCTACACGGTCAAGACCATCGGGGACGACATCGCCTGGATTCGTCTGGGCGACGACGGCCGGCTGTACGCCATCAACCCCGAGGCGGGATTCTTCGGAGTCGCGCCGGGTACCGGTCCGGCTACCAATCCAGTGGCTGTGGAGGCTATCAAGAGAGGCAGCCTGCTCACCAATGTGGCCTACAACCCGGACTCGGGCGAAGCCTGGTGGCCAGAGTTGTCACCGCCGCCTGCGCGATTGATCACCTGGAAGGGTGAGCAGTGGCTGCGGGAGTCGGGAGTCGATGTGGCCACTACGGTCCATCCCAACTCGCGGTTCACGACGCCGTATGCATCCTGCGGCACGGCTGATGTGACGATCTGGAATAGCCCAGAGGGCGTTCCACTCGACGCCATCCTGTTCGGAGGACGTCGTCCGACCACCATCCCGCTCGTGCGAGTTGCGCGAAGCTGGGAAGCGGGTGTGCTGCTTGGCGCCATGATCAGTTCCGCTACAACGGCAGCGGCTGAGGGCGAGGTCGGCAAGGTGGCGCACGACCCGTTCGCTATGGCCCCGTTCTTTGGTCTGGCGGTGACCGACTACATCCGCAACTGGCTGCGAATCGGTGCCAAGATCACGGCCGAGCACGGTGCCGGCAGGCTGCCGCTGATCGCAGCTGTAAACTGGTTCCGGCGGTCGGAAGAAGACGGTCATTTCCTGTGGCCAGGCTTCGGTGACAATGCTCGGGTGATCGACGTTCTTATCCGATACCTCAAGGGGGAAGTGGGTCTGACCGAGACCCCGATCGGACTCATCCCAACGCCGGAGGCCTTCAACCTTGACGGCCTAGACGTGACGCCTGCAGACATGGCGGCTCTGACCACGGTCGAAATCGGTGAGTGGCTGGCAGAGGTCAATGAGGTCGAGGACTACTTTCGCAGGACCTTCGAGGACGCTTTTCCCGCGGAACTCCTCAAGCGACTGGCGCAGATGCGCTGCGAGCTTGAAGCTCTCGTTCGCAGCTAATAGCTTGCGGCGCTCGAATACTCGATCGTCGTGTTTCATCCGCACTGTCGCCGACAGGCTGGACACGATGGTGGTTGGCCGGGCGGGCGCTGTTCAAGATCGTCTACACGCTGGTCTGCCGGATACTCGGCCTGGTCGTCGCGCTGTTCCGCGGCGACCGGGCGAGAGCGGCTGAGCGGCTGGTGCTGCGCCATGAGAACGCGGTGCTGCGCCGGCTGTGGGGTGCCAGAGGTCTGCCTGGCCTGCGACCTGCAGCGATGCGCCGGGGTCAGCCGTAGGCATGATGACCTGTGCGTGCCGAGAATCTCGTCCTCGGCTCTGACCAGCAGGGTTGCTCTCCTGGC
>ODAK010005165.1_pt1 | contig 13279 bp, 16 predicted proteins | sample 1539591 | NCBI WGS metagenome assembly ODAK01 (sample SAMEA3539303, study PRJEB22396) | soil metagenome | biome: tundra; feature: field; material: soil | place: USA | collected 2010-05 | depth 0.15 m | reverse complement strand
GTCGGGTCGGTGGTAGCGGCGGTGCTCATCGTCCTGGGCGCGGTGGGCGTGGCCGTAGTTCTGGTGGCTCATCGAGACGAGCAACCGAGAATCACAACCACGCAGTCCGCCGCGAGTGCGCGGGCGTCCTCGCCGACCTCGCATGTCGTTGGCGGGGGCACGACTACCACGGAGCAGCCGGTCCCCGTCCAGCTGCCGGCGCCGGTTACCACGACGACTGCACCGGCTCCGACGACCACGACGACTGCACCGGCGAAGGCAGTCCCGGCCCAGAAGACCTCGACCATCCGGACGGCGGCCGCCACGATCAGTTCCTCGCCGAGCACAGATCACAGCGCGACGACCCCCAAAACGTCCACCACGACTACCAGTTCCGCCGCGCCGCCGCCGGTGTTGGTCGCTCCCCCCACGACGTCGACCACCACCGGGCCGCCGCTGGTGTTGCTCCCTCCTCCCACGACGTCGACCACCACAGCAGGGCCGTAGGTATCGCTCACTCCGGGCGCCGGCGACGGTCGCGTCAACCAGGGTGCGGTGTGGGTGCCGCCCCGGTGCCCTCAAGCCAGGCAGGCATCGAAACAAAAGGTGGCTCTAGCTCCACTCCATCCACTCGGCAGAACAGTGCGCGCCATCGTGCCCAGGGAGCAGATAGCAGTGCACCTCTCCCAGGAGTTGGGTGATCTTCACGAAGGGACAACGGGGTATGCGTTGTCCGTAGAGCGGTGTTGTCCAGTCGGTGGTTGGGTCGGTGTTCACAGCGCGACCTCGCACCGCCGGTGCCGGTACCCGGGCATCGGACAGGGGTGTGCGGGTATAGCTCCACCCGTGCCCGTCAAGTTCGAGCCTCCGCGCTGCGACCACTGCGAAGCTCCCTCGATTCTGCAGATCATCACCGTGGTCTTCGAGGGCGCGTCACCGCCGGACCGGTTTCTCTGTCGAGCCCACGCACCCCTGGGCCCGAACGCAGGTAATCCGCCGAGCGCCGGTCCGACCGACGTTGAAGTCCCGTTCAATTGACGGCACGGCCTGACCGGGGCGATCGCAAGTTCCATGTCACGTTCTCGCTCGGAGGTTCCTTGAGCTGGCCGGTGTGGATGGGCGACACCAGACCAAGTCAAGCGCTACGACCACTCCATCCATTCGACGGAGCAGTGATTCCAGTCGTGGATCGGGAGGAGGTAGCAGGACACCTCGCCGAGAACTTGGGTGATCTTGACCCAGAGACACCGCGACGACGCATCGAACTCTTCGGCGTCAGACCACACATCAGCTTTACGATTGGCGCTCATTTGGTCATTTCGCCTCGAGCTTTGGAAACGGCAGCGTACATGGCTGATCTACCCCTGCCTTTGAACGTCCAAAAATTCTAGCCGTGGTGGCCGGCCATGGCACTCATTTGTGGCACTCATTTGTGCCACCTGGAATTTCGATCCAACCCTCGAGACATGACCATTCCGTGGTCTCCGTGACCACCAAGCTCTGGAACCTCGATCAGGGGTACGACGAAACCGACGTCGTGCCGGCCGTGAACCAGATCGAACTTCACCCTGGCTTCGATCAAGCCGAGCTGCGGGCGTACCACGCCGGGCACGGCATCGTGACGGAAGCCTGGAGTCCGCTCCGTCAAGGATTCGGGCTGCTCGACAACCACGTCGTACTCGCTATCGCGTCGGCGCATGGAACGTCGGCTGCGCAGGTGGTCCTTCGCTGGCACGTTCAATTGGGCAACATGGTGATCCCCAAGTCGGTCACTCCCGAACGCATCCGCGCCAACCTCGACATCTTCGATTTCGAGCTCATTCCCGAGGAGATGGCGGCCATCAGTGGGCTGCCCGGCGGAAGGATCGGCCCGCACCCCGATACGTTCGAGACGCCCTGACATCCCGACACCGCGCGTCGTGCGCGCCCTAGTGATGCTGTGGTTGGAAGGCGATCGTCGCCATCAGATCGCGATGATCGCTCCCCAGACCCTCATCGGTCCGGATCGTTGTGACGGCGACTCCGGGGCCCGTCAGCACATGATCGATCCGCACCAGGGGAGGGAGGGGATGCTTGATCTGCGACCACGTCATCTCGAAGGCCCGCCCGCGGGCGGCAGCGCCGTCGGTCATGCCGTCACCCAGGATGGACCGGAACCCCTTGCTGCCCCATGTGGCGTTGAAGTCACCGACCAGCAGCAGCCGGTTTGGTCCCCGTTCCTTGACCAGCTTGGCCATCAGCGCCAGCTGGCCCTTCCAATCGCCAAAAGAGCTGGGAAGCGGGGCGGTGGTGTGCACCACCCAGAGTGGTTGCGGTCCGGAAGGAAGGTGGATCGTGGTCTCGACGATCAGCGGGAGACCGTTGAAATAGACCACCTGACTCCCCGACAACCTGTACTTCGAGGCCACCAAGAACGCCTTGGGGTCAAAGCGTGAGACCTCGTAGTCGAACGGGAGGTGGTCCAGGGCGCCGGACTGTTTGAGGCGCCCGACGAGGAATGGCGTGGCCTCTTCCATGGTCACCAGTTCTGGGCGGTAGGACTTGATCTCGCTGGCATAGCCGGACATCGACGTGCCGTTCAGGTCGTAGACGTTGGCGTCCAAGAGGCGCAGGCTCGGCGCGGTGGCGGCCCAGCGAGGCGCAGGTTGCGCCGCCGTGAACTCGGGCAGGACAAAGAAGAGCTGCGCCACCACAATGAGGATGGCTGCTGCAGCGAGGACAAAACGGCGGCCGATCCCGGCCACGATCGCCACCACCCACGCTGGCAGATAGACGAAGACCGAGACCGTATTGAGGACAGCGAAGATTTCGAAGGAGTCCCACGCCACGATACGCATGAGAGCGACGACGGCCAGCGGGAGGAGGAAGATCCAACCGACGACGGCCACCCACAGCGGGAGTCGGCGCCGCTTCCTGCTGTGACGGGCGTGCCGTGGACTTCTCGTCGCCTTATGGCGGGCTCTCTCGGTCCGTGTGGACTCGGGTGCATCCGACGGCTGGGGCGATTCGTTCACGTCCACTATTTCGGACTGAAAGCGATGGTCGCGAGCAGGTCGCTGTGACCGCTCCCCATCCAGAGGGATTGCGGTCCCGACGGGAGATGGATCGTCGTCTGAGCGATGAGCGGCATGCCGCCGAAGGAATTGATGTGATCGCCCGAGAACGCGTACTTCGACGATCCCGCCACGAAGGCCACGATCCATGCCGGAAGATTGCCCCGAGGGACCGTGAGGCGCATGCGAGCAACTTAGCTTCGGGGACTTCCCCGATTGAGTCGCTGCCCCATCATGGGGTGATCAGATCTATCCTGAGGTGTATTCGCCGATCCCCAGGGAGGGAACATGGGCATCTTCCAACGTGCACACGACATCGCACAGGCCAAAGCCAACAAGGCACTCGACGCGGCCGAAAAGCCGGACGAGATGCTCGACCTCTCCTATCAAAAGATGCTCGAGCAGATCACCCAGGTGCGACGAGCGCTGGTCGACTTGGCCGGGTCCCGCAAGAACATCGAACTGCAAGAGCAGCAATTCCAGCACACCATCGCTCACCTGCAGGATCAAGCGAAGGCCGCCCTCGGGCAAGGGCGAGATGACCTGGCCAAAGAGGCGCTGTCGCGCAAGGCTGCGGCCCAGCAGCAGATCGACAGCATGGAACCGCAGCGAGTGCAGATGACGGAGGAAGAGGAGAAGCTGACCAAGACGCTGGACGCGTTGCAGAAGCGTGTCAACGAGTTCCGCACGCAGAAAGAAACGTTGAAGGCGCAATACACTGCAGCCAAGGCGATCACCAGCGTCAACGAGAGCACGGCGGGAATCTCGAAGTCATTCAACGATTCGGGCGCTTCCCTCCAACGGGCCCAGGACAAGATCGCCACCATGCAGGCGCGCTCGGGTGCCCTTGACGAGTTGCTCGAGTCCGGTGTCCTCGAAGATGTCGGCGGTGGGGGAGACGACATTCAAAAGGAGCTGGACCAAGTCGGCAAAGATGCCTCGGTCGACAACGAACTTGCCGCCCTCAAAGCAGAACTAGGAACCGCAACGCCCGCACCCCCTGAGGCTCTGGCGGCGGCACCTACGGCACCGGCGGAGGGATCTTCGGGAACCTGATTACGGCACCCTCGTGATGCGGGAGCCACTTACCTGATCAGTTCGTCGTTGCCCTCTGCGGCATATGCGATCTCAGCGATCGGCGTCTCATTCAGGATGACGTTGCCTCATTTCATGAGGACGGTCGTGGCTGCCCCATCTGGCCGCCACAGCATCTAACGGTCGGCGCCGGAGGGCCTGCGCGCCCCCTTTTTTCACGCCCCGACCCCGCTGCACCCTTCTTTCCATTCGGCCTTGCACTTCCCCCTTGCACCCCTTGGTCGAGGTGTCACACCCCTATGTTCAACTGGGGCTATGGATGTAGACGACCTCGACGAGGTCCTCGATCGCTTGGCCGGGGCCGATCCGTTCTCCTATGGCGACGCCGAGTCGGTCATCGCCCTCGAACGGGCCCTCTCTCGCCTGGCCTGCATCGTGAGCGAGGCGGTGGCCAGTTTCGACGCCTCGGGCGAATGGGCGCTCGTAGGGGCAAAGACGGCGTCGGCCTGGTTGTCCACCCGCTGTCATCTCCCGGCGGCCGAGGCCCGGCGCCAGGTGCGCCGGGGCCGGGCCCTGCCGTCGGTTCCTTTGTGCGCCGAGGCCTTCTCCAACGGTGAGATCGGGGTGGCCCAGGTCGACCTGTTGGTCCAGGCGGCCCAGGGCGCCAAGAGGCTCGCCGACGAGGTCTTCGCCCGCGACGAGGCGGTGCTGGTGGGGGCGGCCAAAGAACTGAAATTCGCTCCGTTCTCTACCACGGTGGCCTATTGGGCCCAGTTGGCCGACCCCGACGGGGCCGAGGAGACCGAGATGGAAAAGAAGCTCCGGCGCGACGTCTATCTGGCGCCGACCCTCAACGGCATGTTCTTGGGCGGCATGACCTTCGACGCCATCGGGGGGACCATCTTTGGGGGCGAGCTCGGCCGGCTCGAGACCGAGCTGTTCGAAGCGGACTGGGCCGAGGCCAAAGAAAGGCTGGGCCGAGACCCCAGGGTCGACGAGTTGGCGCGCACCTCGGCCCAGCGCCGGGCCGATGCCGCCGTCGAGATGGCCATACGTTCGAAGAGCACCCCGGCCGACGCCCGGCGTCCCGAGCCCCTCTTTTCCGTCCTGGTCGACTTTCCCACCTTGTCGGGGCGGGTCTGTGAGCTGGCCTCGGGCGGCGTCCTCTCCCCCGGCTCGTTGGTGCCGTGGCTCACCGAGGCCTGCTTCGAGCGCATCGTCTTTGCCCCGGGCCGGCGCGTCGAGTGCTCGGTCACCTCGCGCTTTTTCACCGGGGCCACCCGCCGGGCCATCGAGCTGCGTGACCAGGCCTGCACCCACGAGTTCTGCGAGGTGCGCGCCGACCGTTGCGAGATCGACCACATCATCCCCTACGCCCGAGGGGGCCCGACCGACCAAGGGAACGGCCAGGTCCAGTGTGGCTTTCACAACCGGTTGCGCAACCATCAGGGGCCTGACCCGGGGGATTAGGCAAATTCCGCTTCAATCCCTGCCTTCGGTGGATCTTCGAGGCTCCAGGCATTGGGCGAGACGCCGCCCGAAGACTCCATCTTGAACGGTTGAGCGTCATTGGCACGGACGCGCGCCCCGAGATTGGAGGCTCTCGGTCATTCCACGCGTTCCTTGTTGAGCCCAGGCACGTTGTAAGCCTGCTGTTCCGCCCGAAATCCCCCGAGCATCCCCAATTACAACAGGGGTAGGATCCGCGCGTCCCGACCCTGCATCGGAAGGGGGTCGGTTGCTGACATACCAAGCGAAGGAGAGCCTCATGCTGTTCGTCACCGAGTACCGATTGAAGCCAGGCATGTCAAAGCCCGACGTCACCCGCCTGATGGATGTATTTGGAAAGAAGGGCCCCGGCCCGGGCGAACTTGCGCACTACGTGCGGGTTGACGGTTCGGGAGGCTTCACCATCAGTGACAACGATGACTCGAAGGCGGCGTATGAAAGCGCCTTGGCCTATACAGAGTTCATGACGTTCACCGTCACCCCGGTGGTGACGATCGACGACGCCGTCGGTCCGATTGCCGCCTATCTAGCGGAGTAGCACTTCGCATCGTCGTGGCAGCGCTGCGGAATCGCCCGCAGCGCTGCCCATCGACTCAAGAACGACGTCAAGACGCCGACGACTATTCCCCTTTACCGTCATGCGCGCCGGGGACGCGCATGAAATCGATTCAGGCGGCGAAGCCCATGAGGCGGTTGAGGTTTCCGCCCATGACCTTCTTGATGTCTTCCTCGGGCAAGCCCTGAAGGTCGTCGACGAAGGTGATCGGGTCGGACATGCCCTCGGGGTGCGGATAGTCCGAACCGAAGAGCACGCGGTCCGCACCGAGGAGCTCGACCAGGCCCTTGGGGTCTTCCTCGTGGAACGGGTGGACGTAGATGTTCCGCTTGAAGACATCCACAGGGTTCTCGTCGAAGATGTTGGGGCTGTGGTGGTATGCGTACTCCATGTCGAGAAGGAGCGGGCGCACCCAGTTGGAGCCGTTCTCGACCGGGGTGAACCGCAAGGTCGGGAAACGCGAGCACAGGCCGTGTCCGACCAGCGAGGAGATCGTGTCGATGATCGGGCGCCCGGCGTGACCTATGATGGCGGCGAAGCCCGAGCCACCCTTGAACGGGGTCATCTCGCCGTCGCGCACGCCTTCCCATTCGTTGGTGTAGCGCTGGTAGCCGCTGTCCGAAGAGTGCATACCCACGAGCAGCTTGGCCTCGGCCACCTTCGTCCAGAACGGGTCGAACTCCGGCAGGGCGGGCGAGCGGGGTCCCATGTAGCCCCACACCGGGGCGGGACGGATCAAGATGATGCGGGCCCCGTGCTCCACAACGAACTCAAGCTCGCGGATGGCCTCGTCGACGATGCCCAAGTGAATGACCGGGGTCGGGAACATGCGGTCTTGGTAGTTGTACGTCCAGTGCTCCAGCATCCACTGATTGAGCGCGTGAACGACGGCGTGGACTGCGGGGGGGTTGTCATGGACCCGCTCTTCGAGCAGGCTGGCCAGCGTCGGCCACATGATGGCGCGGTCGATGCCTAGCTCGTCGAGCAGCTTGAGGCGCGGCTCGGGGTCACCGAAGCCGGGGAGCGCACGCACGCCCTTGCCGAGGATCTCCCGACGGGACTTGCCCTCGGGGTTGCCCTCCTTGAAGTACTGCTCCTGGGCACCGGGGGCGGCCACGACCTCGAAGGTCGGGTTGGGGATGTAGTCGCTGATCTTGTTGTTGACCGCGATCTTCGTGCGGCCGTTCACCTCGACATACTTGATGAAGCCGTCGTACTCCGCCGGGAGGTACTTCGTGAAAGCCTCCGGCTTCTCGTACATGTGGTTATCGGCGTCGAATACCGGGAAGTCGAGGTGTCGTGACGGCATCATTGCCCCCTTCTTGTCGTGACCTATTCTGCCAGCTCCAGGCTTAGGATGGCTGGCGGGCAGGTCAACGGGTTAACAGTTGTTTTCTGTCACCCTACCAGCGGCTGATCCGGACCCGCCAACAAGGCAGTGAGGTAGGAGAACGACCGGCGGATGGCGCTCTCGTACCCCTCGCTCTCTATGGCGCTCCCGAGGATCTCCAGCTCGAACGGCCCCGAAAACCCGGCTGCGAGGGTTGCGTCGAGCAGCTGTCCCAGGGGAAGGGCGCCGTCACCGGGCACGAGGCGCTCGAGCACCGGGGCACGAAAGGCGAGATCGGCCACTTGCATGACCGCTATGCGGGAAGCTCCTTGCGTCAGAAGGCCTGCCACATCGGCTTCCCACCAGCTATGTGCGGTATCCGGAACCACCCAGATCCCTAATTCGGTGGCGAGCGCAAGAGCATCCCGCAGCGTGTGGACGAAGCCGATATGAGCAAATTGCGGGCGGGTGGGCTCGAGCGCCAGACGAACACCGGCGCTCCCCGCTGCGGCCGCCACCGGCGCGATGGCGCGGGCAAAGCGGTCGGCCGCTTCCTCGTAAGGTGATCCACCGGCTGATCCCCCGGGCGTCTGTACGGTCGTTGCACCCACCCTCTGTGCCACTTCGATGCCCATGACCAGGGCGTCCTGCGTGCGCGACCACGACCCCTCATCGAGGAGATCAAACGAGCTCCCTGGCAGAATCCCGTCGACCCTCAGCGCACGCCCCTCGATCTCGGCTTCCGCCCGGTCGAGGCCGGCTTTGAGAAGTTTGGGCATGAAAAGCGAGATGCGGTGGATGCCGAGACGCTCATAGCACTCGAGGTCCTCCCACAACGTCCAGTGCTGACTCGACAATGAGTTGACACACAGGCGAGGATCCCATCTCTCCTCCATAGAATTCACGGGCCTCCCCGCCCTTGCTACGAGGCAACTGGCGCCCGCACCATGTCCCTCTCGCTCCTCACCGATGCCCGACCGGGCGCTCCCACTTCCTCATGGCGTCGCCAGGCCCACGAGGCCTTTCGCGTAACCTTATGGCGATCGCCGCGGCGATGGGTCTTGATGCGCACAGTCGATTGGTCCGGAACCATCCGGACGGTCCGGACATTCCGGACATTCCGGACAGTCCGGCGGCAGGTCTGTACAAAGGAGCACTGCGTTGCTGTTCATCGATGGGAAGTGGGAAGCAGCAGCGTCGGGGCGGACCTTCGCCTCATACAACCCGGCCACCGGCGAGATACTCGGGGAGGCGGCAGACGCCGAGCGCGCCGACGCAGAGCGCGCCGTGAGCGCCGCGGAGGCGGCATTCCCGGCCTGGTCCAAAACCACGGTCTATGAGCGCTCGGCCCTTCTCTATGAGGCCTGGCGACTCATGACGGCGCGCCGCGACGAGCTGGCGCAGTTGATGACCGCCGAGCAGGGCAAGCCCTTGCGCATGGCCCGCAATGAAGTGACCTACGCCGCGGACTTCCTGCTCTGGTTCGCGGAAGAGGCAAAGCGCTCGTACGGCGAGACCATCCCCTCGTCAAGGGCCGACCAACGCTTCATCGTGTTGCGCCAGCCAATCGGGGTGGCGGCGGCCATCACCCCGTGGAACTACCCGGTCTCGATGTTGACCCGCAAGATCGCGCCGGCCGTGGCCGCGGGTTGCACCATCGTCCTCAAGCCGGCGGAGCAGACTCCGCTTTGCGCCATTGAGACATTCCGTGTTTTTGAGGATGCCGGATTCCCTCCTGGCGTGGTCAACCTGGTGACGACCAGCGACCCACTGCCGGTCGCCGACGAATTGTTGGGCAATCCGGTAGTCCGCAAGATCAGCTTCACCGGGTCGACGGAAGTCGGCAAAGAGATTGCACGCCGGGCTTCGGATCAGTTGAAGCGTGTGTCGCTCGAACTCGGCGGCCACGCGCCGTTCCTCGTGTTCGCTGACGCTGATCCGGTACACGCAGCCAAAGGCGCCGCGCTGGTCAAGTTCTTGAACACGGGGCAGGCCTGCATCTGTCCCAATCGCATCTTCGTCCACCGTTCGGTGGCAGATCCCTTCCTCGCCGAGTTGGAGGCGCGGGTGGCAAAGCTCCGCCCCGGCAACGGTGCCACCGACGGCGTCACGGTCGGACCGCTGATCGATGCCGCGGCCATGGAGAAAATGCAGCGACAGGTTGCCGACGCACTCGCCCACGGAGCCACCGTGGTGACAGGAGGCACCCGCCTTTCGGGCGACGAGTTTGACGGCGGGTACTACTTCGCTCCGACGGTCCTCTCCGGCGTGACCGCCGACATGACCATCTACCGCGAGGAGACATTCGGGCCGATAGCGCCGGTCATCGTCTTCGACGACGAAGAAGAAGTCATCGCGGCAGCCAACGACACGACGTATGGCCTTGCCTCCTACATCTACACCCGCGATGTGGACCGTGCGTTCCGCGTCGCCGAGGCGCTCGACTTCGGCATCATCGGGATCAATGACATCAACCCGACGTCGGCGGCCGTTCCCTTCGGCGGCGTGAAGCAGAGTGGCCTCGGACGCGAAGGCGGGCACGAAGGCCTGGCCGAGTACCAGGACACCAAGGTCTGCGGGATCGCTCTGGGCTGACCAGCCGGTTCACTCAGCCGGCTCACACCCGGCCGGCCCACTCGCCCGGCCCACTCGCCCGGCCCGCGGACCCTGGCCGCCATTAGGCGGTGATCATCGGGCGGACCCGGTGCATCAGATCGACGCTCCAGCCGACCGGGTCCTCGAGCGGCAGCTTCAAGTCGGGCAGGTTGAAGTACTCCACGCTGAACAAGCCCTGATAGCCGATCGCCGCAAAACCAGCGAACACGGCGGGGAAGTCGACGTCGCCATCCTCGTCGATGTGCATCTGCGGCTGACCTGGCTTGGCCTGGCGCAGTTGGAGATGGCCAACCAGGTCCGCCACTTCCAGGGGATCGAAGCCGCAGTAGACCGACCATCCGGTATCCAAGGTCAGTCGAAGGCCCGGGACCTCCTCGCACATGGCGCGAATCGACTCCGCCGTATCGAGAAGTGAGGCTGGCCCCGGCTCGACTCGTATCCCGGGCTGTTGACGCAGGAAGGCCACGCCTTGCTCCCACGTGCACTTGCGGGGCGGGCGCACCGTGCACCCGGTACGAGGCGTCGAGCCGATCCGGTCCCCGATCGGGAGCGCCAGTTCGGGTTCTTCACCTTCGAGCCGGTCGAGACCTATGTCGATGTGATCGAAGCCGAGCTCGGCCGCCTTTCGGCCTGCTTCGGGATAGGTGCACTCCGTCCCGAAGGCAACGCTCACGATCCCCAGACGCTTGCCACCAGTCATGTCGGGCACCCTAGCGGCCGATGGCGGCAGGTGCCTGGCTTCGCGCTGCCCCTTTTCCCCGAGCCGTCGGACAATCCCCCCTGGTCGAGGGCCCCCCGGGCGAACGACCCGACCCACACCATCTAAGCTGATCCAGCGTGAGTGACAAGGGTAGAGCCGTCGAGTTGCTCCCGCTGGACGTACTTTCCCCGGAGCTGGAACCCCTCGATCATGTGAGCCCCGTCGACGTAGCCGACGAGGTGAACCTGCTCATCACCGCAACCTGGACGGTGGCGGCCAGAACGGGCAGCTTCGAGCCCTCGGTGCGCGAGATCCTCCAGGAGGCGGGCGTCTCGACGAAGGCCTTCTACCGCCACTTCCGATCAAAGGACGACCTCTTGTTGGTCGCTCTCGAAACAGCCTCGTTACAGCTCGCCGACTATGTCGAGGGCAAGATGGCCGTCGTCGACGCACCCGAGCCCCGCATACGGGTGTGGATCGAAGGCTTCGTCCGCCAGGCGATTGTCCCTTCCGCAGCACGGCGCACCCTGCCCTGGACGCTCGGCATGGGACAGCTGGCCCACACGTACCCCGACCAATTCGACCACAGCAAGGCAGTGGTGATCGCTCCCCTCGAACGCGAGATCACCCGCGCCGTGGCTCACGGCACGGCCGCCAGCCCAAACCCGGCCCGGGATGCCCGGATCATTTTCGGCTACACCATGGACGCCATCCGCCGTCACTTGATCCGCGGGACCGAGCCCGACCGAAGCGACATCGAGGAACTGGTCGATTTCACCTACCGGGCCTTGGGGATCAGCGCACCCGGGTAGCACGAGCACCGACACCGACACCGACACCGACACCGACACCGACACCGACACCGACACCGACGGGCCCTACCCTGGCGGCGCAGCCATGTGGGTAGCCAGGAATCCGTGCACGATGCTCCACGCCTGTTCGGCCGATGCGGGCACATAGCGTCGAGGGCGGCCCTCATTGGCGAAGAAGTGGCGCCCGGGGACGACGTGCACCTCATGGCCGGACGAGGGGTGCTGTGCTACCAACGACCTGAACTCCTCGACCATGTCCTGGGGGATCATGTCGTCGTCGTCGCCGAAGACGGCACACACCGGGGCGTTGAACTTGGCGACATGATTGCCCGGCGCCAGAGCCACCTCTGCGATGGCTCCCCCGGGCCAGGGCCGGGAATAGAACGTCGCAACGGCGCGCAGACCGTGGGGCTCGGTGGTGAGCATCATGCCGTATCGCCCGCCGATCGAGAATCCCACCACCGCAACCCGGTCAGCATCGACGTTCGGAAGAGCTCGTAACCAGGCGAGCGCCATCACCAGGTCGGACAGTTGACGCCGATCGTTCAGCCGGGCCAGCCAGGCCATCGTGTCCTCGCCCCCCCTCAACGGAGGGGTGGAGCCGTAGGGGGCGAACGGGTCGAGCGCCAGGGCGACGTAACCCGACAAGGCCAGTCGACGGGCAGCCGCCACCGTGCCATCGCAGAAGCCGTCGATCTCGGGCAGGACCATGACGGCCGCGCTCACGCTTCCCCCGGCAGGCGAGAACAGCACGCCGGCGAGGTCCCCGTCGACACCAGGAATTGCCACCTCACTCATGGTCGGCTCCCCCTCTTGACCATCCTGTTGCACGCGAGCGTTCATGAGCGAGCACCCTATCCAGGCTCGTGCCCACATCCCTTCCGGCCGTGCCGCAGCCCATGCTGGAAGTAGGCCTCCCGGTGCCAACACGGGTAGCGTCTCGGCGCCATGGCCGACCCCAACGAAAAAGGACTCGTTTCACCGCGACCGGCCGCACCGGCCACGCCGGCCACATCCTCCGCAACCGCCACCGGCGGGACGTTTCTGTCCGCCATCCCCTTCAGCTTCGGGATCGCGGAGGACAACATGACGGCCGCCGGCGAGACCACGATCACGGAGCCGTTGCGTGTCCCCGGGTCGGCCTTTCCCCGCCTGTCGGTACTGGCCACCATTGCCGATTGCGTCGCCGGCGTTCCGGCCGGCTTGATGATCACGCCCCGCCTGTCGGTGACCCTGGACATCGTCGTACGGCTCATCACGCCCGCACGCGGGGAGAAGCTCGAGATGAGGGGTGAGATCGTGAAGCAGGGCCGGTCCACCGTGGCCGGTGAGGTGTTCTTCTTCGACGCCGAGACGATGGCACCGGTGGCCTACAGCTACCTCACGTTCATGGGGTCACCGCGCCCCCAAGATCATCCTCCCGCCTTCAGCCGCGGCATGCGCACCCCGGGCATGATCGAACTGCCCTTCCCCGAGCACGTCGGGGCCTGCATCATCGAGCCCGGGGTGGTCGAGATGGAGCGCACGCCCTTCGTGGTGCAGGCCGCCGGCTCCTTGCAGGGCGGGGCCGTCGCGCTCCTGGGCGAACTGGCGGCCGAGACCCTCACGGGCTCGCCGGTGATCGACCTCGACATCCGCTATCTCAATTCGGTACGGGTCGGCCCGGGGCGAGCGACCGCGACCCTGCTC
>ODAK010005164.1_pt1 | contig 13281 bp, 12 predicted proteins | sample 1539591 | NCBI WGS metagenome assembly ODAK01 (sample SAMEA3539303, study PRJEB22396) | soil metagenome | biome: tundra; feature: field; material: soil | place: USA | collected 2010-05 | depth 0.15 m | reverse complement strand
CGGGCCACGCGGGACACGGCCCCTCCACGTGTACCAAGTCGGGACAAGAGCGGCCTCCAACGCCCCTCAGGCCCTGTTCAAGGAAGCTTTCGATGAGTGCATTGCCGCGAAACCGTTATGGACTTCGCTCTGGTCCGGCGGAGGCATCGGCGTGGTGTTCGCCGGGAATCTTTGCCTGGCGGGTGTTACGGACATTCCTCTGCTTACGCCGTTTCTGACCTGTGGTGTTCTCGCAGGCGGTTCGCCAATGGGACTCCCTCTCGTAGCCGATGACAGTGAGCTGGCCGGCTGGCATGAAGTTGTTTGTCCGTGGCACAACCGCGACAAGGAAGCGTCATACCGCCCAGAATGACTCGGCCAAACCGCTTAGTCCGTGGCGGACCGCCGCGGCCAGCGCGTCCTCACCGGGGTTCGAGAAGCTGCAGTAGATAAGGGTCAAAGTAGGCCGGACCGGCGAACTCGAGCACGCGGTGAGCAGCCGGGGCGCTCATCGTCGACAAATGCTCAGATCAACCGTCGGCGCCAGGCACGGCGGCGACCGCGGCCTCGAGGCGCGCCATGCTCGCGACAAGGGTCTGCTGGACGCCCGCAGCATGCTCGGCCAGCTTCACTGCTGCAGCTACCACTGCCGAGTGCTCATCGATCTGGGTCTTCAGGTCCTGAAGCGCAGAGCGTAGTGTCACGCCATCGCCCGAAGCAGCACCAGACGAGGCGGGCCGGCTTCTGGTCACGGCGTCCGCTCTAGCACTTGATGGTTGTTGAGGCGGACGGCTCGAAGGGTCGGCGCTGAAGCGGACGCGATATTGCTCCATCACCTGACGCGTGGCGTGAAGGTTCGGATTGGCCCCGCAGAAGTCGAGGAGGCGACGCCAGGTGTACATCGCATCACCGTTGGGCGCCTGGACCGTGCCGAGCGGCGACTGGTCGCGCGCGGCCCAGTTCGCTAGCGTCGTCGGCGCGACCCCGACCTGCTTTGCCATCGCCGAGCGGGTCCACGGTTCGTCGAGCCGGTCCGGGACCAGATCGTTCACGGGCCAAGGCTCGCACAGTTTCACGACACGGGCCACTAAATGTCGCGCAATTGTGCAAATGTGTGAGCATGTGTGACATGAATGGACTGCCCATTGCCGACCACCCGATCCGGTGGTGTCACCCGGTGAGGCCAACCCAGGTAGATTTGGACGGGCTGTACCTGGTCACCGGGGGCGCCCTTGCAGCCGGCAGGCGAGCAGATGCACTGGTGGCACTCGACACGCACGAGGCCGCACGTCGCGCGGGTGCATCTTTGGGGTCCGTCACCTCGCTCGCGCTGCTCGACGCGCTCTTGGGCCTGCCCCTGGGCTGCCCGATCAGCGTCGAGGACCTGACCGAGCACGAAGACCGGATATTCCACGCAGCGCCGCACGGATGCGTCGAGTTCACGGACACCTCGGTGACCCGTAGGCTGCAGGTTCCGGCAACGGTCGTTGCCGCGGTCATACGTGGGACGCGCTGGCGTGCATCGCTGCGGCGTGCCGCAGCGTTCTCGGCGTTCACCCAGAGGATCGTCGTGTTGCAGTCTCCCCCGAGCGTTGCGACCATCCTGGAGGCACAGCTTGTGGGAGTCGGCATCTGGGTCGAGATCGCATCGGGCAACTTCGAGGAGTACCTCGCGCCCGAGACGTTCGTCCCGATGTACTTCAAGGCTGCCGGGTGGCGGTTCGCCGAGAACGCGTACGAGTCTGCCGTAGAGGGAGGCATGGTGGCGCACGGCGTCACTCTGAGCCGCGCTTCAGCAGGCTGTTGCTGACTCGGCAAACGGGGACGAGCGCTCGGAGCCGGCAGCTCACACGGTGACCTCAGCGAGGGGCTGGAACCGTAGCCCCTCGGCTCGTCGTGGCTTACAGGTCCGCCAATGAATGTGTAAGCAGCCCCGCGGGGCTGCTTACTTCCAGGCGCCAGCCCGGCTCATGGAGCGCATCTGGGGATCGTCGAGCTCGAGGAACCTGTGCAGTCCGCGGTTGAGCACCATGTCGCCGAGGGGGTTGAGCTGCATGTGGCGAGCGTGTGCCTGGAGCCGGACTTCGCGCAGCCAAGCCGCCCGCGCCTCGGGAGCCTGAGCAACCAGGCTCGCAATGTGCGCGGTCGTCTGGTGGAGGTTGTGGCCGATGATCACGGCCTTGTCGGTAGTGGTCGGCTCGAAGACATCTAGTGGGCGAACGCACGTCGCGCAGTATGGGGAGCGCGAGTTGGCGTACCAGTCCGCGTAGATCATCGGGCTGCGCAGCTCGAGGAGCTCTTCGAGGAACAGGCCGGGCAGATAGCCCGCGGAGTTCGGGCCGCCCTTGTCGCCGGGCCGCCGGGGCATCCGTCGTGCGCTGGATGCCCCGACCCCGGCCCAGCTCGCGCCGCTGGCGAGTGCGTCGGCGGCGATGAGGGGATCGACGTGGTCGACCTCGCTGCCGGGGTGCTCGCCCAGGACCTGGCGCAGACCTTCGATGCGCTGGTACTCCGCGATCGGGTCCTTCTTGTCGGCGAAGACGAACGAGAACTTCCGGCCCTGGTGCACAGCCAGGTCGTCGAGGAAGTCGTCGCGGCGGGCGGCCTCGAGCACCGTGGCCTCGATCGCGATGCGGGTGATGATGTTCGGCGGCAGGTCCGCGGTCTGCTCCAGGAGCGCCTGCCGAGCCGGACGGTCGGTGGCCCGCAGGAACTTCGACGGGGTGTACCCGTAGACGGGTCCGCCGACCGGGAAGTGCTGCTCGTACCATCCAGCGATACCGAAGAGGTTGTCGACGTCTGCGAGCGGGTGGTCCGGGGTCGCGTCGCCGTGCCGCCAGGCGCCGGGGTCGGCGCGAAGGCGCAGGCGCGGCATCCGTTGAACCAGGTCAAGGGCTAGTGGCAAGGCACGGTCGTCACTGACGACCAGGATCTGCCCGGTCCGGTCGCAGTGCTCGGCGGAGAGCTCGAGTTCGTTGCACAGGCTCTTCTCGGACGCGACGAACCCCAGGAGGGCGGCGACCGATACCTGACTCATGAGCCCATCATCCATCTCGACCCCTACATCTAGTGTTCGACACGCCGATAGTGCCTGACATCTAGTGGTTGCTTGACTTGCTGTCGCTCACGCCTTATGTGGGTTCGGTGCGACGGGCGGCGGCTCTGGCGGCTGCCGCCGCGGGGTGGGGGCCGGTGACGTCGACAGCGGCGGCGTCGCCGCGGCTCTGGAGCTGGGTCGGGAACGGACAGCCGGGCCGACAGCCTTCGACGTCGCGCTCGGTGGTGGCTGTTGTCCAGTGGGTCAACGTCGCTCCGACGTCGAAGATCTTCGAGGGGCCCAGGACCGCGCGGAGCAGTTCGAGCACCTCGGCAGCCGCGCAGGCCATCGAGAAGGCGAAGACGTTCTCGCCGCGGCGCAGGTGGTGGTCGGCAGGCAGAGACGCGATGTAGGTCGGGTCGTCGAGCAGGCCGGCCCGCTCCATCCCGACGTCCCCGGGGTCGTACTGGCCCAAGCACTCCATGCACCTGCGGTTCGGGCCCACCAGGTGGGCGCGCCACTCCGCGCCAATCAGCCGGAAGGGCGCCGGCGCGTCGGGCGCGTCGCCACCTGACGGGTTGGACCCGCTCTGGTCGCAGCCTGCCCGTACGTCGACGGCAACGCCGCCGTCGACGACCGGGATGAGGTGGGCGTATGCAGCCACGTTCAGTGCGAACCGCGGCCAGGGGCGGTCGACGCACGAGAACAGGACGTCGCAGTCGAGCGCGCGCAGCCACCCTTCGGGCTCGACGACGGAGTCGTCGAAGCCGTGTACGACGGCCTCCGGAGTGACGGTGTGGCTGCGGAGGCGGTCGACGAGGACGCTCGCCTTGGGCTGGCCGACATCGGCCTCGGTGGCGTGAAGGAGACGGTCGAGGTTGTGCTCCTCGACGAGGTCGAAGTCGAGGATGTCGACGTGGATGAACCCGGTCCGCACGAGTGACTCTGCGACCAACTGAGCGACCGAACCTCCCCCGATGACGCCTATGCGCAGCCGGATGAGGTCGTCGTGGGCGCGCCTGCCCCACGATTGCACCGTCCGCAGGGAGCGACGGGTCGGCGCCGGGACCGGGACCAGGGAGTCGTTGTAGCTGACCTTGATCTGCTCGCCAACGACCCTAACCGTGGTTGCCGGCTGGTCGACCCACGCCGTCCGGCTGGACGCAGTACGCCCGGAGCCGGCCACCGGCCGGTGCCAGCGCCGAGCTGAGTATGTCTGATCGCGGCCAGCGAGGGTCAGGCCAATCAGAGGTAGACCGGTGATCAGCTGGGTCGCGCCAGCGTGGCCGGACTCGGCGGCGCGGTCGTCTCGGGACATCCCCTGCCACCCCTTTCCGCCGGGGTGGCTGTGGAGGAACGCGAGCCCGAGGTCACGGTCAGCCGCCAGGCCAGCGGCGCGGAGGAAGTAGTCCCCGGAGAACGACGCGTTGCCGTGCACCTGCCGCTCGCCGTCCTGCGGGTGCATCAGGTCGACCAGGATCGCCGTCGCGCGGGTCATTCCGGTCGACGGCTGGTAGAGCGCGAAGGTCAGGTCCTCTTGACCGTCCTCGCGCAGGAGGTGAGCGGCGAGGGCATGGTCGATTTCGCTGGTCATCGCCACGCTGAACGTCGCCGCGCTGGCACACCTCCCGGTCTCGGCCGCCTCGGGCGAGGTGACCTGAGCTTCACCCCTGCCGAAGATCCGGGCCCCCAACCTGCGCACGCTCGGGAGCAGCCGCCGGCCCCGAGATCCCGGACCCGGGTCACGACCGTGCACGGTCTCCCCTGCCCTGGCTCGGGCGGAGGAGACGATCCTGGTGGTCGAGGCGCTCATGCGGTCGCCTCCGTGAACTGCGCAAAAAGGGTCCGCAGGTGGGCGAGATACTCCTCGAGCGTTCTGGGCCCTTCCGCCCACCGCGGGTGCGGACGCGACCAGTAGATGGAGCTCTCGCCGAGCGGGCTCCCGTGGTGGGCATTGTCTCCCGGGTGTTGGATCCGCGGTGTGATGTGCGGGCCGCCGGGCGGGTTGATCGGCCAGTCCGGCGCCTGGAGGCCGACCCGGATCTCCTCCCCGGCGTGGGCTCCCACCGGGACCACGTACCCGAAGACGACGAACTCCACGCCGTTGGCGCTCTTCAGGCCCGGGTTGTACCCGGCTGCACGAAGATCTTCGATGAGCTGCTCGTGTCCCATGACGTCCGCCTCAGCTGACCGGGGTGCCACCGGTCGAGAGCGTGATGAACTGCTCACCCTCGTGGACCTTGAGCTCGACGTCGGGGTCGGGGTACGGAGTCTGCTGCTTGCCCTTGACCTTCACCAGCTGACGCTGGGCCGGGTCCAAACCGGCCTCCACGAGCACCTCTCGGGGAGTGGTGTCCTTCGGGGTCAGGACCGGGTCGTCGTCGACGAAGATGGAGACCTTGTCGGGCTTGCCGGTCTTGTTGGCCTCGATGTGGCCGGCCTCGGACTTGTCGATCTCGTTCTCATGCGTCAGACTCATAACTGCTCCTTTGATCTGTGGGAGTCGCGAACGGATATCTACTTTAGATTCACGCACATTCATCTTCTCAGGGTTTAGTAATCTGCGCAAGCATAGTTCGGTGCGGCGTTCGCTGACGGGTCGCACCCGTGTGGGAAGGTGGGGCCGTGTTCGAGCATGAGACTCCGTTTCAGCCGCCCGTGCTGGCCCGGGGCATGACCGGCGAGGTAGGCACCGACGGAGCTGAGGCGCGCAGTGCCTGAATGGCCCAACTCGGTCGTGACCGATGCCGCGGTCGAGGCTTCCCGGCTGTTCTCCCCATACCGGCTGCAGGTGGCCCGGCAGGCGCGAGGCTTCACCAAGAGCGACTTGAGCAAGCGGCTTTCGATGTCGGCCGCGGCGCTCTCACAGTTCGAGCTCGGCCAGAACCGGCCGAGCCCGGCGTCCATCGAGCGGTTGTCCTCCGTGCTGAACTTCTCACCGAGCTTCTTCTCGACCGGCACGGTGCTGTCGACGTCAGATCAGGCCGACGAAGAGGTAGTCGACAGCTATGGACACTTCCGCTCACTGCGCTCGGTCTCCGCGACTCGACGCCGGCAGGTCCTGACCGTCGCGCACCTGCTTCGCGACGTAACCGCGTTCTTGGAGACGCATGTGAAGCTGCCCGAGCTCGATGTGCCGCACCACGGCGCCGAGAGCCCCGAGGACATCGCCTCGGTCGCAGCAGAGGTGCGAGCTGAGCTCGGGGCCGGCCGCGCAGGTCCGATCGAGGATGTACTTCGACTCCTTGAAAGGCGAGGCATCGTGTGCGCTCGCTACCGGATGGATGCCGCAGACGTCTCTGCATTCAGCGTGACCATGGAGCGCCGCACGTTCTTGGTGCTCAAAGAGCAGCGGGAGGCCAAGCGCGATCGCGACCGTTTCAGCTCGTGTCACGAGCTCGGTCACCTGGTCATGCACGCGCCGGGTCAGGCCCTGGCCTCGAAGACCCTGGAACGACAGGCCGACATCTTCTCCTCAGAGTTCCTGATGCCGGCAGAGAGCATCCGCGACGAGCTCCCCTCGAAGGTCGACTGGCCACGGCTCCTGCGGCTCAAGCAACGCTGGGGCGTGTCGATGGCAGCGCTGCTCTACCGGTCGAAGAGCCTCGAGATCATGCCCGAGACGACCTACGTCCAGGCTGTGCGGACCATGAACGTCCGGGGTTGGCGCAAGAACGAACCGGGCACCGTCGCTGCAATTGAGGCACCGAGATTGCTCAGCGCAGCCTTCTCGGTTACCGACTTCACCGAAGCTGATGTGAGCGCAGCGACTGGGTGGCCAGAGGACATGGTCTCCGAGCTCTTCGCCGAGTCGACCGACGCCAGGCCCTCAGTCCAGCTCTGACCGGGCGAGGTGGCCGGCAGACGCGCAATCGCCACCCACTTGGGCCGCTGCCGAGTGCGTAGCTGCGACTGCGGCCGTGTCCTTCCGCCACCGGTCGGCCCACCCAAGGGTGCAGTACATCCTGAATCGACGACGAGTGGCCTGGGCGGAAGGTAGCCCAGCGGCGCCTAGTTACCGCGGGTTTCGGCCTGACGTCGGATGGGCCCCTGTCGGGGGCGAGGCGAGCTGCCAAGTCAGGTCAGTCACCTCTTGCCGACGACCACATCAAGGCAGAGGAGCCCATGCCGGTGAGGGACCGTACAACTTGCGGTCCAGTAGGCATACCGCCTTCACGTAGTTGGAGTCCTGAACTGAGCCGTCGAGGTACTGGGCTTCGTGTGCCAACAGAAAACTTCTCAGGCTGTCGATCCGGACCTTGCCTGAAGGCAGCGCCGCGAACCAAGACAGAACCTCGTCCGGGCTGTGGTTCTTGACGAGCGCAGAGAACGTTCCCGCCTTGGCCGCGGCCTTTGCGGCCTGGCGGCGCGCGGAGACCGTCGGCAGGTACCTCGTAGCGCCGTCCTCGTACCGCGTTCGCACCCGCGGGTCCACCGACGGGTCGACGACGTCGCCGTCCGCCTTGAGGCAGCCGGCGCCTTGAAGGTACTTGGCCATCGGGAAGTTGCCTGCCTGGCGCAGGAGAGCGGGCAGTGTCCTGTGCACTATCTCCGCGGGGTCGAATCCCCGGTCGTCGTGCAGAACGTCCCTGACGAGGTCGTGCCGTTCTAGCGGCGCGTACGATTTCACTGCGGTGATGGCCCCGACCCCGAACACCACGTCGACCTCGTCGGCGAGTCGGCCATGCGTCAGGTCGGCGACGAAGATCTTGGCCTTCGGGTCGTTGTCTCGGACGAGCTCGAACAGTCGCTCCTTCACTTGTCTCAGTAGTGCGCCGTTGAGCTTGCGCTCTATTGAGCCGAGCACGGTGAGGAGCGCGAGGTAATCCGGAACCAAGACTCGGATAACGGGAATGCTCACGCCGTGACCGACGGGGACGATTGTCGTCGTCATCGACGGCGTGGCGCCCGCCTCCCACTCCACGACGATGAGCCGGTCGCGCAGCTTGTCGATGTTCTGTCTCGTGAGGCACGCAGCCAGACTGGTGAGCGTCCCGATGATGTTCGGGTCGCTCATTGAATAGCCCACGAAGAAGACCGGGTGCTCGGCGAAGAGGGTGAGCAACTTCGCGATCAAATATGGGTTGCGTTCCTCGTACTCGGCGTAATCCTCGTGCGTAAGGACTAGCGTATTTGGCCGCGTCGCGGCGCCGTGCACATGATAGATCTCGCCGACGCCTGCCGGGTCAGCGAAAATGAGCTCGTCCTGCCCAACGTAGGTGCGGTAGTCGGGGAAGAGGTCTTCCAGCAGCGCGTCGTAGTTCGTGGTGATGAGAGCGTCGACAACGACCTTCGAGAACAGCTCGACCTCGGCCGCATACCTGCCGGTGCGGAAACCGACGTCCGCCGAGGTACGGAAGAACTCGGCCGTCAAGATCTTGATCGCGGAGTCGGGTGCAGTCAGGTGGGCTTGGTACTTCGTCCGCAGCGGCTTCTGGGCAGGCTTCCACATGTAGTCGTGGAGCGCAGGTGCCATGAGGGTCGCTATCTGGCCCGGGTCGCCAGCAGCGGTGGAGCTGTAGTAGCCGTAGTCGTTGCCCGTAAGGCCTGCGAGGTGCTGGAGCAGCCCCGTCCAGTCTGGAAGACCAAGGAAGCGACGCGAGACACCGGATCCCACGAAAAGCACGGGCGCTGACACGAATTTACGGAGGTGGTCGCGCAGTTCCCTCTCCACGACCTGGACTCCTTCGTCACGCTCTCCCGAGGACGATCTAATGCAGCGTAACTGTATGGGCATTGGACGCTCGCGGCCCCAACCCGCGGCCGGGGTGTCGCCATCGTTTGTGCTGCTGTTCGCTAGCCGAACCGCTCGTAGCGTTCGCGCTGTCGCGGGTGCTCGTGATCGTCTGCTCTCAGCCGGCGGGCGCAGTCAGCTGACGTCGGCGGACTAGAGAGTCACCTCGCGCCGGTCGCAATTCCGGACGTAGCCCAGAGCTACTCGGCGACGTGATGAACCGTGCCGATGCGGAAGCCTTCGCTGCCATTGAACAGGAGTCCGGGGCTCGGCCTAGAGTGCGTCACTTCGCCGCGTCGAGGCTAGGTGCCACTTCTAAGAAGGCGGCACCGATCCGACTTGTGCGGTGTCGGTGACATCCAGCGTCTAAGAGCATGAGTAGGTTGGCCTGTGTTCACGGAAGGAGCGGACGACGTCGATGTACAACCTGTTGGTGGGCTTCCCCGACGGCGCTGCGTTCGCGAGTCGTCTCTTCGAGTACACAGATGTTGGGGTTAAGAGTGTCGTCGCGCCGGGCGGCGGGATAGACGTCGCACGGTTGATGAGCCTGCCAACGCTCCTCATGCCTGAGATCGGTTCAGACGCGCCACAGGTAGCGCGGGTCGGCCGAATCGAGGGCCTTGTCAGGAGCGGAGCCGACTACCGATACCGGTTCATTCCCGACCCAAGCGTTCCTGAGTTCTCTACGTTGCGCATCCAGTCGGCGGCCGTGTCTCTCGGCATCGCTGACTTCGAGTTCTACCGGACCCACTGGGCAGTCAAGGATGTCGACCTCCACCGGATCTTGTGGGAGATCGCGGCAGGTCCCCGCCCCGCTCCACGTGTCTTCCAGCTCCCTACAGACACACCTCGAGAGCGTGACCTCGTGGCAGTGATGATGCCGTTCGATGCCGCCTTCGCGCCGGTGTACCAAGCGTTCCAGGAAGCGGCGGCGGAGGCGGATTTCCGCTGTCAACGTGCTGACGACATCTGGGTGCACGACCGCATCATGGATGACGTGCTGAGTCTTATTTGGCGGGCGCGAACTGTCGTCTCCGACCTGACCGGCAGAAACGCAAATGTCTTCTACGAGACCGGTATCGCCCACACCATTGGGCGTGATGTCATCCTGACCACTCAATCGATGGACGATGTCCCGTTCGATCTCCGGTCGATCCGCACACTGAAGTACCTCGCCAACCGTGAGGGGCTAGAGCAGCTCAAGGTCCATGTCCGAGACCGTTTAAGGGACCTTGCAGCGCGAGACTGACGCGACCACTCTCCGCCAAGTATCGACCACCCGCTTACAGACGCTCCGCGCAGTGCGCCGTCAGCAGGGAACTCCTGGGTCTTTCCGCCGAGTTTCGCCTTGATTGGTTCGAGTCGCGGGGCCGAGCCAACCATCGCGCAGCTCGCAAACTGGCGGCAAGGCGGGCCCGGGTCTCGCGCCCGCGGAGCTCGAGGACTCGTTAACAGCAAGTACCCCTGATCCCGTAATCGTGCGACAGCGCTTCGCCGAGCGGCGGAGGATCGGGCACGGCATCACCGAGATCGGCTTAAGGGGCCTCGACCACCGAACGCGTCGAACAGCCCGTGAAGCACGTCGGCCACTGCGGGTTGACTCAGCGCCCATCGGTTACGCGTCAGCGATCACGCCATCGGTCGCATTGATCCCGTATCGCTCGGCCCACCCAAGGAGCGCCCCAGGGTCCTTCCAGTACCGGCGCCGAATCTCACCGTCCAGGGAGAGTTGCCCCATCTCCGGGATCCCGAATGACGTCCCCACCTCGTCCAACAGCCGTGCTGCGGTCGATACGAGCGCCGGGCCAGGCTCAGCTAGCTCGTCGAGGGCCGCCGCGCTCTCCGCGACGGCCGCGGTCGACACGGTGTTCCCGCCACGCGAGGCTGCGAACCCGAACGTCCGCGTGTGCCCGATCAGTACCGCCCGCCCGGGCGATGGCGCCAGATGAACCTGCACCGTCGCAGACCCAGCAGCACCTGCGGTGTCGCGGGCGTGGGCTGCGAGTCGGCGGAGCCCGGTGAGGATGCTGAGCGCGAGCATCTCGTCGGACACCATCTGGTCCGCGGTCGGGTCCTCAGGCATCCCGGTGTTCTGTCTCCGTCCGTCCGCCATGTCGACGAGCGCAACGGCGTACGAACCTGTGCCGTCGGTATAGAGCTCGGCGTACCCGTAGTGAGGGAGCGGGGAGTCCGCGTTCGGGTACGGCCCGTCCCCCACCGTGTACTTGCCTCGGCCGGTTCGCACCCACTCGAAATGCGCACCTGAATGGCCGATGTCCAGCAGATCTCGAGAGGCGTACTCCCGCTGCATCTGGCGCAACCGTGCCTGGCTGATCTCAAGCGCGCCGGGGTGCTCTGGAATGAGAGCGACCAAGATCCACGGACCGTGGTCCCGGTTCACGCTCTCGAATGAGTCGGCCACGACATCTATGAGCTTCGCGGTGAGCTGCCCGGCATGCTGTTCACGCTGCCGGTACCGTGCAGCCACTTCGGGCTCGGATAGGTACCGGATGGTGGTGCCGTTCCTGACTGGGAACCGATAACCCTCGTTCACCACCACTGCGTGTGGCGCTCGCGTCGACCGAGGCACCGAGAGCACGAACCACCCCCGCGACGGATCATCGGTCGAAGGTACGGAGATGACGTCGAGCGCAGGAAGCGGTGCGACACCTGACGCGAGGGTCTGCAGCATCCGGTTCCGCTCCGCGTCCCCAAGTTCCACGCCTGGTGTCGCTGTCGCAATCGCGTGCTCGTCCTCTTCAACACCGACGATGATCACGCCACCGGAGGTGTTCGCAAAAGCGGCGACGTCGCCACAGAGGTCGCGGCGCTCCTTGTCACTGTTGCCGTACAAGGTTCCCTTGAAGTCCAAGTCGAACGCCTCCGACACCCCGTTGCCGGCCAGCACCTCGATGTTCCTAGCGCTCAGTTCGTCGACGGATGCGCCGAGTACCGTCTCAAGACGACGGGATCGTAGGAGAGCCATACGTTCATCCTGCCGGAATGGTCCGACAGACGCGTGACCGCCAGCCCTCGACTGCGCCGACGGCGGACGGATCGACAGTTGCGTCTTTTCGCCGCGTATGACGTGAGCTTTCCGCGCAGGGGTCAGCTTCGACGAACATCCGCTCTTGCTTGCCGACAGCGCGCGTTCGCGTCGCCGACACGATGCCCGGCGCTCCTGCCGGCGCGCTCTCCTTGCTCGCTAGAACCACTCGCCGGTCCAGCGCGTGTAGACGGCGCGCTCGAAACAGCCACCAAGAACCTCTCGCACCTCCTCAACCGCGGGGCCAAGTGTCCAGCTGACGTAGGACGTGCCGTCGGTCGTCGACACGGTGAGGGCGAGGCTGGGCCACGCCTTTCGAGCCCGCTTTTTAGCCGCGGCGGTGCGCTGGCGAGCCCCGAACGCGGTCGGCTGGGGGTCGTGAAGGGAAGCGGCGAGCGAGCGGCTGATGGCGGCGGCAATGTGGGCTGTGCTCGTGTTCATGTTGGGCTCCTTGCTACTGCGGCGGAGGGTTCCGCCTGGTGCGCGCCACCGGTGCCGGTCCGGTGCGTGGGCCCCCTGGCCGCGCGCTGTGCTGCTCTCAGGTCCGCCGCACGAAGGCTTTCAGCTCCTCTCGGGCCTCGCGGCTGGGCGTCAAGGCGGCCTCATAGGCTTCCAAAGCCCATGTGGACCTGCTCGATGCACTCATCGCAGGGCTCCGTCACCGTCTTCTCCCGTTCGTAGCGTGTGGTTCCGGGCAGGTCGCATCCAGAGGCTTGGCACTGTCCCGGCTGCTTCGCGCGGGGGTAGAGGGCGCCAGCGTCGGGGGCGGTGATGGGTTGGACCCAGGCGCGGTCGTATAGGTCCTCGTCGACGTTTGGTCCGTCGATGTGCCGCCACGCGGTGTTGTAGTCGGGAAACGGGCCGACGATCAGCGGCAGCCCCTGCACTGATTCGTAGTAGGCGAGGTGCGGACCAGCTTTGCTCCCGGTGGCCATCTGGGTGCTCGTCTCTTCGGTCGTAGCCAGGTCGTACTGGAGGTGTTCTGGTAACCGGCCCTGGCGGCCACCCCACAGGTCGATGGTGAGGTCCAGGGCGTCGCTGTGGTTCAAGTTGTTGACGGCTATGGCCAGTGCTGCGACGGCGAACAGGGGGTCGAGCTGGTCCAGGTGGGGCAGGTCGCAGGCTTGGTACGAGAGGTAGATCGCGTGTTGGGTGGCCGGGTCTGTGCTGGAGATCGCCTGGATAAAGGCAACGGTGGCGTTGTCGAAGGTTTCGGCTGCTGCGCTCAGGCACCGATCGGGGCTGTGACCGTAGGCGGCGGTGGTCGTGGCACTCATGGCGTTCAGAGCTTCGACCAGCGTCGCGGCGCCGACGGTAAGGCGCATCCCGTGCAGGTCTGAAGCGGAAACAAAGTCGTTGAGGAGGACGTGTTGGGTGTGCGAGCTGGCCGCGTTGAACGCTTTCAGAAGGTCGTAGGCGGCTGCTTCGAGACTGGTGACGGACGCGGCGACACAGCTGGGGCCGGTGGTGGTGTTGGGGGAAGCC
>ODAK010005161.1_pt1 | contig 13283 bp, 11 predicted proteins | sample 1539591 | NCBI WGS metagenome assembly ODAK01 (sample SAMEA3539303, study PRJEB22396) | soil metagenome | biome: tundra; feature: field; material: soil | place: USA | collected 2010-05 | depth 0.15 m | reverse complement strand
CCGCAGGTCGCGCTCACGGTCGGCGTGGCGCTCGAAGAGCTCGGGATGGCCGAGGCGACGCCGGCCGTCCTCGTCGACGCGGTGCGCGCCCACCTCGATCCGCGCGTGGCGAGCGAGGCGCTCGCGCTCAGCCTCGACGCCATGGCCAACGAAGCCGACGCGGGGGATCCCGACGCGGCGCGCCGGACGTTCAAGGCGGCGCAGCCCCTTCTCGCCGTCGCGGCCGACAAGGCGCTCGCCGGCAAGGTTCACCCGAGCGCGGCACGCCTGCGCGCATCGATGGGCGAGATCGACCTCCGCGAAGGCCGCATCGACGAAGCGCGCGGCCTCCTGAAGCAGTCGGCGGACGAAGAGAAGTCGGGCGGCGTCCTCCTCTCGCTCGCGCGCATCGACTGGCGCGACGGGCAGACGCAGCCGGCGCTCGGTCACCTGACCGACGCGCTCTCCGCGCCCGACGTGGCGCACGACCCGGCGCTTCGCGGCGAGGTGTTGCTCTTGATGAGCGACGTCGCGCGCGACAAGGGCGACGTGGCCGCGGCGCGAACACCCCTGACGGAGGCCCTCAAAGAGCTCGTGCAGTCCCGCGGGGGCGCGGCGCAAGACGGCGATTCGCGCGCGCGCGTCGAGCGGGTGCTCTCGCGGGTCCTCGATCGGTTCGGGGCGGCGCAACCCGCGCAGCGCGCGCTCGAGCGGGCGTACGCGGCGGCGCCGGGCGACCGCCGCCAGGTCGCACAGACCATCGAGCTCCAGATCGGGCGGGCCTTCGTTCGCGGCGATCTCGCCGCCGCGCGCGACGGGCTCGAGCGCGCGCTCGGCACCGACCTCGACGCCGACGATCTCGTGTACTTCGCGCTCTGGGTGCGGCTCCTCGAGCGCCAGGGCCGCGTGATCACCGACGGCGCGCCCGATCGCGTGTTCGCGTCGATCGCGGAAGACGGCGCGCCGAGCAAGGCCTCCGCGGCGCAGGCTCCAACGGCCCAGGATCGGCAGGTCTGGGTCGCGACGCTCGCTCGATTCGGCGAAGGGCGCATCAAGGGCGACGATCTCATCGCCCGCGCCGCGACGCCGATCCAGAAGTACGAAGCGCTGTTCTACTCGGCTATGGATCGCCGGGCGTCGGGCGACACCAAGGGCGGCGACGATCTGCTCCGGCAGGTGGTCGCGGGCACGGGCCTCGAGCTCAGCGAAGTGAGCCTCGCGCGCGATCTCCTCGACCCGACCCGCACGCAGGTCGGCGGCCCGCTGCCGCCCGACGTCCAGATTCCGTGACCGTCCGGGCCGGCGCGCTGGCGATCCGCACGGCGATCGACTGGGGCGAGATCGCGCCCCTGCGCCTGCGCGCGCGCCAGGTGGCCGAGGGCGTCTACGCCGGGGCGCACCGGAGCTCGCTCCGGGGCGCGGGCATCGAGTTCGGCGGGTATCGCGAGTACGTGCCCGGCGACGACCTGCGGTGGCTCGACCGCCGATCGCTCCTGCGACACGACCGGCTCGTCGTCCGCCAGTTCGAGACCGAGACCGACCGCACGCTGTCGCTCCTCGTCGACGCCTCGGCCTCCATGGGGTACCGCGGCGAGGGCGCGCCGGGCGCCAAGGTCGCGTTCGCGGCGCTCCTCGCGGCGGCGCTCGCGCGCGTCGCCCTGGCCGGGGGGGAGCCCGTCAGCCTGACCTTCCTCGGGAGCGCGTGGCGCGGCGCGCCGCTCGACGTCCCGCGGGGCAGCGGGCGCGACCAGTTCGAGCGCATCGTGTCGTCGCTCGAGCGCGCGGAGCCCGGCGGCGACGCCCTCGTCGATCCCGCGATCCTCGACCGGTCGGTGCAGACGCTGGTTCGCGGGACGCGCCGGGGCGCCATCGTCGTCGTCTTCAGCGACCTGCTCGACCTGCCGGATGGCGCCGAGACCCGGATCGCCGAGATGGCGCCGAACGGTCGGGTGCTCGTGGTCGTGCAGACGCTCGACCCGGCGGAGGCGTCGTTCCCGTTCACCGGGACCGTGCGCCTCCGCGCGCTCGAGGGGAGCGCGGTCGTGGAGACCGACGCGGCGACGGCCCGCGAGCGCTACCTCGCGGCGCTCGGCGCCCTGACGCAGCGCTGGCGCGACGCCGTTGTCCGGCGCGGCGGTCGCTTCGTGCTCGCCACGACCTCTGACCCGCCTGTGCATGTCGTGCGCGAGATCGTCCGCGCCGTCCGTTAGGGCGAGCGCCGGGTCGTTCAACGGCTCGGGTGGTGCCGAGCGATTGAGAGACGCATCGGTCACGGGCTTGGGTGGTGCCGAGCGATTGAGAGACGCATCGGTCACGGGCTCAGAGCACCTTCCCGCCGAGAAGGTGCCTCTTCCCGTCGGGAAGGAGCACCTTCCCGGCGAGCCGGTGCCTCTTCCTGTCGGGAAGGAGCCGCTTCCCGCCGAGCCGGCGAGCCGGTGCCTCTTCCTGTCGGGAAGGAGCGGCTTCCCGCCGAGCCGGCGAGCCGGTGCCTCTTCCTGTCGGGAAGGAGCCGCTTCCCGCCGAGCAGGTGCCGCTTCCCATCGGGAAGGAGCAGCTTCCCAACTTGCTGGATGAAGGGCGTGGCTTGCTTTGCCGGTCGACCGTCTTGCTGGATGAGGGGCGTGGCTTGCGTTGCCGGTCGCTCGGCTAGATAAGGCCGATGCCCCCGTGCCTGCATCCTCATCGCCGACCCTGTCAAGACACGCGCGCGTCCGCCGGACCGTTGCCCGACTTTTCGCTCTCACAGGGTGAGCACCCGTCCGACGCATCGCGGCGCTCGAGCGACCCGGCCCTTTGCTTGCGCGCGCGTGTCGATAGTCTCTCGCCATGGCCCTCGACGTCGTCATCTTCGGAACGCTCGCGCTGAGCGCCGGAGACATGAGCGCGTGGAAGCGCGTCGTCGTCGATTCGGCGCGGCACCGCGTGATCGGGCGCGTCTTTCCCGCCGGCCTCGACCTCCCGCCGGCCACCGTCGGCACGCTCCTCAAGAAGCTCCCGGCCGCGGGCGGCTACGACCTCTTCCGCATCGAGCGCGAAGACGGGCTCCACTACGTGCGGGGTCAGTTCGCCGAGCGACCCTTCCGCAAGCACTCGCGGCAGCTCGCCGCCTTCTTCATGAGCGCCGCCGAGGTGGGGATCCGCGGGGACGTCTACTTCCTCGGCCACGGCGTCCGCGAAGGGTACGCGCTGCAGCTCTCGGGCGGGCGTCCGACGCTCTCGACCCTCGAAGACGAGGAGATCGAGCGGCGCTCGCGAGACCCCATCCTCGACGCGATCAGCGCGCACTTTCGCGTCGCGCCCGCGTCGATGCCCCCGCCCGCGCCTCCGCCGGTCCCGCCGACCCCCGGGTCTTCGCGTCCGCTGCTGGCCTTTCCGCGGAACCCGGGCCCGGCCCGCGCGGGCGACGCCGCGCCGCCCGAGAGCGACGCCGATCTCGAGGAGAGCGGGACCGGCCGCCGTTGACGCGAGGCGGGGCGCGTCCCACGGAACGTCTGACGCCGGAACGCCGGGCCGCCGTCCCTTGCTGCTCGGGCGCGGCGAGGGTATCGGTCGGCCGCCCGGACCCCGTTTCATGGATGACGAACGACTCGTCGAGGTCTCTCCGCAGCGGTCGGTGAGGCTCGCCCGGGAGCTGGTCGGTCTCCTCGAACGCCCGCAGGAGAGCGACTATGTCGTCCGGACGATCGCCCGCCGCGAAGCCAACGGCCTGCCGCTCATGTCGGCCGAGATCGTGATCGCCGGCCGGGAGACGCGGGCGCGTCACGCGCTCTCGGTCGCCTATCCGCTCCACTTCCGGAAGACGTACTTCGCTGCCCGGCTGCGCGGCGACACGGCCACCGAGTTCGAGCACCAGTCGTCGGCGAGCGCGATCCTCGGGATCCCGCCGCCCATCGGCTTCGGCCCCGACGTGTACCGCGCCTGCCTCGTCCCCGGGCGCCCTTACCATCGCCTGTCGCCGTTCGGGCTCGATCCCGAGGAGGCCAACCTCCGCGCCGCCTCGAAGCTCGCGCTCGCGCAGGCCGCCGGCCTCTGGGGCTTCATGGCGAGCGCGCTCAAGCAGCTCTACGCGCTGCACGACGCCGGGCTCGCCCACGGCGACGCCGAGCTGCACAACTTCATCGTGTGCCCGTCGCCGCTCGAGGTCGTGCCGGTCGACTTCGAGGCGGCCGTGCCGCGAGGCGCGATGGACGACGCGGCCTGGCGAGCGCGGCGCGCCGCCGATCTCGCTCCGGTCTTGCGCGAGGCGGTGCTCGTACAGTGCGTGCTCGGCCGGCAGCGCGGGCCGCTGGCCGACGCGGCGTGGTCGGCGCTCGACGGCCTCTTTCGCGCGCCGGAGCGCTTCCGGCGGGCGATCGAGTTTCACCCCGATCCGCCCGAATGAGCGGATCGATCCACGTTCGTCAGTTGCCCGGAGGCCGGCATGGGATCGTTCTACGAAGAGATCGAGGCGACGCGCGCGCGCAACGACGAAGCGCTTGCGAGCTACGAGCGGGCGTGCGCCTCGCACGCGAACCGGATCCGGAGCGGGCTGCAGCAGGCGCTCGGATGGCCCGATGCGCAGCTCGCGCTCGTCGACTTCGACGAGCCGCCCGACGGCGCGCGCCGGGCGCACCCCGCCGGAGAGTTCGGCCACGTCTCGCGCAACGGCTTTCACTTCGGCCTCAAGGTGTCGGGGCTCGCCGACTGGCACATCGTCTTCTACTGGACGATGCGCCTCCTTCCGTCGCAGAAGGTCGAGCTCGAGGGCGATCCGGACGAGCCAGGCCAGGCCGTCGTCCTCGACCTCGCCGACGCGTCCCCCGCCGCGACGGAGCCGCTCGCGGCCTACGTCCGCGAGAAGATCCGCGCCTTCGTCGACCGCTTCACCCTCGCGGCGCTCGTCGGCGCGCGCGTGTGATGCCCGCTTCACGCCCGATCGAGCGTCGTGAGCGGCGGCCGGGCCGGCCAGAGAACGAGCGCGAGGCGATGGATGCATGATCCCCACGAGAGGGCTCGACGGCTCGTCGCCCTCGCGACCAACACCGGCGCGTCGTCCGAGGAGGCCAGAACGGCCGCCATGGCGGCGTGCCGGCTCATCGTGAAGCACAAGCTCCTCGACGCGGCCGCGAGCCCCTCGCCGGGCCACGGCGACGGCGCCGCGCGGCGCCGGCACACCCGCGAGCGACCCGCGCCCGAGGAGAGCAGCCCGCGCCGCCGCGCGCGGCGCGACGGCAAGGACGAAGGCGAGAGCTACCGCGCGGCCCGCCCCGGGACGTGCGCCTTCTGCGCAAAGGCGTTCGGTGCCGAAGACGACGTCATGACGTACGTCGACGGCACCGTCGACCACTGGCACTGCGCGAAGCGACGCGCCGCGGGCGGCGAGCCGGCTAAGCGGGGCTGAGCGCGCGCGAAGCGAGAAGCGAGGCGCGCCAGTTCGCCACATCGAGGCGCGGCCGTGCGTGCCTCGGTGCGCGGCGGAGACCCGTGGCCCCCGGCCGTCAGTTCCCGTCGCTCATGACGGCGTTCTTCTTCGCGACGTAGCGGGTCTTGAGATCCTCGGCGACCTCCTTCCCGAGGATCTTGTTCGCGGCCGGGAAGAAGTCGTCTTCTTCTTCGTTGGCGTGGTGCTCGACCGCGCTCACGAGCTCGTTGAACGCCGGCGCCCACTGGGGGTCTTCGTACGACAGGCTCCCCAGGCGCGTGATCATGCCCTCGAGCGAGCCGGCCTCTCGCTCGTGCATCTCGGCATACCCGGCGAGCTCCTCGTGCTGACGGAACATCGGGTACACGACCGTGAGCTCCCCCTTCTCGTGCGAGAGGATCTCCTGGCGGATCTTGGGGAAGAGCTCGCGGCGGACCTTGACGTCCGACGACATCTTGACCCGAAGGAGCAGAGCCGTGACTTCGCCGTGCTCGCGCGTGAGCTGCTTGAAGACGCCGTGCAGGTTCTCGATCGTGGCCTTGGCCGCCTTGACGGCTCCCATCACCTCGGATGCGGCTTTTTCGACTCGATTCGGCATGGTGCACCTCTTGCGCGCGGAGTGTGCAAAGAGCCGGCCGGGCACGGCGCCGTGCGCGGCTCTGGCGTAAGCTCGGCCGCCCGCGAGCCGTCTTCCCATGAGAGGTCCCATGCGATCGTACGCGTCGAGTTTCGTCGGTGGACGGCTGGCCCTGCTCTCGGTGGCGCTGGCGGGCGGCTGCGCCAACATCAGCCACACGTCGTCCGCCCGGGTCGGCGACGACGGCGCCGGAGTGCTCGCGCTCGACGCGAGCGCCCCCGAACCGCCGCCTCCCGCGCCGCATCTCGAGGTCGCGCCCGTCGGCTCGACCGTGGCCGAGGGGCCGGCGACCGGCGCGTCGAGCAAGCCCGGGAACCTGTATGCGACGCTGCCTTACCGCGGCGTCTCGATGGCCGGCGCCGAGTTCGGCGCGAGCTTCGGCGGCCTGTTCAACGGCCCGAACCTCGGCACGATGCCGGGCGACTACTATTACCCGACGAGCGATCTCGGCAAGGGTGGGCCGAACTGGCCCGCCTCGGGGGGCACCGCGGTCGAGACCGACTCGATGATCCGGTACTTTCTCGACAAGGGGATGAACACGGTCCGCCTCCCCTTCCGGTGGGAGCGCCTCCAGCGCACGCTCACGAGCAGCAAGCTGCTGACGGGCGCGCAGGTCGTCGCGACGTTCGACCCGACCGAGCTCGCCGCCCTCGAGGCCTCCGTGAGGACGCTGACCGCCGCGGGGTTCACGGTCCTCGTCGACGTCCACAACTACGCCTACTACACGAGCGCGTCGGAGATCGCGTCCGCCAAGGGAGGCGATCCGCTCGGGTCCGCGAACGTGCCCGACCTCGCGTTCGAGAACCTGTGGATTGGGCTCGCCTCGATCTACGCGAACAACGCCCGGGTGATCTTCGACCTCATGAACGAGCCGAACACGCCGCCCGATCCCTCGGGGAAACCGGCCGGCTACGAGTGGTACCTCGCGGCGCAGGCGGCGGTGAATGGCATCCGCAGCATCGGCGCGCACAACCTCGTGCTCGTCTGCGGAAACCAGTTCGCCGGCCCCGGGGCCTTCGTCTCCGGCGGCTGGTCCGACCCGCTCAAGGAGTTCAAGGATCCGGAGAACAACTTCGCCTTCGAGGTGCACGACTACCCGGACACCAAGTTCGGCACCGGCAACACGTGCACGGGGGGGGCCGGAGGCACCGTCGAGGGCGTCATGAACGATCTGCGAAAGTTCGTGACGTGGGCCAAGAAGTACAACGCCCGCGGGTTTCTCGGCGAGTTCGCGGCGGGCGTCGACATCAACGCCGACGCGGCCTGCGACACGGCAATGCAGCAGATGCTCACGTTCGTCACGGCGAACCCCGCGATCTTCATCGGCTGGACGTACTGGGCAGCGGGCGCGGGGTTCGGCGCCGACAACCCGATGAACTACTCGTTCTTCAACCCCGGCCGCGAGGCCCCGCAGTGGAAGGTGCTCGCGCCGTTCCTCGTCGGTCGAAAGCCGTAAAGCCGAGAAGGCCGCGAGAAAGGTGAGCAGCGAAACGCGCGCCCCGTGACCTACGGGGTGCATGACGTCCTCGGCTTCGCGTCTCGGTCTCGGCTTCGGCTTTCTCGCGTCGCTCGGCGTGCTGGGGGCGTGCTCGTCGTCCTCGAGCCCCTCGTCGACGGCGCCCTCCTCCGCGCGGCCCTCGGGGTCTTCGTCGAGCGGCGGCGGGGCGATGGACGGGGCCGACGGCGGGACATCTCCCGACGGCGCGAGCCCCACGACCGGCGAAAGCCCCGACGGCGGAGGCGCACCCGGCGCGGTCACGCTCCCGGGCGGCGGCGGGTACACAGCGCCGCCGGGACCGCCGGACTTCGGCCCGAACGTCCTCGTCTTCGATCCGTCGATGGGTAACGCGGCGATCCAGTCGAAGATCGACGCCGTCTTCAAGGGTCAGGAGACCAACCAGTTCGGCGCGCAGCGCTACGCGTACTTCTTCAAGCCGGGCAGCTACAGCCTCGACGTCCAGCTCGGGTTCTACATGGAGGTCCTCGGGCTCGGCGCGGCGCCCGACGACGTGTCGATCACGGGCGCCGTGCGGTCGATGGCCAAGTGGGACCAGGGCAACGCCACGCAGAACTTCTGGCGGCTCTCCGAGAACCTGGCCGTCACGCCGTCGGCGTCCATCAACAGCGCCAACGTCTGGGCCGTCTCCCAGGCGACGGCGTTGCGACGCTTTCACGTGAAGGGCGGCACCAACCTCTTCGACCCCGAGGGGGGTCCGAACGACTGGGCGAGCGGCGGCTTCATCGCCGACTCCAAGGTCGACGGGACGGTGGTCTCCGGCAGCCAGCAGCAGTTTCTCACGCGCAACGTCACGATGGGAAAGTGGAGCGGCGGCGTCTGGAACATGGTGTTCGTCGGCAACCGCGGCAACCCCACCGGCGCGTGGCCCGCGTCGCCGTACACGTTCGTCGACCCGACGCCGGCGATCCGCGAGAAGCCGTATCTGACCGTCGACGGCTCCGGCGCCTACGCCGTCGTCGCGCCGACGCTCGCGCAAGCGACGCAGGGCACGACGTGGGAGTCGGGGACCGCGCCGTCGACGACGATCCCCATCGACCAGTTCTACATCGCGCACGCCGACAAGGACTCCGCGGACACCCTCAACGCGGCGCTCGCCGCAGGCGCGAACCTGATCCTGACGCCTGGCGTCTACCACCTCGCGAGCGCGATCCAGGTCTCGCGGGCGGGCACCGTCGTGCTCGGGCTGGGCCTCGCGACCCTCGTCCCCGACCAGGGGACGGCGGCGATCGCGGTGGCGGACGTCGACAGCGTCACGATCGCGGGCATCCTCTTCGACGCGGGCGCCAAGGAGTCGCCGACGCTGCTCGAGCTCGGCGGCGCGGTCACCGCGACGAGCCACGCGCTGAGCCCGACCGCGCTCTTCGACATCTCGTGCCGCGTCGGGGGCGCCGCCGCGGGGCTGGCCACGAGCTGCGTCACGATCAACAGCAGCGATGTGATCGTCGACAACGCGTGGCTGTGGCGCGCCGACCACGGGAACGGCGTCGGCTGGGATGTGAACCGCGCGCAGAACGGCCTCGTTGTCAACGGCGCCAACGTCTCGGCGTACGGCCTCTTCGTCGAGCACTTCGAGCAGTACCAGACGCTCTGGAACGGCGACGGCGGGAAGATCTACTTCTATCAATCGGAGATCCCGTACGACGTCCCGTCGCAGGCCCGCTGGACGCACGACGGCGAGAACGGCTACGCGTCGATCAAGGTCGGCGTGTCGGTCACGCACTTCGACGCCCGCGGTCTCGGCATCTACTGCTACTTCGACAACCCCGTCGTCCTCGACAACGCGATCGAGAGCCCGACGGGCGCGGGCGTCACCTTCCAGCACGTCGTCACGGAGTGGTTCAAGAACGCGGCGGGCAGCGCCATCGACCACATCATCAACGGCACCGGCGCGGCCGTGAACTCGAGCAACGCAGGCGCGACGACGCCCAACTGAGGGGCGGCGTCATTCTCGGCGGAACGGCAGGCTCCCTTCGCGCGGCGCCGGCTCCCCCGCGGGCTCCCCCAGCGCGATGGACCACGTGAGCCCGAGCCGCGCCTCGAAGGCGTTCTCGTCGCCGATCCGGCGCCCCGCGGAGGCCCACGTCGAGCGCCAGCGACTCGTCGGCCGACCAGATGGCCCCGACGAGCGCGGACGCCGTCGCGTCGCTCGCGAAGTCCTTGTCGTAGAAGAGCTCCGTCACCGGACGCACGACCCAGTCGCGCGGGCCCTCGACGATGACGCCGCTGAAGAGATCGGCGTGGTGGTCGCGCGTATAAGAGAACATCTCGTTCCAGTGGATCGTCCCCCACGACCACCGGTCCGACGCGATGACGTCGAGCGAGCCGCCGAAGCCGTCGCCCCCGTGGATCTCGGGCGTGAGCACCGCGCCTTCGGCCGCGACGCTGATCCCCGGCCGGTTCTGGAGCGCCCCCTCGCGGAAGACGTGCTTCAACCGGACATCGTCTCCGAGCAAGCTGACGCGCGCCACTCCCGGCTCGAGGGGCCCGAGCGCGACGTAGTCGTTGGCCTCGACCACGAGCTCGGTCGCCTCGAAGATCCCCAGGTTCAGGACGAGGGCGGGCGCGATGAGCTCGTTCTGGTTGCCCTGGCGGTAGTAGTGCACGGGACCGAGCTCGAGCTCGAGCACCTTCACCTCGGCCACGTCCGCGTCGGTGCCGTCGAACGGGCGATACGCTTCCGCGCGCGCCGGCGCGAGCAGGAGCGCGGCGGCGAGCGCGGTCGTGACGACGCGCGCGTGGGTCATCGGCTCATGCGCCAGGGAGACGTCGTCCCCCACGACTTCAGCGCGTTCGCGGCCCACTCCGTGATCGATCGGCGTGGCAGACGTTGCAGGCGTTGGGGATCTTGAGCCGATCGCTCTCGGCGGGCGCGACGAACCGGAACGTGTGGCTGCGGACGTTCACGTCCCCGATCGTCTGGGCGATCGCCGGCATGTGGCACGCGACGCACGCGCTCCCCGCGCTGCCCGGCGCGTGGTGAGTGTGCTCCGCCAGCGTCGCCGCGCGAGGACCGTTCGGCGAGCTCGGCCCGTGGCAGTCGAGGCAGACGTCGCTCCCCGGCTTGCGCAAGCTCCCCTCGTACGCGGTGCCGTGCGCGTCGTGGCAGGTGAAGCACGTGACGCCGTGCGTGTACATGAGGCTCGTCACGAAGTCGTTGCCTTGCATCCGGTTCTTGTGGGCCGTCCCGTCGGCGAAGTGCGTGAACGTCGTCTCGCCGAGCCTGTGCTCCTCGAGGCTCCACACGTCGCTGAGCTTCCGGGTGACGTCGTACCCCATGGGCCAGTCGTAGTACTTGCCCGCGATGGGGTTCTTCACCGGCCGACCCTGCGAATGGCACTGGATGCACACGTCGCTGGCGGCCACGGCTCCGAGGCGAGCCGCGTTGACGATATGGCCGGGCGGGTGCTTCGCGTGCTCGCTCCCGGGCCCGTGGCAGCGCTCGCAGCCGACGTTCCACTCGGTCACCGTCTTCTTCTCGATGTCGTAGTTCACCGAATGGCAGCCGTCGCACAGCGGGCCGGTCGGCCGCTGGAAGTTGTCCGGCGGGTGGAGCGGGGCCCACCAGTCGTCTTTCACGAAATAGGGCCGCCACTTCTTGTGGGTCACGTCCCACTGCGCGGGAAAGACGAAGTAGTCGTCGCCCACTTTCTTGAAGTAGCGCTGCTTCCACCGGCTCCCGTACGTCAGCGCCACGTCGTCGACCGTGAAGCCGACCGGCGGGTCGGCCTTGGCGAAATCGGCGACGATGGCGTCGGGGTGCTCCCGGGGATCCCGGACGACGTTCGCCATCGGCGTCTTGATCCATCGGTCGTAGATCGCGGCGTGACACTCCTTGCACGCGCCCGACCCGAGGTACGTGGCGGACGCCGAGGGCCCTTGGCCCTCGCTGTCGCCGGCGCCCTCGCCCGGCGCGGTGAGCGGCAGGTTGCGGAGGAACGCGACGACGTCCCAGGTCTGCTCGTCGGTCAGCGGCCACGCCGGCATGCGGATTCCGTTTCGAACGAGGTAGAAGAGCTCTCCGTCGGTCCGGTTGCGGCGCGCGAGCGCGGCGCGACTCAGGTCGAGCGGTGGGGGATAGAGCCCGCCGCCCGCCGCCGTCTTGCCGGTCCCGTCGGCGCCGTGGCAAACCTGGCAGTGGGTCTCGTAGAGCGCGCGTCCGAGGGCGACGTCCGCTCCGCCTGGGCTGGTGTCCGCCGGGTTCTTCCGCTCTCCGCATCGCGGCGGATCCCGAGCTGGACGAGCTTCTGCGCGATGAACGTCTCGAGCGCCGACGGCTTCTGCCGCGCGCTCATCCCTCCGGTGGCGACGTAATGAATGATAGAGGAGGCCCACCGTCAGGACGACGAGCGCGGCCGCGAAGGCGACCCGCGTCCTCGTGTGCTTCATCGTCGTGAGGCCGAGCTCGCCCGGGGCATCCGCCCGTCTCTATCGCAGCGGGCCGGGCCGAGCAACGGCTCGGCGGTTGCCGCCCGGGGGAAGGCTGAGCGATCGCCGGACGAGTGGCATACGCGTTGCTGCGATGTGCTCTTGGAGGACACGCGCCATGACGAATAACGACACAATCTGGGTCATCGTTGCCTTGGTTGCCGCGGCGATCGTGATCGTCGCGGCGATTGGGATGCGCCGCCGCGCCCGGATGCGGAGCACCGCGCTGCACCAGCGGTTCGGTCCGGAGTACGACCGCGCCGTTGAAGAGCTCGGGAGCTTGGCCCGGGCCGAGCGCGAGCTGGCGGCCCGCGCCCGCCACGTCGAGCACATCCACTTTCGCGATCTGACCGCCGCCGATCGCGCGCGCTTCGCCGCGAACTGGACGCAGATCCAGACGCAGTTCGTGGACGACCCGGCGCGGGCGGTGGCGAGCGCGAACGATCTCATCAAAGAGGTCATGCGAGCGCGGGGATACGCCGCGGACGACTACGAGCAGCGCGTGGCGGACCTCTCCGTCGATCACGGGCCGGTCGTCCAGCACTACCGCGCGGCGCGGGCGCTGTCGGAGTCCGCGCGCAACGGGCAGGTGAACACCGAAGACCTGCGCCAGGCCGTCGTGCACTACCGCGCGCTCTTCGCCGACCTGCTCCAGGAGTCCGGGCCCACGTCGCGCTCGATGCGAGAAGCGCACGCCTGACGCGCGGCCGACGGGCGACCGCCCGGCGTGAGACGACGCTTCCGCGCTCGCCGGCTCGCCAGGAGCGCGATCGCGGCGAGGAGTGAAGCGCCCGCCGGCGCGCCCGTCCCGTTCGGCTCGGCTCCGGCCTGAGCGCACGAGCATCCGGAAGAAGCGCCGCCCGCGGCCCCGCCGTCGGTCGCCGGGGCGCGGGCATCTCCCTCCGGCGCGACCGTCGCGTCGACCTCGACCCCAGGCGCGGCGTCATCCCCCGCGGAGCTCGCGTCGGTCGCCAACCCCGCGTCTCCGGCGAGCGGCGTCGCGGAACCCGCGTCGGCCGGCGCGAGGGCGCCGTACTGGAACGCGCCGATGTCGGTCCCCGTCGCCGGGCGCGCGGCTCCGAGGAAGTCCTTCGTCAGCGCGGCGAGCGTGACGCCGGCGCCGATGGCGGGGGAGCCCCCGGTGAGCTCGACGTTCGTCGCCGGCGGCGCCGTCCACGGCCCGGCGAGGCGAGGGTCGCCGAGGACGTCGCCCGCGCCCTGGCCGGCGGCAGCGACGAACCCCGCGTGATCGGTCTGGGTGCCGAGCCAGAGGAACGGCTGCGCCAGATCGGGCGCGTACCAGAGGTTGTGGTCGAGGGCGA
>ODAK010005160.1_pt1 | contig 13283 bp, 13 predicted proteins | sample 1539591 | NCBI WGS metagenome assembly ODAK01 (sample SAMEA3539303, study PRJEB22396) | soil metagenome | biome: tundra; feature: field; material: soil | place: USA | collected 2010-05 | depth 0.15 m | reverse complement strand
GGCATCCGTGCATCACGACTCGCTGACCACCGAACTCGAACGGTGGATCCAGGCTAAGAGCGCGCCTTCGGCGCGTCCGGCTGCCGGTGCTTGACCCTGGGGCTGTGGCCAGCGACGGTGCAGACATGGGTGCGCAGCTGGACGTCGGTGAACGTGCTGCGCTCACGGTGGAAACCCGTCCGACGCCCAAGGCTCCCGACGGTCCGGATGTTCTTGCTGCCTTCGTCCAGCACCTGCGTCTGGAGCGCGGGCTGTCCGAGCACACGATCCGGGCATACACCGCCGACATCGGGAGCTTGCTCGACCACGCGGACCGGATGGGTCGCGCGCACGTGTCTGATGTCGACATCGGGGTACTCCGCAGCTGGCTGGCGAAGCTCACCAGCACAGGCAAGGCGAGGACGACGATCGCCAGGCACGCGGCGTCCGCCAGAGTTTTCACCGCGTTCTGCGCTCGACGCGGCTGGCTGACGCCCGATCCGGGTCTGATCCTGGCCACGCCGAAGGCCCAGCGGCTGCTGCCGGGCGTGCTGTCGCAGGCGCAAGCGGTCGCCTTGCTCGAACCTCCTGTTGACGGGCCGCCCCGCGAGGTCGGTCCTGAACAGCTGCGCGACGACGCGGTGCTCGAGCTTCTCTACGCGACGGGCATCCGGGTCGGTGAACTGGTTGGGCTCGACATCGACGACATCGACGGGGCCCGTCATGTCGTCCGGGTGCTCGGGAAGGGCAACAAGCAGCGGACGGTTCCCCTCGGCGTCCCGGCTGTGAAGGCTGTCGAACGTTGGCACGTCTCGGGCCGGCCAACGCTCGCGACCGCCGATAGCGGCCCCGCCCTCTTCCTGGGCGCGCGCGGCCGCCGTCTCGATCAGCGCGCTGTCCGTCGAATGGTGCATGCCCGGATCGCGCTGGTGCCCGACGCTCCCGACATCGGTCCGCACGGTCTTCGACACAGTGCGGCGACGCACCTTCTTGAGGGTGGCGCTGACCTAAGAAGCGTCCAGGAGATACTTGGTCACGCTACGCTCGCAACGACACAGGTCTATACGCACGTTTCCGTCGAGCGACTGAGGGCTACTTATGACCGCGCGCACCCCAGAGCCTGAGCGCTCGGGCGTGCTAGCGGCAGCACCCGAGGATGACCCTGCCGTTGCGAAGCTCAACGCCGAGGCCGCGCTGCGCGAACTGTGGCAGGAATTCAAGTCCACCGGCGAGAGCCGCCTTCGCGAGCGGCTGATCCTGCACTACTCACCGCTCGTCAAGTACGTCGCTGGCCGGGTCGGCGTGGGGTTGCCGCCCAATATCGAGCAGGCCGACCTCGTCTCCTACGGCATCTTCGGGCTGATCGACGCGATCGAGAAGTTCGACCTCGAGCGGGCCATCAAGTTCGAGACCTACGCGATCAGCCGGATCAAGGGCGCAATCATCGACGAGCTGCGCGCGATCGACTGGATCCCGCGGTCGGTTCGCTACAAGGCCCGCGAGGTTGAGAAGGCGTACGCCGCGCTCGAAGCGAAGCTGCATCGCACCCCGACCGAGTCGGAGGTTGCCGGCGAGCTCGGCATCAGCCTCGACGAGCTGCACACGATCTTCAGCCAGGTCTCGTTCGTCAACGTGATCGCGCTCGACGAGTTGCTGAACGTCGGGGGCGAGCGCGGCGACAAGCTCTCCCTCGTCGATACCCTCGAAGACACCCGGGCCGAAGACCCGGTCGAGGTGTTCGAGACAGAGGAGACCAAGTACCTGCTGTCCCGGGCGATCAACACGCTGCCCGAGCGCGAGAAGATCGTTGTCACGTTGTACTACTACGAGGGACTCACGCTGGCCGAGATCGGCCAGGTGCTTGGCGTCACGGAGAGTCGCATCTGTCAGATGCACACCAAAGCCGTTCTCCAGTTGCGCGCCAAGCTCGCCGAACAGTCTGCCTAGCCGCTCCAGATCGGCAGCAGTCTGACCCGTGGAGCGCGAAGTAGGCCCATCGGATCGATGTAAAGGTCGGATTGCAACGCGCCCCAATGCAGGCAGCCGCCTGGGGGCCCGCATGCGTCGGCCGCGGGGGACACGTACCCGATGAGTTGCCCGGCGACGACCGTGTCGCCGGAGCGGACGACGGGCTCGACCGGCTCGTAGGTGGTGCTCAAACTCCCGTCGCGGATCGAGATCACCCCGCGGCCGGCGAGCAGGCCGGCGTAAAGCACCAGGCCGGACGTGGCAGCGGACACCCTTTCGCCGGCGTACGCAGCCAGATCCACTCCGCGGTTGCCGGCTGCCCACGGATGCAGCGGCGCAAAAGGCCGCAGGACCGTCAGCGGCGGAGGCAGCGGGGGATAGAGATGGGCGCCGGCTCCGGTCGTCTGGGCGGCTGCCGTAACGCCGGAACCGACGGCTGCCAGGGAGGTACCCAGGGTGATCATCAAGGAAGCGGCCCGCGTTCTCATGCCCCCGACCTTGCCCACTCGCCAAGGCTCCTGGGTCATGCAGCGGCGGGCGGTGGATGAGTGGCGCGCGTCGCCAGACTGTGGACAAGTCCTGCTAACCGGATTGCCCTGGCCGACGTCTTAAAGGCCGATGGCGTCGCTGCAAGCCGAGCCTGTCGGATGCATGCGAATGAGGGGTGGGAGGTCGACGTGAGAGCACGGTCGCTAGTCGCCGTCCTGCTTGCTGGCGTTCTCGTGGCGGCCTGCGGAAGCAACACCACCCACGCCGCGCTCAACCCGTCCGCGGGTGCCTCGACCAGCGCATCGTCCGCTAGTCAGTCAGCCGCGAGCGCCTCGGCCGCTACAACGCCTGCGTCTGCAGCTGGCCCGACACCCGCCGCTGGTATGCCGACTGGCAGCCCGTCAGCGGTTGCGTCGCCGGTCGGTCTCGCGGCAGGCCAGGTCGGCACCCGGTCACAAGTTCCCTGGGACCAGATCGGGCCTGGCTGGTTCCTGGTGCTGAAGGACACCTCCGCCCCCGTTTCACACGAAGAGTCGGCACCGCCAGCACCGACGGGCGGTACCACGACGCTGTCGCTCCTTTCACCTGACGGCGCCTGGTACGCCATCACGTCGTGGCCGAGCGACCCGGAAGGGTCGAGCGTGATGGGCCGGGCTTCGTTGGTCGCGTGGTCTGGGGACGGCCGGCACGCGCTGTTTAGTGACCAGTTCGACGGCATCGCCATCGAGATGGATCTGACCACCGGTGTGCGTAACCAGATCGCCGTGCCGCATCTCATCAGCATCGGATACACCAGTCCGACGGGCGCAAATCTCGTCGCGGTCCAGGACATTTCGACTTCCGATGGCACAGAGACGGGCCAAAAACTGGTCCGGTTCGACCTCAACGGGAAACCGCAAGTTCAACTGGCGGAAGTTCAACGCGCGGAGCTGGACTGGCTCTACTCAAAGGACGGCACCACCGTCTACCTCAACGGTCCGGGCGGCCTGCGCGTCGTCAGCAACGCCGGCGGACCGATCCGCGCCCTGACAACGCTCGAGACATCGGACGCCGACTGTGTGCCGGTCTCCTGGTGGGACCAGCACACGATTCTCGCGAGCTGCACTGATCCCGCGGGCTCCCGGTTGTGGCTGGTGCCGGTCACCGGGGGATCTGCGACGCCGCTCACCTCAGTGCCTGGAAGTGAATCGGTGGGGCTCGGCTACGACAACGCTGTCCGCCTCGGGGGCACCGTCTTTGCTCAGCACCTGGAGGGGTGCGGAGTGGTCACCGTCCATCGGCTCGCGCCGAGCGGCGTCGGCACTCGCATCGCCATCCCGCAGTCGCTGTCCAACGATCATTTGATCGGTGCGGTCGGTAGCCGGCTCGCGATCGTGTCATCGACGGAATGCGGGTCGCCCTCGTGGTTCGGGTTCTATGACCCGGCGCGAAACACCACGCAGAAGATCGTGCCGGACGTCCCGGGAGAAGTCGGCCTCGTTGGCGTTCTCCCCTTCCCGTAGACTGCCTGGCGAGGCTGGGTTCGCCCGGCTTACATCGCACGTCCTACTACCGGCCCAATTGGGCCGGCCGCCACTCGGTGCCTTCGACGATAGGTCGAGGTGTCACGGCGACCAGGGCGTCAGGCGTGGCCGCCGACCGGCGTCCACGACGAACCGAGGATCGGCGCCCGGCGACATCCGCGATTGCGTGATGTGGGGTGCCAGAAGGAGTGCGCGGCCATGGCCGTCGTCACCATGAAAGAGCTGCTCGCGAGCGGCGTCCATTTCGGGCATCAGACCCGGCGCTGGAACCCGAAGATGAAGCGATTCATCTTCACCGAGCGCAACGGTATCTACATCATCGACCTTCAGCAGTCGCTGACCTACATCGACCGCGCCTACGAGTTCGTCAAGGACACCGTGGCGCACGGCGGTTCGGTGTTGTTCGTCGGCACCAAGAAGCAGGCGCAGGAGGCCGTGGCCGAGCAGGCCACCCGCGTGGGTATGCCCTACGTCAACCAGCGCTGGCTCGGCGGCATGTTGACCAACTTCCAGACCGTCTTCAAGCGCCTCCAGCGGCTCAAGGAACTCGAGATTCTCGAGCAGGGCGGTGCCAGCTATGGGCAGCGCACCAAGAAGGAAGCGCTCGTCCTCCAGCGTGAGAAGGACAAGCTGCTGAAGACTCTCGGCGGCATCCGGGAGATGTCGCGCGTTCCGAGCGCGGTGTGGATCGTCGACACCAAGAAGGAGCACATCGCCGTCGGTGAGGCCCGCAAGCTGGGCATCCCGGTCGTGGCAATCCTCGACACCAACTGCGATCCCGACGAGGTCGACTACAAGATCCCCGGCAACGACGACGCGATCCGCTCGGTCGCGCTGCTCACCAGGGTGGTCGCCGATGCGGTGGCCGACGGTTTGATGGCGCGCGTCGCCGCTCGCGTGGGCGACGCCAAGCCTGACGTCGATGCCGGCAGCGAACTCGGTGGCGGTGAGCCGCTCGCCGACTGGGAGCGCGAGCTGCTCGTCCGGAATACGGCAGCGGCGGACGCTGCTGCAGAAGCGGCAGCCGAGACCGCAGCGCCCGAGGCGGCAGCCGAGACCGCAGCGCCCGAGGCAGTTGTTGAGGCGACGCCCGAGGCGGTTCCCGAGGTAACTGCGACTGCGGCCGTCGAGCCAGCAGCACCCGCGGCTGACGCCTAGATCTGCGCCACCACTAGCGATACACCGACCTGAAGGACGTTAAAGCGATCATGGCGAACTACACCACGGCCGACGTCAAGCGGCTTCGTGAGCTCACCGCCGCCGGCATGATGGATTGCAAGAGGGCTCTCGACGAGACCGACGGTGACTTCGACAAGGCCGTCGAGCTGCTGCGCATCAAGGGCGCGAAGGACGTCGGCAAGCGTGCCGAGCGCACGACCCAGAATGGCCTCATCGCTGCGCAGGCGAGCGGCAACTCGGGCGTACTTCTCGAACTCAAGTGCGAGACGGACTTCGTCGCGAAGGGTGACCGGTTCCAGCAGCTCGGCGCCGCGCTGGTGAAGGCGTTCGTCGACTCCGACGCCACCGACTCGGCTGGCCTGCTCGACGTTGTAGTCGACGGTCGCAAGGTGAGCGAGCTCATCGATGAGAGCAGCGCGGCCCTCGGCGAGAAGATCGAGCTCGGCCGGGTGGCGAAGTTCACCGGTGGCGGCCATGTCGTGAGCTACCTACACAAGACGAGTCCCGACCTGCCGCCGCAACTCGGCGTCCTGATCGAGCTCGACAGTGAGCACCCCGAGGTGGGCAAGGACGTCGCTCAGCACATCGCGGCCTTCTCGCCGTCCTACCTGCATCGTGACGAAATCCCGGCGGACGTCGTGGAGAACGAGCGCCGTATCGCCGAGGCAACCGCCCGTGAGGAGGGCAAGCCCGAAGCTGCGTTGCCCAAGATCGTCGAGGGCCGGGTGAGCGGCTTCTACAAGGACGCGGTGTTGATCGAGCAGGCGTTCGCCAAGGACAACAAGAAGTCGGTCAAGCAGGTTCTCGACGAGGCGGGCGTCCAGGCGGTCCGGTTCGTGAGGTTTCGCATCGGGCAATCCTGAGGCAGACTGCCCAGCAGTACCGGTACGGACGTCGACCGCACCCAGGCCATCGATGGCGGCCAACCACTCCATCGATGGCGGGCAATCGCTGATGAGGGGCTCTTAGTTGACCAATCCTGACGAGGTCGAGTTCGGCGGAGTGGTTGCGCGCGGCGACGGCAGCCAGCCGTATCAGGGTTATCAACGGGTTGTCCTCAAGCTGTCCGGAGAGGCGTTCGCTGGGGACGGCACGCTCGGCGTCGACCCTGATGTCGTCGTCTCCATCGCCCGACAGATCGGCGTCGTGGTCGCCGAAGGCGTTCAGGTCGCGGTCGTCATCGGAGGCGGCAACTTCTTCAGGGGCGCCGAACTGTCGGTGCGCGGCATGGACCGTGCGCGATCCGACTACATGGGCATGCTCGGCACGGTCATGAACTGTCTGGCCCTGCAGGACTTCCTGGAGAAGCAGCACACCGAGACCCGGGTGCAGACCGCCATCACGATGGGGCAGGTCGCCGAGCCGTACGTGCCGCGTCGGGCGATCCGGCACTTGCAGAAGGGCCGTGTTGTCATTTTCGGCGCGGGCCTTGGGGCGCCGTTCTTCTCGACCGACACCACCGCAGCGCAGCGCGCGCTGGAGATCGGCGCGCAGGTGGTGCTGATGGCCAAGAGCGTCGACGGCGTGTACGACAGTGATCCCAAGACCAACCCGGACGCCGTCAGGTTCGACAGATTGGACTACGACGAGGTCCTGGCTCGTGACCTGAAGTTTGCTGACGCGACCGCCATCAGCCTCTGCCGCGACAACGCAATGCCGATCCTGGTGTTCAACCTACTCGAGGACGGCAACATCCGCAGGGCCGTGCACGGTGAGAAGATCGGGACGATGGTGAGTGCCGGCGCCCGCTGATCGGCGTCCGACAGTGCCTCTGGACCGACAGTGCCTCTGGACCGACAGTGCCTCTGGACCGACAGTGCCTCTGAACAGATAGTGCCTCCGAGCAAGGAGCTTCTGTGATCGACGACACCCTCTTCGAGGCCGAAGAGAAGATGGACAAGGCCGTGAGCGTGGCGAAGGACAGCTTCGCGGCAATCCGGACCGGCCGTGCGCACCCGGGGATGTTCGCGCGCGTCGTCGTCGAGTACTACGGGACGGTCACGCCACTGAACCAGCTTGCCGGCTTCACGGTCGCGGACGCCCGCATGATCGTGATCAGCCCCTACGACAAGGGTTCGCTGCGCGCGATCGAGAAAGCGATCCGCGATTCCGACCTGGGTGTGAATCCAACCGACGACGGCAACGTGATCCGTGTCAGCGTCCCTCAGCTCACCGAGGAGCGTCGTCGCGACTACATCAAACTTGCGCGCAGCGAGGCCGAGGACGCGAGGGTCTCGATCCGCAACATCCGGCGCCATGCGAAGGAAGCGCTCGACAAACTTGGCAAGGACGGCGGGGCCGGCGAGGACGACGTCCATCGCGCGGAGAAGGAACTCGAAGACCTGACGCATCGCTACGTCGCACAGATCGACGAGGTGCTCCGGCACAAGGAAGTCGAACTCCTCGAGGTCTGATGTGAACCCCGAGCTGGTCGACGAGCCGCCCGCCGTCGCGGGCCCGAAGGCTGGCCGCAATCTGCGCGCCGCGATCACGATCGGTGTTCTGCTCGGAGGCGCGTTAGCTGCGTCGTTGTTCATCGTGAAGTGGGTCTTCGTCGTCTTCACGATCGTGCTCATGATGGCCGCTGTCTTCGAACTGAGCAGGGCCTTGCGCGGACGTGCAGTGGCGGTGCCGGCGATCCCGCTCGCGGTTGGCGCAGCCGCGGTATTGGTGGCGACCTATAAGGGCGGCACCGAGAAGCTCGTGGTGGCCAGCCTGTTGCTTGTCGTCGCGGCGGTCGCTTGGGGCGCGGTCACCGACGGCATCGACAAGCTTGCCGGCGTTGCTGCCAGCGTGTTCGTCGCCTGCTATGTCGCCTTGCTCGGTGGCTTCGCAGTGTTGATGGTCGTGCCGGGCGATGGCCCGCGTCGAGTGGCCGCCTTTGTCGCGACCGTCGTGTGCAGTGACACGGGTGGGTACGCGGTCGGAGTGTTTCTCGGCAAGCATCCGATGGCACCGAGTGTGAGTCCGAAGAAGTCATGGGAGGGGTTCGGCGGATCGGCGACGGCATGTGCGCTCTGTGGCGGGCTGCTGTTTCCACTGACGTTGCATGCGACTTGGTGGCAAGGGGTGGTGTTCGGTCTTGCGATCGTCGTGACCGCAACCGTCGGCGATCTCAGCGAGTCGCTGATCAAACGCGATCTCGGAATCAAGGACATGGGAAATGTGCTGCCCGGGCACGGCGGCGTGATGGACCGCTTCGACTCGCTGCTGCTAGCAGCGCCGGTTGCCTGGGCATTGCTCACGGTCTTCGTGCCGTGGCCGAAGTGACTCGGTCCGACTAGTTAACGGCCGGGTCGCTAGTGGGCCGGATTGCTTCGAGCGAGACGCCGTGCGCAGTCAATGCGGTGCCGATCGGACCCGTCCGCCAGTTCCTGTCGTAGGCCCCGATGGTGAGACGCCTGCTTCGGGTTGGCCGCCAGGTGAATTCGGGCGGAGCGGCCCGGTTGCCGCGGACGTATGCGCGTACCGGCCCACGCAAATTGAAGCTGATCAAACTTGAGGGGCCCGAAGTGCCGTGGCTCGATCGCGACGATTTCCGACCACTGGCAAAACAGCCCGCCGGTGTAGCCCGCCTTAAGCAACAGGCCCTCGTCAATTATGGTCACCTTTTGCATACGGGTTGCCACCGCCCTGAGTGCGCCAAAATAGGCGATGTAGGCCAAGAGTCCGAACACGCGACTATCGTGAAAATAGGCAGCAGCGGCCCCGACAAATGCGGCGCACACGCCGATACCCAGCACAAGTGGCCAGCGCGGTCGCAGGACAACCTTCACTTGAAACAGTGTGACCCTCTTCCCGCCGACCCACGATCGGTTCGATCGGACTAGCCGGTGATGACCGGGCCGATGTAGCTGCCGGGGTGCGTTGCGCCCGTTTGGCAGTCATCAACGCTGCCGCCGGGCCACGGGATCTGCACCGAGGTCGTGTCGTCTGGGGGAGTGATGGTGAGCGTGGAGGGGATCCAAGGCCCGCCCGCATCGCACGTTGGATCCGGGCCGGCCAGATACGTCAGGACGGCGTGTGCCTGATCGCCGGGTGCGAGGTTGATTCTGGCGGGCTTGGCCGGCGTGCGGACCAAGGACACAGCAAGGGCGCCGGCAGCACCGAAGTCGGTACCTGGGAACCCAAGCAGCGAGCACGGCTGCGTCGACACGTTCGTGAGGACAATCGGTACCTGAGACTGCGCAGCGGCGACTTGATTAGCGGCTCCGAGCGCGACGTCCAGTGAGGCTGTCGTGCAACGCGGGGCAGTGGCAGATGACGCGGTGGGCCCGCCGGCACCGATGACCGCGGTGGCGACCGGCGGCGGTGTCGCGGCAAACCGCGCACCGATGCTGCTGAGCTGCGATTGCACGGCGGTCCATGGAACGGCGAGGTCGATCGTTCCGCATGCCTCGGCCGCGACTTGGCCCTGCGAAAGGCCAATCAGCAGACCTGCTCGCCCGATGGCGGTGCCCACATAGTTGTCGGCCGTCGGGGCGACGCCGTCACTGAATTCGTCATTGCAGCCGATCGCGTCGAGCTTCGCCGTGGTAGCCGTTGCTGTCGCAGCCGCGAGTGTCTTCAGGGATGAGCCGGCAAACAATTGGGACGGCGCGATGCTGGTGCCAGTCATCGAGTCGACGGTCACCGCGGTGATTTGCGTCGTCGGATGCGCTGCGCCCGGGTAGAACGTGGAGATCGTCCAGCTGCCGGACACCACGACGGAGTCGGCGCGACTCGTGGTGAAGGTGGCCTGAAAGTCGCCGCTGCCGCATGCCGGCCCGGTGCACGGCTGTTGTGACGCCACGCTGTTCGTGTAATCGGCTAGCGCGGCCGTGACGGGAGCTTGTAACGCAGAGGCGATGGCCGCGTCGGCAGGCAGTCCTACGACCGACAGTTGATCGATGTCGATCGCGCCTATGTCGCCCGAGCCGGTTCGATGTGAGCGGGCGAGCTCGATGACGACACGCGCCGGCGCAACGGGTGCGGTGCTAGCCGCAGCACTGGATACAGCAGGGGACGCCGTACTAGAGGGCGCTGGCGAGGCAGGGGCAGTCGAAGCTGACGCCGCACCACTCGACGTCCCCGCTATTGGTGTGCTTGACGACGGTGCCGCCGAAGACGCAGCAAGTGCGGACGTCGATGTGCCGGTGTGCTTGGAGCTCGAGGTGCACGCGGTCGCCACGATTGCGAGCGTGACGAGCGCCGCCGCTTGCATGTACCTGCGGGATGACGTCAGCACGGGTCTCCTCAAGTGACATTGACCGACCATGAGACGTCTACGAAGCCGGCCCGGTTGCCAGGGTGTTGGCTTCCAGCGGTCGTTCTTGCGACCGCTGGAAGCCAATGCTGGTCGGAGGGCGGCAGGTGCTAGACCGAAAGACCGGGTGCCGGGAAGTCTGCGGTCAACTCACGTACCTGCGCCTCAACGCGGTCGGTCGTCGCGTTGACAGCGTCCTCGTCGTTCTTCGCGACCGCAGCGACGACCTCGTCGAACCAGGCTGCGATCTGGTGCATCTCGCTAACACCCATGCCGCGGCTGGTCACCGCCGGCGTCCCGATGCGAATGCCTGACGGGTCGAAAGGCTTGCGGGTGTCGTAGGGCACGGTGTTGTAGTTGACGACGAGACCCGCACGGTCCAGCGCCTTCGCAACCGGCTTACCCGCCACGCCCTGGGGCGTCAGGTCGAGCAGGATGAGGTGGTTGTCAGTGCCACCCGACACCAAGTCGAAGCCGCGCGACGACAACTCTTCGGCAAGAGCTTTCGCGTTCGTGACGATTGCAGCGGCGTAGTCGCGAAACTCCGGTTGCTGCGCCTCGTGCAGGGCGACCGCGATCGCCGCCGTCGTGTGGTTGTGCGGCCCGCCTTGCAGACCGGGGAAAACGGCCTTGTCGATGGCCTTGGCGTATTGCTCGTCGCACATCAACATTGCGCCACGAGGGCCGCGCAACGTCTTGTGCGTCGTCGTCGAGATGACACCCGCATGCCCCACCGGAGACGGATGTGCACCCCCCGCGATGAGTCCGGCGATGTGCGCGATATCGGCGACCAGCACCGCATCGACTTCACGGGCGATCTCGGCAAACGCCGGAAAGTCGATGGTGCGCGGGATCGCAGTGCCTCCGCAGAAGATGATCTTCGGTCGCTCGCGAAGCGCGATGTCACGTACCTCGTCCATGTCGACGCGCCCGCTCTCGCGGCCCACTTCGTACTGGACCGAGTGGAACCAGATGCCGGTCGCGGAGACCGACCAACCGTGGGTCAGGTGTCCGCCCATCGGCAGGGCCATGCCCATGACGGTGTCGCCGGCGTTGGCAAGTGCGAGATAGACCGCGAGGTTGGCCGGGGACCCCGAGTACGGCTGCACATTCGCGTGGTCGACGCCGAACACGGCCTTGGCGCGATTGATCGCGAGCGTCTCGACCTGGTCGATGACCTGCTGGCCTTCGTAGTACCGCTTGCCTGGGTAGCCCTCGGAGTATTTGTTGGTTAGCACGGTGCCGGTGGCTTCGAGTACTGCCTGCGAGACGTAGTTCTCCGAGGCGATCAGGCGGATCTTCTCGGTCTGGAGCCTCTCTTCGGCGCGTATGAGAGCGGCGATCTCAGGGTCGGTCGCGTCGAGCGCAGCAAGGTGATCGGGCACGGTGTCTCCTCGGTGGACACCCAGGCGCACGGCGTCCGCGTCGATCGCTCCCCGGTGGTTGATCCACCATCTATGCGCCAGTCGCGACGCGTCGATCCTAGCCGCCTCAGCCCCTACATTCAGGCTGCCTCAGCCCATGCACTCAGGCTGCCTCAGCCCATGCACTCAGGCTGCCTCAGCCCATGCACTCGATGTGCTCGACCCGGAAGTCGGCGGTCGCGTCGACAAGCAGCGTGTGGCAGTAGACGCAGTGGGTCTCACCCGTTGCCGGGGCCCCGCAGGACGGGCACGTCGCGGGCAGCGGGGGACTCGTCACCCCGGCCGGTCGAGTCAGGCGCCAGGTCTCAAACCAGGGACGCTGCGGCATCGCTGCGAGCTGGCTCGCCGGCGGCAGGTTGCTACTCAGAGCGACCAGGCCCATCCGCCCAACCACCTGGTATCTGACCAGGCACACGATGTTGCCCGCGCTGTCAGCCTCGACGCCGCGCAACGACGCGGTTACGTGGTCGATGGAGGTCATCGTCAGCTGGTGGCCAGTCGTCATCGCGTATTGCAGCTGGTTGCCGAACATCGAGGTGAGCTCGGGTGAGAGCCGACCGGCGACCGGGTCAATGGTTCCGGCGCTCAGGGCTGCGCGGACGTCAGAGAAGAGCGACGTCGCACCGGCAAGGAAAGGCGTCGGATCGAAGGTCGCGTCGACCCGCTGGACGGCCGCGACGTCGACGTCATCGCCGCCGACCCCGACGCCGCCCGCGACGCCGCCCGCGCCAGCTGGGGCGGCAAGCACGAACGACTGCAGTCGGGCTGCCTCGTTGTCTCGCGACCTGAACAAGCTCACGGCTGCGACTGGCTCACTGTGCTGCTGCGACTGCTGCGACTGCTGTGCCGCATGCCGAGCAGAACAGCGCCCCCGCTGCGAGCGAATGTCCGCAGTGAGAGCAGAAGGCCGGCGCGACCACCGGTACGGCTGTCGCCATCGGAGCAGGTGCAGCAGCACCGGGTGCAGCAGCGGCAGCGGGTGCAGCCGGCGCCGCAACGGGTGCAGGGGTAGGCGCCTGCTGCGCGCCGGCAAACGCGCCGAGAACGCCAGCACCCAGTCCGAGCGAGGCGATGCCGAGAGCCTCGTTGCCGCCACCCTGGCCGTTGGCCATCCCGTGCCCAGCCCCGAGCAGCGCTTCGCCTTGGGCATAGGCGCCGAATGATCCAGTCAACGCCGTGTAGGCGGTGTCACGAGCCAGCGTGCGGAGCTGCTCGGCGTCCTCGTCGGACAAGCTGACGGTGACGTTGCCGAGCCGGGTCACCCGGATTCCGTAGCTGACGAGCGCCTGGTTCGCAGTCAATACGGTGCCGGCCTCGACGTCGGGAGTGCGGGCGGCAAGGCCGAGAACCGGCCACTCGTCATTGACGACGTGCCCGACGACGACCGTGCGGACCGCCTTGAGCACCTGGTCGGCGGCCCATGCGACGACGGCCGCGGGGTCGGCCAGATCGACGGTGCCGGTCAGTTTCGTGATG
>ODAK010005159.1_pt1 | contig 13283 bp, 11 predicted proteins | sample 1539591 | NCBI WGS metagenome assembly ODAK01 (sample SAMEA3539303, study PRJEB22396) | soil metagenome | biome: tundra; feature: field; material: soil | place: USA | collected 2010-05 | depth 0.15 m | reverse complement strand
CTCATCCTGACCGTGAAACTCGTCAAATGGGCCAAACGATGGACCGACTAGACCCACCTATCCGCGCGCGCTCTCAGTGCTGAAGAACCAAGACCGCCCAGCCGTGTAGTCAACGACGCAGCTGGGCGGGCCTCAGTTGTCTGTCAGCGCGGCCAGGTAGGCAAGATGACGCGCTTGGCGGTGCCGTTCAGGACGCCTGCGAACGATGCGTACCACGCCACCAAGGCAGTGACCAGACCCAGGTAGCCGCCGATCTTGGTCATGGAGTCTGAGCTGCCGAGCGCGCCTGCCGTGAGGAACGCGAAGGTTACCAGCAGTACAGCGAACAGGATGAAGAGCGCTCCGGATATCCGTGAGGCGACCACCGTCATGTAGAGCGTGAAGATGGTCCAGGCCAGCAGGAATACGCCGATGCCCTTGTTTGCGTCGGTCCCGGTTGTGGGCAGGTCCTTGGCGTGCGAGACGAGGTACCAGAACGCCATCCAGAACGCCCCGTAGGAGCTGAACGCCAAAGCGCCGAATGTATTGCCCTTGGCGAACTCCCACATCCCGGCGAACAGCTGCGCGATGCCGCCGTAGAACAGAGCCACACCCAGGACGACGACCTCGGCCGACTTGGGCGCAAGCCCAGAGTTGAACGAGCTGAGCATGAATGTGGTCAGAGCGAACCCTGCCAGGCCAAGCGGTCCAGGGTCGGCGAGGTGTGCGCCCGGCGAGGATGCGGGCGCGGTCGTGGGGGATGTTGAGTGGGCAGAAACCTGAGCCATGACTGTCCTTTCACGAGGGCGGCAGGCCGCCCGGAGAACTCACAGGTTAGGAGCCCCAGAGGTTGGCCGTCAGACACCACGCCGTGCGATGCGACCACCGGGCGACCCGTCTCGGTGTGCGGACGTGGGGGTCGCGCCCAGCGGTCACTTTGTGGAGCCGAGCGGTAGAGGTCGCCGTGACCTAGATCACCGAGTCACAGGGGCGCTGCCTTCGGTTGGAGAGTCAAGGCGCTGGCCGAGGTTGGCGCTGAGGGCCTCAGGGGCATGCAGACGCACCATCGTGCGGGCCGTCCCCTGCGGGATGCGTTTGGGAGTTGCCAGAGATACCACTGCCATGACGACGAAGGTGGTTGGCAGTGTCCAGGCTGCTGGCTGGGTGAGCAACGCCCCGGCCCAGCCGCCGTGCACCTGCTTGAAGATCGTCAGCAGGACCGCCACGCTCGCCAGGGTGCCGCCGACGACCAGCCCGGCGCCAGCGCCTGCGGTGGACAGCCGGCGCCACCAGATACCCAGGACGAGCAGTGGGCAGAAGGTCGATGAGGCGATGGCGAAAGCCAGCCCCACGGTGTCTGCCAGCCCGAGGTCCCGGGCTGCCAGCGACAACCAGAAGGGCACCGTGACCGCGGCTATCGCGGAGATCCGGAAACCGTTGATCGCACGGGCGTCGTTGCCGGTGAACTTGCGCAGGCGTCCGCGGACCAGGTCTTGGTCAACCACGCCGGCCACGCAGATCGTCAGACCAGAGGCCGTGGACAGCAATGCCGCAAAAGCGCCTCCGGCGAGTATCGCGGACATCAGCTGACCGATCACTCCGGGAATGACGGCGGTGGGCAGGAGCAGGGTGACCGAATCCGCCGAGGTGCCGGCTGGCAGGTGTGGCAGGTAGATGCGTCCGAAGGCGCCGTACAGCGGGGGGAAGAGGTAGAAGAGGCCAAGAAGTGCGAGCACTACTGATGTCGTCCGCCTGGTGGATGGCCCGTCGGGGTTGGTGTAGAAGCGCACCAATACATGGGGAAGGCCCATGGTCCCGAAGCAGAGCGCCAGCAGCGTGCTGTACGTGGCGTAGACGGGGTGGGCCACCCCGCCGAATCCACTCAGCGGACGCGACCACTGACCCGCCGGGATTGAGGCCACCTGCGGCATCGGCTGGCCGTGGTGCACCCACCATGACAGCAGGACGAAGGCCGGGACACTGATGGCGGTCAGCTTGATCCAGTACTGAACGGCTTGGACCAAGGTGATCGAGCGCATCCCCCCGCCGACGACGTTGATCAGAACCACGACCGCCACCAGTAGGTTGCCCACCCACATCGGTGCCCCGCTGACCGCATTGAGCACCAGCCCGGCACCCTTGAACTGCGGCACGAGGTAAAGCCATCCGATGCCCAGGACCAGCACCGAGCAGAGTTTTCGAATCTTGACGCTCTCAAGCCGCGCCTCGGCGAAGTCGGGGATGGTATACGCGCCGGAGCGCCGCAGTGGCGCCGCTACCAGCACCAGGAGGACCAGATAACCGACCGTGTATCCGACCGGTAACCACAGCATGTCTGCGCCCAGGGCGTAGACCAGTCCCGCGACTCCGAGAAAGGAAGCCGCCGAGAGGTACTCGCCTCCGATTGCGGAGGCGTTCCACGCCGGTGTGACCATGCGGCTTGCCACATAGAAGTCGCTGGTCGTGCGGGAGAGCCGGAACCCGAGGGCGCCGATCGTCAACGTCAACACGCACACCGCAACGATGGCGGTAATGCCGAACGAGGTGTTCACCGGCAGCTCATCGTCGTGCCACGAGCTCGGTGAACTCGCGTTCTATCTGTTCGCTCTGGCGCACGTAGTAGCGCCCAGCGAGCCAGACTGCCGGGTAGATGAGCACTCCGAGAATCAGCCACGGAAGGGGGACCGGACCGAGGTCCAGGGTCCGGGTGGCCGGCACGAACAGGAACAGCAGTGGCAGCCCGCCGATCATCATCGAGGCGGACGCCAGCACGGACATCGAAAGACGCCACTGTGCCCGGATCAGGGTGGTCATGTACAGCTCACCTAAGCGGGTCTGCTCGTCGATGTCTGTCGGCACCGGGCGCACCGGCCCTCGACGTGGTGGGCCCATTCGCGGGGACGTGACCCGCACTCGTTTGTGGGGGGTCGGCGTCTGGTTCGGGGTACCTGGCATCGGGGCTACGAGGAGGATGCGGAACGTGGGGGCGGCCCGGGTGGCGCGGCGGCTGCCCCACCCGACAAGGAGAGCCGGTCACGCAGGTCGCGTAGGTGCCGCCTGCTCACCTGGAGCTCGATGTCACCGAGACGGACCTTGCAGCCCCCATGTCCGGTGATCACGGCATCGACATGGGGCAGTGACACCAGTGTGCTCCGGTGGATGCGCACGAATCCCGCCTCGGCCCAACGCTCTTCGAGAGTGGTCAGGGACGTTCGCACGAGATGTGAACCAGTGGCCGTGTGCAGTCGGGCGTAGTCACCCTGCGCCTGGGCGTACCGCACCTGCGATCGTTTGATGAACGTGGTGACTCCACCTAGCCCCACCGGGATCGTCTCGTCGACCAGGGTCGGGCCCGATGCGCTGGTACCTGTCGCGGCGGCCAGCGCGGTGACCACGCGTCTTACCGCCTCGGACAGCCGGGCGGCCCGCACGGGCTTCATGACGTAGTCGGTCGCGCGCACCTCGAAGGCGTCGACTGCGTGGTGGTCGTAGGCGGTCACGAAGACCACTTGCGGCCTGTCTGCGAAGCGGGCCAGAACGCGTGCCAGCGCCATTCCGTCAAGACCGGGCATCTTGATGTCGCAGAACACCACGTCCACAGGAGCGGAGTCCAGCGCGCGCAAAGCGTCGGCCCCGTTGGACGCGGTTCTGATGTCGCCGATCCGGTCGTCATGTCGCAACAGGTACGTCAGCTCGGACAGCGCCGGGGCCTCGTCGTCAACCACCAGTGCCCGCAAACCAGCCCCGGGCGGGGTCGTGTGCTCTGACATGGTTGTCAGACTACGGTGAGGGCCGTATGCCTGGTGCGAACTTGGGCACACGGAAGGTCACCTTGGTGCCAGCTCCAGGCGCCGTCTCGACCACGACACCGTGGTCGTCGCCGTAGACCTGGCGCAGACGAGCGTCGACGTTGCCAAGGCCCACGCTGTCGCCGTCCTGGGCCCCGGCCAGGACTGCACGCACTACATCGGGGTCGGACCCGATGCCGTCATCCTCGACCACGATCTCCGCCTCGGAACCGCGGTCGCTGGCGGTGATGCTGACGTGCCCCACGCCCTCCTTGGACTCCAGGCCGTGGTGGACTGCGTTCTCGACCAGTGGTTGGATCGCGAGGTACGGCACCGCGACAGAGAGCACCTCGGGCGCCACCAGCAGTGAGATCTGTAAACGGTCCCCGAAACGGGCCTTCTCCAGCGCCAGGTAGTGCTCGATATTGCCCAGTTCTTCTGCCAGTGTCGTGAATGCTCCGCCTCGACGGAACGCGTAGCGGGTGAAGTCAGCGAACTCCAGAAGCAGATCCCGGGCCCGGTCGGGGTCGGTGCGGACGAACGAGGCGATGGCGGCAAGGGAGTTATAGATGAAGTGGGGGCTGATCTGGGCCCGCAGCGCCCGCAGCTCGGCCTCTGTGGCACGCGAGCGCTGACGTCCCAGCTCGGCCAGCTCGACCTGTGTCGACACCCACCCGGCCACTTCCTCTGTTGCCCTGACCAATCCGGCGGAGGCGTTCGGTCCGTAGGCAGCCAGTACAGCGACGACGTGCTCATCGGAGACGACCGGCGCCAGGATCGCGTTCCGGATGGGGCAGGTAGGGTCTCCGCAGGCAACTTCTTTGGCATCGAGGACCATGGTGCGACCGGAGGCGAGCACCTCGCTGGCGTGGCGCCCCACCTGGTCTCGATGATGGGCCCCTGTGCCGTCCCATGCGAGTGTGGCGTCCTTGTCGGACAGGGCAATTGCCTGGGTGCCCAACATGGCGCGCAGATGCTTGGCTGCTTTGGATGCGCCCTGCGCGGTGAGGCCGTCGTGAAGGTGCTTGGAGGCCAGCGACGCGGTGTGGAGCGTGTCGTAGGTCTTGCGGTCGACCGGGGAGCCGAACTCACGTCGACGACGGCCGGCTCCCCTGAAGACCCAGGCCAGGGTCATCAGGGCAATCGGCGCGACGATGACGATGACGAGCGTGGGTAGGTCGATGGAATGGGGCACGTGGCGAACTCTAGGCTGCTGGGTGTGTCCCACATTGCTGATTCCCTAGTCTGGCTGTCGTCCTTGCCAGGCGTCGCTGATGCCACCGACGCGGCGCGCAGCGCCTGCACGCAGCTGCGTTGGCATGAGGCGCTGCGGCGTCGTATCCCTGCGGCCGCAGCGGAGTCGCGGGTTCGCGGTGCCCGGGCCAGTGCTGCCCTGGACGGCGCAGAGATGGACCTGGGTCTGGTTCGTGATCTCATGCGCGGCGCCACGCCATGGCCGCAGAGTCCAGACCCTCTGGAGGCCACGCTGCAGGGAGCGGTGCAGGCCACAGCCGAGACCGAACACATTCGCGCAATGGTCGGCACTGCGCCGTCCCAGGCGCTGGCTCGGGTCCACGCCGCCGCGGCGGGTCACCTGCTTCCGGAGTCACAGGTCGGTCGCCCTCGGCATGGCGGTGAGCTCTCGCGAGAGTTCTCGGATCTGGGTCCTGCGCCCGGCGAAGCCATCGTCAGACAACGGCTTTCAGGAATTGTGGAGCTCATGCTCTGCGCCAAGGACTCGCCCGCGGTCGTGGTGGCGGCGTTGGTGCACGCGGAGATCGCGACCGTCAGGCCCTTCGTGCGCGGCAACGGGTTGGTGGCCCGAGCGATGGAGCGGGCCATCATCCAAGCTAGCGGACTGGATCCGACGGGAGTCGCGGTGGCCGAGCTAGGCCATGGCGCCGGCAGTGGTGCGGCCTACCTGGGCGCGCTTGCCGCCTACGGAACAGGCTCAGCCCAGGGTGTTGCCCTGTGGATCATGCACTGTGCCGAGTCCATCGTGGCCGGAGCTGACGAAGGTGGCCGCATCGCGGACGCGGTCCTGGTCGGTCGCCTTGTCTGAGTCGCTGAACGCAGGCGCCTTAGACCTCAGCTAGCCTGAAAGTCAAGACTTTTCTTTGCTGCTGAATGGGAGTAGACAGGAAGCAGGTCGACGGACGAGAGTCCGACGGCCCCGCGAGGCAAACGGGCACCCACGCGCGGGCAGTCCACTGATGGACCGATCGTGGCGGGCTTGTCCCACTGCGACTAGTAGATTCACGCTTGGTAACTCGCAAGTCTCGCGGTCAGATGGCACCCCGTTCGCGGGGTGCCATCTTCTTGCGTGCGCCGCCACCTGCGTCGTCTGCACGCCGTTTGCAATCGGCCACCCAAAAGGCTCATCATTTGGTTAGGCACATTCCCCCTCGGGGTTGAGTGTGCCGGCGCACCAACTCCTCCCCCCGGAGTCTGGAGCGTCGACGGCCCCCGATGTCCCCCGTCGGGGGCCGTCCCTATTCTCCGCGTTATCTGCCTCCGGCGCGATATTTGTCTTTCCACAACCCCCGGTCGGTTCGACCCATGGTCCACAGGTCGGCGAGAGCTTTGGGCGGGCAGTTCAGGTCTGAGCGACTCTCGTGGCATGAATACCGCACGTATCACCGGAGTGGCTGGGGGGTCAGGCGGCGTCGGCGCCTTGGGCTCACCGTGGTCATCGCAGTCTGGGCGGCACAGGCGGGCCTGCGCCCCGTCGCCCTGGACGGTGACCGGCTCGGCGGGGGACTCGACGGGGACTCGACGTCGCTCGGCCTCGAACAGGAGTGCGGTGCGCGCTGGCCTGACAGGGGGTGCGTCGAGGGTCTTGGGCTGCTGCGGCGTCTGCCATCGGTGGACGGAGTCTCGTTTGGCCGCACGCGTGATGTGCCTTTGGCCGCGCAGATCGTCCAAGAGGTGCTCCGCGGGCTCAGTGGTCCGGTCGATGTGGTTGTGGTCGAACTGCCGCGCCCCGATCTTGAGATCTTTGCGGACCCCTTCATCGATGACGCGTCGGCGGACTTCGGCCCTGTTGCCCTCGGTCGACGCGATGGTTCTGCTCGCCGGGTCGGGCATCTGTGATCTGGCGGGGGCGAGTGCGATCGTCGAGCACCTGATCCAGGCCTGTTCCGACGTGTGGCTGTGTCTGCGCACCAGAGGCAAGAGCAGTCATGTCGCGGACCCCGTCGCAGGAGCCTTTGGACCTGCCTCTTCTGGCAGTGGTCCGTGAGGAACCGTCGCTGGTCGCAGACGTGTTTCATGGCGTGCCGCCAGGAAGCCCTGCCAGGGGCGCATTGGCTGCCGCGGCCGACAGCGTGCTGGCGCGGTGTTTCTTCGCAGCGCGGCGGGGGGCCTCGCGAGCGCGTTATCCGTGAGGGGCACAGATCAGGGCGGGCACGGTTCTGACGAGCCTCCGGTTGCGGTACTCGGTCGTTCCACCGGGGACGGACGCCCCCGGCGCCCGGCGGTGAGCTGGGCGCGGGGGTCCTGAGGTCAGAGGCTCTGGTGGGTGGGTCGATAGCGGGGACGCCTGACCCGAGCGGGCCGGGAAGTTGGTGACAAGTCCGTCGCCCGCCGTTGCGCGGCTCGAGGGCGGCCGGGTGCCCTTGCCAGCGGAGTTGGCTACATCTGGGTGGATGCTGCCTCGGCCGGGCTCCTGAGTGTGTCGGTGTCCGGCCTTTGGGGCTTGTAGGGTGCCTTCCTGTGCGCCGTCGTTGCGGTTGGCATCTGCACGGGGTCGGCGGCGGCCCGGGTTGGCGCGATGGCCTGGTCCTCACGTAGCGCCCTGAGCTCCTTGTGTGTCCTTGCCGACCGGCGCGTTCCCCGGCTGATGAGTGCGAGCCTAAGGCCGAGCAGAACCACCGAGCGCCAGCCATGAACAGATGAAGTGGTGAAGCCAAGATGGTGACGCCAGATGGCTGCCAGCGGGATGGCGGCTCAGGAGCCCGCTGAGGCGATCGCCGCGAAGATGGTGGCGCCTGCCGCGATCAGGGTTAGTGCCAGCCGAGAGCGAGCCGAGAGGAGTCTCCTGTCGTCATCACCGAAGTAGCCGTTGTGACGTGTACAGGTGGTGAAATGCCCATTCTCTGGCGGTGTCGGCTGCCTCCGTACGACTACGGTGTCACCGCGCCGCGGCGGGGGGCCCGGCGAGAACGGCTGTCAACAGCGCGACGGCTCCCACCTTGTCCAAAGGTTCGTTGCCATTGCCGCATTTCGGAGACTGCACGCACGAAGGGCAGCCATTGGCGCAATCGCAGGCCAGGATCGCGTCTCGCGTTGCGCTGAGCCAGATCCTGGCGGAACCAAAACCCCGCTCCGCGAACCCTGCGCCTCCCGGGTGCCCGTCATAGACCAAGATCGTCGGACGGCCTGTGTCCGGATGCAGGGCGGTCGAGACGCCGCCGATGTCCCAACGATCCGAGGTGGCCACCAGGGGCAACATGCCGATGGCGGCATGCTCGGCAGCATGGGCGGCCCCCGGGATACTGCTCTGTGGGACCCCCGCGGCATCCAGCATCTCCTCGGTCATGGCCCACCACACAGCCTTGGTGTGCAAAGACCTCTCCGGCAGGTCGAGCTGATGCTCGCCCAGGATCTCCCCACCGGGCAGTCTGCGCAGGAAGGATGTCACCCGAGAGCGCACATCGACGCTGCCGAAACAGAGCTCGACGGGCCCCCAGGTCTGCGACTGCTCGATGCGGCCGATGTCGAACGCGCTGACGGACCGTGCATGGGTGGACCACCCTGGGTCGCCGGCCACGACGATCGCATGCCCATCCTCGACGTCAAAGTGGGCGACCACATAGGGCTGGCCCTGATGTACGTACACCGCACCGGTATGGACGCTGGAGTGGGCTGCCTGCCCGTCGACGGTGCCTAGCACGCGACCCGTCGACCGCTCGACAATGCGCACCGTCTCATCGGCTCCACGTAGCGAGACGTGGTCGGTGGCTCGTTCGGGTCGCGTCCAGAACCACCCACCCGGGCGTCGTCGCAGCAGTCCACGGGCCACCAGAACCTCGAGCAGGCCCAGCATGGTTGGCCCGAACACCTGGGTATCGGCCGCGGTGAGCGGCAGCTCGGCAGCGGCGGCGGCCAGATGCGGCGCCAGCACGTAGGGGTTCGCCGGATCGAGGACGGCAGCCTCCACCGGCCGGTCGAACAACGCCTCGGGATGATGGACAAGGTAGGTGTCCAATGGGTCGTCGCCGGCGATCAGGACTGCCAGGGAGGAAGATCCGTTGCGCCCGGCACGACCGGCCTGCTGCCACAGCGACGCACAGGTTCCCGGCCAGCCCGCCATCAGAACCGCGTCCAGCCCGCTGACATCAATGCCCAGCTCAAGGGCATTAGTTGCTGCCAGACCGCACAGCTCCCCCGAGCGAAGGCGTCTCTCCAGCTCTCGCCGCTCCTCCGGCAGATATCCGCCCCGGTAGGCCGCAACGCGCGGTCCCAGCGTCGGGTCTACCTCGCTCAGTGAGCGTCGGGCGCTTGCCGCGACGACCTCGACTCCGGCACGGGACCGGCCAAATGCCACGGTCTGAACGCCGTCGACTACAAGGTCTGCCAACAGGTCGGCGGTCTCTGCCACGGCGCTGCGCCGATGGGGCGCATCGTGTTCACCGCCGCCTTGGACCAGGCCGGGCTCCCACAAGCCGAAGGTCATGGACTCTCGGGGCGACCCGTCGAGGGTGACCGGCCGCACCGGCATCCCGATAAGCGCACTGGCCTGGCTTTCCGGGTCGGCGACTGTTGCGCTGGCGAGGATGAAGGTGGGATAGGCGCCATAGCGGGCGGCAACGCGGCGCAGCCGGCGCAGCAGCGCAGCCAGGTGCGAGCCGAACACCCCTCGGTAGACATGACATTCGTCGATCACTACGTACTTCAGGGACCTCAGGAACGGAGCCCATCGCGGGTGACCAGGCAGCAGCGAGTGATGCATGAGATCGGGGTTGGTCAGGACGTACTGACAGTGGTCGCGGACCCAGCGGCGTTCGTCCGGCGGGGTGTCACCGTCGTAGGTCGCGGCCTGCAGCCCTGGGATGGCCAGCGCGGTCAGGCGTGCCAGCTGGTCGGCGGCCAGAGCCTTGGTCGGGCTCAGGTAGAGCGCAGTGGCGCCGCGACCGGATGGGGCGGCAGCTCCATCGACGACGTCTGAGAGCACCGGCAAGAGGTAGCCGAGGCTCTTGCCGGAAGCAGTGCCCGTGGAGATGACGACATGGGTGCCCTCGTGGGCGCAGTCCGCGGCCTCGCGCTGATGGGACCACAGAGCGGTGATGCCTGCCGTGCTGAAGGCGGAGTAGACCGCAGGGGCAACCCAGTCAGGCCATGGCACAGCCTGTTCGTGGCGGGCAGGCACCTGGTGGACGTGCACGAGCCGATTCGCGCGCCGCCCGCCGGACAGGCGGGCGAGAGCCTCCGTTGGGTCGAAGGACCGCCGGGTCTTAGGACGAGGATCGCTGGGCATCGAATAAACCGTATGCCTCCGGTTGCGCCACGGTACTAGGGTGACCTTCCAGTGGCCGTCCGATGGCGACAAGAGGAGCGCAACGTGGATCTGTCCATCACCAGCGAGGCTCGTGGCGACTCGACCGTCGTGCATGTGGGCGGCGAGATCGACGTGTACACCGCTCCCGTGCTGCGTGAGCATCTCGACGAGCACATCGCGGCGGGCCGCACCCATCTCGTGGTCGATCTCGGGGACGTCACGTTCATGGCCTCGACTGGTCTTGGCGTGCTGGTCGGGCGCCTCAAGCTTGTGCGGGCCGCCAATGGCAGCATGCGCTTGGTGTGTTCCAGTGATCGCATTCTCAGTGTGTTCTCGATCACAGGCCTCGACAAGGTCTTCCAGATCTTCTCAAGCGTCGATGATGCTCTGGCCGCGACTGCCTCGACCGCCTGACGCAGACCTCGACCGCCTGACGCACGCAGCGGGGCGGGCAGCACCTCATGTCGACACCTGTTGGACACCTCACGCGGGTTACAATGTGCCGCACCACACCCGCCCCGGCGGCTGCGTTGCCGCGTCACGATGGGGATTCGCCGGTCACACACCACGCGAGTCCGTCGTGCGCACGTCCAGTTGCTATCTGTGATGTCCCTCATGGAGGATTGAATGCCAGGCCTTATCCGAGCCGTTGGTGACCCACCCCTGCTTACTTTGACAGGCACGAACCTCACCTTGGTGATCGTGGTCGCCGTGATCGCCGTCCTCGCCTTGAGCATGGGTGTGGTCTTCCGGCGGCAAGTTCTCGCTGCCGACCCCGGAACCGCAAAGATGCAGGAAATCGGCGATGCCGTCGAGGAAGGCGCCCACGCATATCTGGCTCGTCAGTTCAAGACGCTGTCCGTGTTCGTGGTCATCGTCTTCTTCCTCCTCTTGAGCCTGCCTGCAGACACTGCAGGGATTCGCTGGGGACGCTCGGGCTACTTCCTGCTCGGGGCACTGTTCTCCGCATCGGTCGGCTATTTCGGCATGAGCCTGGCAGTCAAGGCCAACGTGCGCGTCGCCGCGGCCGCGAACGACTCCGGTCGCGACGTGGGGATGCGTATCGCCTTCCGCACGGGTGGCACGGTCGGCATGTTGACCGTGGGACTGGGCCTGCTGGGCGCCTCTTCGGTGGTGCTCATCTACAAGGGCAATGCTCCCGCAGTCCTCGAGGGTTTCGGGTTCGGCGCGGCTCTGCTGGCCATGTTCATGCGGGTCGGCGGTGGCATCTTCACCAAGGCCGCCGACGTCGGCGCCGACCTGGTTGGCAAGGTCGAGGCCGGCATCCCGGAGGATGACCCGCGCAACGCCGCGACGATCGCTGACAACGTGGGTGACAACGTCGGTGACTGTGCCGGCATGGCAGCCGATCTCTTCGAGTCGTACGCCGTGACGCTGGTTGCCGCGCTCATCTTGGGCAAGGCCGCTTTCGGCGACCAGGGTCTGGTCTTCCCGCTGATCGTTCCCGCCATCGGCGCTTTGACGGCGATCATGGCTGTCTTCATCACAAAGCCTCGCCCGGGTGAGAACGGTCTCGTCGCGATCAACCGCGGCTTCTTCATCTCGGCCGGAGTCTCAGCGGTGCTTGCAGCAGTTGCTGCCTGGGTGTACCTGCCGGCCAAGTTCGCCGGCCTCGTGGGCGCCTCGACCACGATCAAGGCACTGGATACCAGCAAGCTGCTCTTCTGGACGCTGAACCCGCGCATCGCGGCTACCCTGGCGGTCTTCATCGGTATCGCGCTCGCCGCGATCATCCTCATGCTGACCGGTCACTTCACCGGCACGGACAAACGCCCCACGATGGACGTTGCCCGAACCTCGTTGACCGGAGCGGCAACCGTCGTGCTGGCCGGCATCGGCGTCGGCCTGGAGTCCGCGGTGTACACCACGGTGATCATCGCTGCGGCGGTCTACCTCGCCTTCCTGATCGGAGGCGGATCCGTTGTCCTGTCGCTGTTCCTGATCGCCCTCGCCGGTTGTGGTCTGTTGACCACCGTCGGTGTCATCGTGGCCATGGACACCTTCGGCCCAGTCTCGGACAACGCTCAGGGCATCGCCGAGATGTCTGGTGACGTCCACGGCGAGGGAGTGCAGGTCTTGACCGAGCTCGACGCCGTCGGCAACACCACCAAGGCAATCACCAAGGGCATCGCGATCGCCACTGCAGTGCTGGCCGCCACCGCCCTGTTCGGGTCGTATACCGATGCATGGCAGTCGCAGCTCACCAAGATCGCCGTCGCGGACAACCTCAGTGCTTTCCCAAGTGCCTTCATACAGTCGATGTTCGACTTGCAGATCGTCACGCCGAGCACGCTGGTGGGTCTGCTTGTGGGGTCCTCGGTCGTCTTCCTCTTCTCCGGCCTGGCCATCAACGCCGTGACTCGCGCGGCAGGTGCCATCGTCTTTGAGGTGCGACGCCAGTTCCGTGAGCACCCCGGGATCATGGACTACACCGAGAAGCCTGAGTACGGGCGCGTGGTTGACATCTGCACGAAGGACTCGCTGCGCGAGCTTGCGACGCCAGGTCTGCTGGCCGTGCTCATGCCCGTCGTGGTGGGCTTCGGCCTTGGTATCGGCCCGCTCGCCGGGTTCCTGGCCGGCGCCATCGGCACGGGCGCCCTGATGGCCGTCTTCCTGGCCAACGCAGGTGGCTCGTGGGACAACGCCAAGAAGATCGTCGAGGACGGTGCCCATGGCGGTAAGGGTTCCCCCGCCCACGAAGCCACGGTCATCGGCGACACCGTCGGTGACCCGTTCAAGGACACCGCAGGACCGGCGATCAACCCGCTGCTCAAGGTCATGAACCTGGTGTCGTTGCTGATCGCCCCCGCGATCGTGAGCCTCAGCGTGGGCTCGGGCGCCAACAGTGCCATTCGTTGGGGTATCGCGCTGACCGCCCTGGCCATCGTGGTGGTCGCGGTGGCGATCAGCCGAAGCCGCGAGATCGGGATCGGTGTCGACGACGGCAAGCTCGCCGTCAGCGAGCCTGCATCCGTCTGAGCGTGCACTGAAGTACC
>ODAK010005158.1_pt1 | contig 13283 bp, 5 predicted proteins | sample 1539591 | NCBI WGS metagenome assembly ODAK01 (sample SAMEA3539303, study PRJEB22396) | soil metagenome | biome: tundra; feature: field; material: soil | place: USA | collected 2010-05 | depth 0.15 m | reverse complement strand
GGTTCTCGCGGGCCAGCCGGCGGATCAAGGCCTGGATGTTCCGCCGGGTCGCCGGTCGGCCACTCCTGCCGTGCGCGGACCTGGCGGTCCAGCGGCGGCGGATGATGTCGCGATGCCAGCGCAGGATCGTGTCCGGGGTGACCAGCAGCCGCAGTCTGTGGCGGCGCGCTTTGGGTATCACGCTGAGCAGGGCCGCGAAGAGGGCCCGGTCCGCCCAGTTCAGCTTTGGCCGGCGCGGCTGCCGCCGCTGCAGGATGGCGAGCTGGTGGCGCAGGATCAAGATCTCTGCGGTCTTCCACGTCTTCTCGCGCCGGGACAGCCGGAGCCACCCGGCGCCCCGCGTGATCAACAGGAAGACGAACCTCAGGCACATGATGGGTGATCATCACGGCCGGAGCGCTGGGTGGGCAACTCTGCTGGTCAGAGCCGTGGATGGGATTCTCGGCACGCACAGTCCGGCGGACGGCTGCGGGTGGGCTGGCGTCCGGCCGCCACGGGCCGCCACGGGCCGCCACGGGGCCGTCCGGGGCGGCCCTCGTGGGGCGGCATCCCGCCGTGGCCGGCGGCGCGTCCCGGAGCGTTCGCGCGTGCCTGGCCGGTACCCGGCTGATCGCCCGCCGGCTTGACAGCCCGCGCCAAGTCGGGCGTTCATGCATCCGGCCCTGGGTGGCAGGCCAGCCCTGCCCGGTACCGGGACGGCCACGCCGCCCGGCGCGGCGGGCCGCCGGGCGCGCCGAGGTCGCCGCCCAGGGTCCCCGGCGGCGCCGGGGCACCTCGGGGACGCACGCCGGACCTGGGGACCAGTCCTGACCCCCGATCGCGACGGCTGGGGATGGAGCCGTCGTGGAGACGCGCCGGGTCGCGCTATTGTCGGGCCGTGGAGGAGGGACTGAGAACCGAGCTGCGGCCCATGCTCGTCGGCGACATGGTCGGGCAGTTCTTTGTCCCAGCTTACCAGCGAGGGTATCGCTGGGGACGCGAAGAGGTCACCCGGCTCCTCGATGACATCAGCGAGAGCTTCGGACGGAAGTACTTCCTCCAGCCAGTCGTGGCAAAGCGCCGCGACGACGGTAAATGGGAGCTCGTCGACGGCCAGCAGCGCCTTACAACGCTCTTGTTGATCCTTCGCTACATCCATGAGCACCTGCCGACGGTGCACCCGAAGTACTCGCTGGAGTACGAGACGCGGCCCGGCAGTGCCGACTACCTGGAGCACCCGGCCCCGGAGCAGAGCCAGGACAACATCGACTTCTTCCACATCTTCGGCGCGTTCTCGCGTATCCGGGAGTGGTTCGAGAGCCGCGACGACGTCACCCTCGCAGCGATCAACTTCTACAAGTACCTGTCCGAGTCCGTGTACATCATCTGGTACGAGGCGCCTGCCGACGTCGAGTCCACGACGTTGTTCACGCGCCTCAACGTTGGGCGCATCCCTCTGACCGACGCCGAACTCGTCAAGGCCCTCCTGCTTACGCGCGCCGGCGAATTGAAGCGCGAACGCGAAATCGCCGCGCAGTGGGACACCATCGAAAGGGACCTCCGCGTCCCGGAGTTGTGGGCGTTCGTCACCGGAAGGCCGAGCCAGGAGGCGACTCATATCACGCTTCTGCTTGACAGCCTCGCGGTCTGGCCGAAGGGGAGGCAGCGTCCGCTGTTCCACACCTTCGAGACGCTCCGGCCGATGATCGAGAGCGCGGCGCAGGACACGTGGAATAAGGTCGTCGGGCTCCACTCCCTAATCATGGGCTGGTACGACAACCGCGATCTGTTCCACAAGATCGGGTACCTGATCGCCCGGGGTCGGACGTTCGACGAACTAGTCGCCCTGTCGCAGGACTGCACGAAGCGCAAGTTCGAGGGCCGCCTCGACACGTGGATCCGCGCCGACCTTTCGCTGAACACCTCAGACCTCGCAGAGCTGCGGTACGGAAACACGAAGACGGCCGCTGTGCTGCTGTTGATGAACGTCGAGACGGTGCGGAGCATGACAATGTCAGCCGAGCGGTTCTCATTCAAGGAGCACGCGGCGCAGCGGTGGAGCATCGAGCACATCCACGCGCAGAACGCGGAGCAGCTGAACCGGGCCGCGCAATGGGTAGAATGGCTACGCCTGCACCGAGACGCCCTCGCCGGGCTCCCCGCGATCTCAAAGGCAGACCGCGCCGATCTCACCGAGCGCATCAACGCCGTCATCGGCGACATCTCCGCGGAAGCGTTCGCGCCGTTGGAGCAGGAGCTCACCACTTTCTTCAGCCTCGCCGGCGAGAGCGAAGATGTAGACGCGATCGCGAACCTCGCGCTCTTGGCGAGCGATGACAACAGCGCGCTCAGCAACTCCGTCTTCGAGGTGAAGCGTCGCAGCGTCCTCGACCGGGACCGGCTCGGGTCGTACATCCCGGTCTGCACGCGCAACGTGTTCCTCAAGTACTACACCGACGCCGAAGGGCAGCAGATCCACTACTGGGGCCAGCACGACCGAGACGGCTACCTCGCCGCGATGCGACAACACGTCGGTCCCTACCTGCTCGACGAGGACGCGACCTGATGCCCGGCTTCCTTACGTCGTACGCCGGGCTGTTCTCGCCCACCGACACAAATGCGCCGGGGGTGACGAGCATCGAGATCCCCCTCATCCAACGGGACTACGCCCAAGGACGCACTGACGCTCGGACGTCCGACATCCGCGAGCGCTTCCTCGATGTCCTGCACGAAGCACTCACCGAAGGCAGAGACGTCGGACTCGACTTCATCTACGGCGACGTCGAGGACGGCACGCTGCGTCCGCTCGACGGCCAGCAGCGCCTGACAACGTTGTTCCTGCTCCACTGGTACCTGGGCTACCGCGCGGCGCAGCTCTCCGAGCGGCAGGCATGGATGAGTTTCTCCTACGCGACCAGACCGACCGCGCGCCTATTCTGCGAGCAGCTTGTGACCGCACAACCGCCGCCCGACGAGTCAGCCCCAGCGGCGTGGATTGTCGACCAGCCCTGGTACCTCTACGTCTGGAGAAACGACCCGACGATCCAAGCGATGCTGGTGATGATCGACGCCATCCACAGTCGGTTCGCCGACTGCGACCCCCGCAGCGCGTGGCAGCGCCTTATCGCCAGTGACGCCCCGGCGATCTCGTTCCAGCTCCTGCCGATCGACGACATGGGCTCGGGCGAAGACCTCTATATCAAAATGAACTCGCGCGGGAAGCCCCTGACACCGTTCGAGAACTTCAAGGCCCGCTTCGAACGCGCCATCGCGTGGGCCGGCGACAAGGCAACTGAGTTCGACCACCGGATCGACGGCTCGTGGTCCGACATACTCTGGCGCCTCCACGGCTACGACGACATCGTTGATGACAAGTTCATGCGCTACTTCGAGTTCATCACCGACATCTGCCAGTGGCGCGCCGGACAGCTACCTGGCGGAGTCCGCCTCGAGACCCGCGCCCTCCAGCTGTTCGGGACGGCCGGGCGACAAGCCGAGGAAAGCCTGGAGTTCCTCTTCGACGCGTTCGACACCTGGGCCGGCGCCGACATCGGCGACGAATTCGGACAGCTCTTCGCCACAAACCGCGCCGATCTGGCCCGCAACCCCGACCGGCTCCTCCTGTTCGGAACGGAAACCGGCGCCGACCTGTTCGACGCGTGCTGTCGGCACTACGGCACTCAGCGGTTCACCTACGGCCGCACACTTCTCCTGTTCGCGGTGCTCCTGGACCGCGTCAGCCCCTCCGAGGACTTCCCGCGGCGGCTAAGGGTGCTGCGCAACCTGATCGAGGCGTCGGAGAGCGAGCTCCGTCCGCACCGGCTCCCCGCGCTCGTCGCCGACGTGCAGCGCATCGTCGCGGACGGCTCACTAGACGAAATCAACGGCTTCAACAGAGCGCAGGCCGACGACGAGCAGGCGAAATGGGCCTTCCTGAGGGCGCATCCCGATTTGGCGACAGTTCTGTTCCGGCTCGAGGACCACCCTTTGCTCCGCGGCTCCCTGCAGGCGTTCGACCTGGACGCCGCCACTTTCGCCCACCGGGCAGCGGCCTTCGAATCGCTGATGGCCGCGCCGGACGGCTGGCGCGACCTCACCGGCGCCCTGCTCGCCGGCGGCAACTACGCGCGGCGCCGCAACGACCGCGATCTGCAGTTCGGCTCCCCGTCGAACGGCGAACCGTGGCGGAACCTCCTCACGGGGACCTCTCGCGCGAACCTGCGGCGAACCGCCGACGCCCTCGGCAAGGTGCTCGACGCCGTCGCTGCAGGAACGGCACCGCGCGCGTCCTTGCGGCAGATGCAGGACGCGTTCGTCCACTCCAGAGAGGCGACCGGAGAGTTCGACTGGCGCTACTACCTAGTGCGGTATGACACGATGCGCCAGGGCGCATCCGGCATCTACGCCAGTGTTGGCGGGAACATGGGCTACCTCGTCTGCATGCTCGACAAGACCCAGATGAACGGGCGCTACCGCGACCCGTACCTCGCCGCTCTTGCCCGGCAGGCAGGCGCAGACGCCGGGTTGCCCGAGGTCGCGGTCGCGCCAGTATTCACCGGCGGACACGTCGAGTACCACCGATGGATGGAGCTTCCGCGTAGCGGCGCCGCGGTGCGCTGCGCCCCCGACGGATGGGTTCTGCGACGTCCCGAGCGCGAGGAGTTCCTCGAACGCTTCGACAACGTCTGCGCCGAGTTCGGCGTCGACGAGCAGCTCAAGCTCGCCGTCCCGCAGCAAGTGCGCGACGGCGGGTACGTCGACGCTAGCGACCGCGTCCAAGCCGGAGCCCGCTTGCTCAGAGCACTCGCAGCCGCGGGCCTATAGCGCGTCGCAGCGCAGCCTGGCGGGACGCGCGGCGGCCGGCCGCGCAAGGCCTGGCTGAGGAGCTGAGTCGCTGCGGGGCGCGCGAGCGCCTGCTGCTGCCACCACGGAACCGCCGACGCCCACTCATAAGAGTCCTCGTCCAACGCCATCGGAGCGGCGGCACCGCCCGCACTACAGCGCACGCGTGGACCGGGGTCGGCTGGGACGCCACCCACTTGCGCTCGCCGCCAGCCGCAATGGTCGACGCGCGGCAGGCTATCCAGTGAACCGACGCTTAGGAGGCTGTTCCTCCCTTGCGGTGACGCGAGGAGCCGACGGCACAACGTCCGCTCATCGGCATGTGAGCGAGTCGCGGCTATCGCCAATCACGCCCAGATCAGATGTTCGAGTGAAGGCGTGGCAGGCCGATACGGCAACGGCACTGCCGCGCGCAAGGCGGATATCGCGTGCGTGGCTCCAAGCTGGCGGTCACGTTCTGTGGCTAAATGTCTGCCTCCAACGTCCGCGTTGGCGATCTCGGCGGGAGCGGCCTTCTCATCGTGTGACTGTGACCGGTAGTTGGCCCCCGTGATCGATAGTTGGCCCCGCCTACGGTAAAGTTCACGGCGCTATATGAGCCGGACCACGATAGTTGCAACCTGCTCACGACTGTTGACACCATGATCGTTAACGGCTTTCAGCAGGATGCGCGAGGGGTCTTGGCCGGACGATCTGTCACTGCGGGCCGAGCGGAACGGCACGGGCGCGTGCCTCGGCCATGAGGTGCTGCCAGGTTTCTTCGGCTGGAGACGACGTGCGGTCCACTTGGTCCATAGATACCGCATTTGACGGCTACAGCCGCATCCGGATTCCGATCCTGGACGCAGCCTGGAGGTCCGACCCGTGGGCGGCTGCCACCGCGAAGCCCTTGCCAGCAGACCGGAGCAAGACATGAGCAACCTTCGACAATTGACCAACCTGGTGTGGTCGATCGCTGATCTCCTGCGCGGTCATTTCAAGGCCTCGGAATACGCGCCTGTGCTCATCACTTTCACTGCGCTCCGCCGGTTGGAATCTGTTGGCGGTGACGAGGGAGCGACGCTCGCTGAGTTGACGGCTAGGCCACCCATTACTGCCCAGGCATTGTCCGACTATCTCGATGCCTTCCCTTTGGACGTCCGCCTGACGCTGGAAGAATGCGGCTTCTCCCAGAACATCCAGCGGCTCGACAGCGCTGGTGTCCTGCACCAGGTCGTGGCACGGTTCACGGACATCGACCTGCGACGCGAGACCATATCGGACATCGACATGGGGTACATGTTCGAAGACATGCTGCGGCGTCTTGTCGAGCAATCCTCTGAGCTGCTAGGTGTGCATTCCACGCCGCCGGACGTGGAGTGGCTGGCGGTGCAGCTGCTGCTGGCACCTGAAGTACCGGACCTGGGGACCACTGGAGCGCCCCGGACGGCGATGGATCCGGCGTGTGGCATCGGCGGCTTGCTGCACCGCCTGGATGAGCAGGTCGCGGCGATCAACCCTGCCGTGGATCTGCGGTTGTTCGGCCAAGAGATCAACAGCGAGTCATGGGCGATCTGCCGGCTGAGAATGGTGGCGGAAGGCCGCGATCTGGGCGGGATTGAACTCGGGGACACGCTCTCGGATGACCGGTTCGCCGGTCAGAAGTTCGACTATCTCATCGCTGCTCCGCCCTTCGGCCTAAGTTGGCGGGCGTCCGCAGACCTGGTGCGACAGGAGCATGAGGAACTCGGTATGGCCGGCCGTTTCGGCGCAGGCCTGCCGCGGGTCAGCGACTCGTCGTTGCTTTTCCTCCAGCACATGCTGTCGAAGATGAAGCCAGAGGGGAGCCGGGTCGTCGTGCTGTTCAGCGAGTCCGCGATGTCGGGCGGCGGAGCGGGCAGCGGCGAATCGGAAGTTCGGCGGTGGGTAATCGAGCACGATTGGCTGGAATCGGTCACGGCGCTCCCGGCCGGCCTGCTGTACAACACGGCGATCCCCACCTACCTCTGGGCGCTGACGAACCGCAAACCCGCTGACCGGCGCGGCAAGGTGGTGCTGGTCGACGCGAGGGGCCAGGCGGATCAGCTGCGCAAGCCGGTGGACTTGAAGCGACAGTACTTGGCCAATGATCAAATCAACTTGATCGTCCGGACGTACCTGGACACTTCAGGGGCACAGTCCGACGCGGATCACCCGATGCACGGCCGGGTGCGGATCGTCGACAACATGGAGCTCGGTCACCAGCAGATCACCGTCAACTACCCGTTGCGGCTGCGTTTCGAATTGACGAACTCCGCCCTCGATGCGCTGGCTAAATCCCAGCGTGTTCGCGATATCAACGAGTCCGAAGATATGCTCGCGCCGCTCCGCAGCCTGATCGGCTCGGTCTGGCCCGACGAGCAGACCGCACTGGGCGACATCGAACGCGCGGTTCGCACCGGCGGCCACTCCTGGCCCACGGACCCGGCCTTCCGGAAAGCTGTCATCAGAGCGATCAGCGTTCCTCACCCGGAAGGAACAGCCCACCACGACCAGGGTGCCGCTACTCCCGATGTCAGCCAGCGCCGCTCCGTCCGCGTTCCGCTCAACATCGACCCTGATGAGTACCTGCGCCGGGAGATCCTGCCGAACGCACCGGACGTCTGGATCGACCGGGCCGAAACCAAGATCGGCTACGCGATCTCGCCCATGCTGTTTTTCCGGCCGACGCTGGACACCCGGTTCGTGCCGCTGGACGAAGTGGCGGAGAAGCTGCGCGTGGCACGAGCTGATCTGATCAGCGGCGAGGACACGCTACGTCGGCTGCGCATGCAAGACCTAGACTCCGCAAATTCCGCCGAGGAACTGCCAGAGGTCGCGGACGACGGTCGGCTGATGGTGCTCTGCACGGGAGGCGACGTGGTGGGGCACGGCAGCAACTGGCGAGTGCTCCCTCATGGGTTCGGCGAGGCCGCCACGTCGTTGACAGTACTGCGCCCCCGTGGCGCTTACGGCCGTGCCCTGTGCGAGTGGCTCAATTCCCGCAACGAACACACGACCTTCTCTTCCGCCCATCGGTACCCGCCGGACGACTTGCCCGTGCCGATCGACCTGGTCACCGACCGCCGTCTCGACGAGGTTCTGGAGGATGTGCAGAAGGACGCAGGACGGTGGGCGAAGCTATGTCCAGCCTCCTGCCCAACGTATTCTCCGGGACGAATCGGGATCTACTGCAGTTCCGCGAGGGGGCGCGGTCGATTGCCGTTCAGGCATCCCTGGCCGGCGACATCATGGGCTCGGCCGTCGACCCTGTTTGGCAGGCCGAGTGGACATACCCGTTCCATGTGGCGGCATTGGCCCGCCGTTACCGCCTCAGTAGCCAACCGGCCGAACGCAAAGATACCCTGCTCAAGTTGAGCGAGGGGCTGGCGCGCACCGTCGGCATCCTCGCTCTGAGCGAGTTCGTTGACCGCGGTCACCTGCCCGATAAGGTGGCTAGTTTGTTCAAGAGCGGAGCGACATTCAACACGTGGCTACACCTAGCCGAGAGATTCATCAAGGAAACAGCACCGCCGAGGATGCGAGAACTAGGCGAACTGAGGGATAGCATCCGGCTGATTGAGCTGCTGCGCAAGATCAAGGACGTCCGAAACGACTCGTCCCACGCGCACGGGGTGCGCGCGGCACACCAACTGGAGGAAGAGGCCGAGGCGCTGGAGCCGCTGGTGGTGTCGGCTCTAGTCACCGCCAACTGGCTGTCGACGATCCAATGGGACTGGGTCGAGCATTGCGAATACCTGGACGAATCCTCCTATCTGCTGACCGGGCGACGCCTCCGGGGCAGTCACCTGGACTGGGAAGCGTTCGAGCGCTCCAGCACCTACCCAATGCGGCCCGGTCGCCTCTACGCCGGAACAGACACCACCGCCGAGACGGGACAACCTGTCGACCTGACACCGCTGGGCGTGGTACGGATCTGCCCCCAATGCCACGCATACGAACTGTTCCTGATCGACCTGGTCAGGGGCGGCGAGATTACGCTACGCAGTCTGGAAGAGCACTCCGTTCGCGTCACACAATCGCCTGCAACGACGGAAGGCGGCGGAGGGGATGAGTCGATGTCCGATTGAGCCGACAGTAACGGCAGTAAACACACTGAGCGGGCCAGTTATCGATCACAGGGGCCAGATATCAGTCACAGTCACACATCGACATGTCCGGAAGGACAAATCCCCGGACACGTCGATGAGAAATGGTCATCACTGATGAGAACCTACAGCGGTGTAGGTTCTCATTCTTGTTGTCACCCGGCATCGCTCTGACCTGCTCTGATTCAAGCTGTCTCATCGATCTGTCGTCGGCTTTTTTCTCACCGATCTGTCATTTTCCTCGGCGACCGGGCGCGGGCGGCCGCGCAGATCTGGCCGATGGCGATCATTGGGCTGGAGCCCCGCGGCGGTTGTCACGGAGAGTCAGCGGTAACCGGGGCTGCCGCTTTGCGAGGTTAGCGCCGATCGCCGAATATGTGCGTCCGTTGGCAGGATGAACCGCGCCTTACTGCTGCGTGCAGATCATCCATTTAGACGCTACTTCGCCCGAGCTGTACGTCAGTACCAGCGTTGACGCGGGGCACGCTTGAGCGCCGCCGGTTACGGCTTGGCTGTGGTGAGGTGAGGCAGGCGGCGGAGCGCTGGGAGGTCCTGGACGCCTGGAGAATGCTGGCGCGCTGGGCCTGGCGGGGGAGCGCGCCGAGCCGGATCGATGCTCGCCTCGTAGCGCCCTGTGCCCTGGTCGGCTCCGGTTCTGGATTTTGTGTGGCGACGCGTAGCGCGCTAGGCTCGTATCGTGAACTGATCGTGATCGAACGTGAGGGATGGTCGCTGGTGGCGGAGCCCTGTCTCACCGGTTTGTTCTTAAGCTGGTCGCATCAGGATCGGGCGCTCAAAGAGGATCTGGTCCGGCGGCTGACCCCGAACCTGTCGATCTTGCGCGGCGTGCGGGCCGGCTGGTGGGAGGACTCCGATCTGCTGATCGGGGACGTCTTCCGGTCGGCGATTGTCGGTGAACTCGGGAACTGTGACTATGGTGTGCTGCTGGTGAGCCCGTCGTATGTTGCGAGTCCGTTCGTGGCCGCGTATGAGCTGCCGCGGTTCGTGGGACCGGCGGCGGACAAGGGTGCCCTGCCGGTGGCATTGCGCCCCCTGCCGCTGGACGGGAGCCGTGAGCTGCGCGGGATCGAGCAGGTGATGATCTTCCGGTATCGCGGGAAGGCGTTCAGCGAGCTCAGCGGTGCCGGGCGGGACGGCTTTGCCGGTGAGCTGGCGACGCAGATCCGTCGCCGGATCCTCCACGACCGGCAGGCCACCTGTGATGACTAGCGCGCCCGGGGGACCTGGCGGCCGACTGCGGAAGGAAGCGGTCCTGCGCCTGCTAGGGCGGATGCGGGATGACTTGTCCAGGCACCAGATCGAGCGGCTGGAGAAGCTTGCCGCGCTGATCGGCGATGACGGCCGCATCGGCTTGGAGCATGCGCTGGAGGCGGCGACACCGGGCGGTGATGACCAGCGCCGTCAGGCGGCGTTCCGGCAGTTCCGCCGGTCGGTCGCCGACGCCGCGGAGGCGGCTCATGTCACGCTCGCGCTCGTGCCGGACACGTTGAAGGTCGCGCCGGCGCACCGGTTCTGCTGGTTTGAAGGCGAGGACGAGGACCCGGTGCTGGGCGAGCTGGCGGAGATGTCGAAGGGCAAGTCCCGGCGCCGGGGCCCGGCTGGCACGGTGGAGCCCAGGGTTTCCCAGGTGCGGCCCCTCGCGCCGATCCGCGTCCATGTCTGCGCGGCGTCCGACGAGCCGTTGCGGGCTGGCAGGGTCGGGGAGTTCATCCGGCTGCTCCGGCGTGATCTGCGTGCGGGAGAGTTCCGCGATATTCAGGTGACTGCCGCGGACGATATCGGGGTGGGGCTGAGCGAGGCCGGGGAACGCGCACGGCTCCGGGAGCAAGCCGACATTGTCATCGCCTTGCTCACGCCCGCTTACCTGGACCAGCATCAAAGCGAGATAGCCGAGCTGGCGGACCGCGGCCCCGCAGGGCTCCTGCCGGTGGCGTTCGCGGCGCTGCCGGGCGCCGAGATCCATCATCTGGGCCTGCGGCGAAACCGGATCATGCTGGAAAGCCACCCATACGACTCGCGTCAGCCTAGGGGGCGGGAGCAGTTCGCCGCCGAGGTCGCCGCCGCGATCCGTCGTCTCCTGGACACCATCGCCGGGAACCCGCCGTCACCCGCCGCAGCTGCGGGCGCCGCCGTGCGGGACCACGACTGGGCGTTCCTGGAGCGTGTGTCAAAGCTGACTGCGGCGAGCCGCAGGTCCGCAGATGTCAAGGTGGACCCGCGAGCCAGCGAGATCGGCCTCGATCCGGCGGGCGTCGGCCTCGCCGCCGGCGGCCGTCCCTCGCCCGCCCGCGGGAAGGCGGTCCCTGCGGTTGACCGGCTCGTCAGGTGGGCCTCCAGCACCGGGCCAGACGCGCCGCGGCTGTGCGCCCTGCTCGGCGACCTCGGCATGGGGAAGACAACAACGGCGAAGCTGTTCACCGAGAGACTGCTCGACCTGCGCGGCAAAGACAACCAGGTACCGGTGCCCGTGCTGTTCGATCTGCGGGACATCTCGGTCACGGCGCTCCCTGCCCAGCCCACCCTGAAGGCGGTGCTCACGCAGCTTCTCGACGCGACAGGAGACGCGGCGGAGATAACGGCCGATCAGGTAATGGCGGCCATCGGCCGGGGGAACTGCCTGGTGATCTTCGACGGGCTCGACGAGGTGCTCGTCCATCTCGACCCGCAGCAGGGGCAGTTGTTCATCCGGGCCTTGTGGCAGGTGATCGATATGCCCGGACACGCCGGCCGGCCAGCGGCGCGCAACACAGCCGAGGCGGCGAGCCGGCCGGCGAGACTGCTGCTCACCTGCCGCACGCACTATTTCCGGTCGGTCAGGGACGAGGTCGGAAGCTTCACCGGCCAAGACCGGCACGGCCCGGCCGGCCGGGACTACCTGGCGCTGCTCATGCTGCCGTTCGGCGAGGAACAAGTCCGGGCCTACCTGAAAGCGAACGTCCCGGGCATGGACGTGGATAGCGTGCTGGCACTGATGGACAGCGTTCATGATCTCCGGGAGCTGGCTGAGCGGCCACTGACACTGTCCTACATCGCCGAGCAGCTTGAGTTCATCGAGCGGGCCAAGCTGGACGGGCGTACGATCCGGCCGGCGGACATGTACGGCGCCATGGTCGAACGCTGGCTCGCCCGCGATCAGGGCAAGCACGTCCTGCTGCCCGAGCACAAGCTCGTGATCATGGAGGCGCTGGCAGCGAAGCTGTGGCGCGCCCATCGCACCTCCTGGTCAGCCGGCGACCTTGAGCAGTGGCTGCTGGAGTTCCTCGCCGACCGGCCCGACCTGGAACTGCACTACGGCCAGCGCCGGCCCGAGCTGTGGAAAGAGGACCTGCGCACGGCGACCTTCCTGACACGCCGCGGAGACGACGAGTTCTCTTTCGCGCACACCTCCCTGCTCGAATACTTCCTCTCCCGCTACCTGCTGCGGGCGCTGAAGCCCGGCGCCGATGATCCCGGCGACCTCGTGCGGCGCTGGACGATGCCCCTGCCCAGCCGGGAGACGCTGGACTTCCTCGGGCAAGGGCTGGCCGGCCTAGCCGCCGGCACCTGGCAGGCCCGCCGCCGCGCGCTGGCCGCGCTGGCCGCCGGCTACCACCCCGGGGCGTCAGAGGCAGCCTTTGCCTACGGGCTCGCCGCGGCGCAGGCCGGGCATCCCCACCACCGTCTTGCCGGAACGCGGCTGCCAGGCGCGGACCTCCGCGCCTGGCAGATCGCCCCGCCGCCGGCGGCCCCCGGAGCCGGCCAGGCGCACGGAACGGACCCGCTCGACCTGTCCGGTGTGGTCCTGACCGGCGCCAACCTCACGGACAGCCGGTTCGACCGTGTCGACCTCCGCGGCGCCGACCTGACACGCGCCGACCTGACACGCGCGCTGATCACCCGCAGCGACATGCGAGACGCCGATCTGACCGATTCCGTGCTGGCCGGCACGATCCTGCGATCGTGCCGGCTTCACGGCGCACGGACGGCCACTCCCGCCACCTACCGGGCCCAAGCCCTGCTGTGCGAACCGGCGGGCTTCCCCGACACTCCCGGCTGGCTTCGCGGGCCACTCAGCACGGGATCAGTGGCTGACAAGGGACGGCTTGCCGCCCTGACCGGCCACACCGGAGCGGTGTGGTCGGTGGCCTACCAGCCTGACGGCACCCGCCTGGCCACCGGCGGCGACGATGGCACGGTGCGGATCTGGGACACCGCCACCGGTGAACTGCTGCACACCCTGACCGGTTACACCTCGTGGGTGCGGTCGGTGGCCTACCAGCCTGATGGCACCCGCCTGGCCGCCGGCGGCGACGATGGCACGGTGCGGATCTGGGACACCGCCACCGGTGAACTGCT
>ODAK010005157.1_pt1 | contig 13285 bp, 16 predicted proteins | sample 1539591 | NCBI WGS metagenome assembly ODAK01 (sample SAMEA3539303, study PRJEB22396) | soil metagenome | biome: tundra; feature: field; material: soil | place: USA | collected 2010-05 | depth 0.15 m | reverse complement strand
GCACCATTGAGTTGTACAAGGCCGCCAAAGAAGCGCGGGCTACGGCCGAGCGCGATGCGAAGCGGCTGCGGGAGCAACTGGAAGAGCGCGAGGAAGAAAACGAATCCATGCGCCGCGAACTGGTGCAACTGCGCAAGGATCGCGAGGACATTCGCGGCCGGGTCGAAAAGATGTTGGGCCAGATGGACAGCCTGACGCATGAGCAGGCGGCAAGCTGAACGACGGCGGCGAATATCCGGACGGCAGCGATCTGGCAGAAAGTAATCCGCCGAGGAGTGACATGGCCACTGCGAGCAAACAACCTCCGACAGATAGGTTGACGAAACCTGTTCCGGCCAAAGAGGTGTCGGCCACTAATGCCGTCGGCGGCAGTGGCAGTGTGCGCGTCGAAATCTTCGACCAGGTTTATAACCTGCGGGGTTCTGACGCGGACTACATTCTGAAGCTTGCCGAGTACGTGGACGGCAAGATGCGCGCGGTATCGGAACAGACGGCAACGGTCGATTCGGTGCGGCTGGCGGTGCTGGCGGCGCTGAATATTGCGGATGAATATCATCTGCTGAAGCGGCAACTGGAGACGCCTTCGCCGGAGGCGCGGCAGCGGGCCAGCAAACTGGCAAGCGCGCTGGACGAAGTTTTGCAAGATACCCGGCGCACGGGCTGAAGTCGATCGTAACCTGGGATTCATCTTTCTATCGCGATATCTGCCGAGCTGCGCTCGGCATGGACCCTTCGACTTCGCTCAGGGCAGGCTCGCGAGGGCGCCCATTCCTACACGAACGTAACTGCCAGCAAACTTACTGCCAACTATTTTGCATTTTCCCCTTGCGAATCTCTTCGTTGTTTCCTAGCATCCAAGGTGGAAGCCGGCCTGCAAGGTTGGTGATGGTGGCAACCGATTTTTGAACCAATGCCGAATGAACGGGGACTCGACTCGCAAAAAGATCCGGTGTGCTATGTTCCGCCATGCGGAAAAGCCTAATGGGTCGCGGCGGGTTCCCACCGTCTGAGACGGGTTCATTCTCGGCCCACCACACGGCCCAGTGGGTCGGCTTTTTTAGTTCAGGTGTCAGGTCTTAGGTGTCAGGCAATTCGTCATCGGCCTACGATTCTGGGGGTGGAATGCACGACCGAGGAGAATCCCGTGAAGAGTGGGAAAAAGAACTCATCGATGTGCAACACGGTCTTACCTTCACTGAGGGGCTCCGCGCCGGTCAGATCATCACAAAAAAGCTTTGCGTCTCCCCTGCCCCAATCCAGGATTTTCCCCACCTCGTAAGGTTGTTGCTCAGTGGCATTTTACTGGTCATAGGTTTTGTTGTCTTTTCCTCCGGCATCCCACAGAAGGCGGCACTCGGCGTCGCGGCCCTGGCGGCGAGCTGTTGCCTGGGTGTTTCGGCATTTCGGTGGCCCCGCAAGCGCGGATAGTTGCCGCTTCGCTGAGAGCTGACAGCCGAGAGCTGAGAGCTGAGAGCTGAGAGCTGATTGCTGCTAGACTCTCTGTAGAACTCAGCCCCTTACTGGAGCATCCAAACTAACGTGTTCCCTAGACTTTTTCACATTGGCAGTTTCTATCTGCCGACCTATGGTGTCCTGGTCGCCTCGGGCGTGCTCATCGGGCTCTGGATCAGCGTGCGCAATGCGGAGAAGCAGGGCATCAACGGCGACGATGCCTGGAACCTTGGCATTCTCGTTGTCCTCGCCGGAATTATTGGGGCGAAGGTTCTTTACATCGTCAACGACTGGAGTTCCTACGCTAACAACTGGCGCGAGATTTTCAGCCTCAATACGCTGCAGGCTGGCGGCGTATTTTCCGGCGGACTGATTGCCGCGCTCCTCACCGGGGTCTGGTACATGCGGCGTCATCACATGCCAGCGCTGCGCACCATGGACGGCATCGCCCCCGGGCTGGCCTTTGGCCACGTCCTCGGACGCTTCGGTTGTTTCTCGGCAGGCTGCTGTTACGGCAAACCCACCAGTCACTTCTGGGGCGTGATCTTCACGAATACTCTGGCACATGATGTCAGTGGAACTCCGCTCGGCATCAGGATTGAACCTACGCAGCTGATCGAGGCCGCAGCCGAGTTTTTCAATTTCCTGCTGCTGACCTGGCTGCTCACACGGAAGAGGTTCGATGGGCAAGTGTGGGCCACTTTCATGATCCTGTACGGAATCGAGCGTTATTTCATCGAGTTCCTGCGCGACGATCCCGGACGCGGTGAAGTCTTCGGCGGGCTGATGACGGGAACGCAGTTGATTTCGATTCTGCTAGTCGTCGGCGGGGGATTGATCTGGTGGCTGAGAAGCAGCACTCAGCATTCAGCACTCAGCACTCAGAAATCGGGCTCTGGGCTTTAGAGTAGCTCAGGTTCCGTCCCTGGCGGGACTCGATCTGTCTACTTCCGCCTCCCGGCACTCACGTGCCGGGCTTTCCTATTCCGCCGCTTCGCGGCTGGAGGGTCGTACGCTCCACTCTTTCACCGCCCTTAAGCTATGACACAGACTCTAGCCGACGACCGAGTTCTCACGCAACGTTAGTCTCTTAACTCGGCAGAAATTCTCCTTGCACTTGCTGGCTGAATGCTGAATGCTGAGTGCTGAATGCTCGACTTTCCCCTCACTCTGACCGCATCTCCTGAAGCCGCGGGGCAGCGCCTGGACCAATATCTCGCGACACAACTTTCAGAGTTCAGTCGGGCAGAGGTCAGCCGGGCCCGCGTGCAGCAACTCATCGCCAAGGGTGAGGTGCTGGTGAACAATGTGGCGGCGAAGGCGTCGTTGCGGCTGAAGGGCAATGGCGAAGAGCAGATCACGGTCACCGGGCCGCCGCAAGCTCCACCGCTGCGCGCCATTCCGGAAGAGATTGCGCTCGACATCGTCTATGAGGACGACGACCTGGCGATCGTCAACAAGCCCGCGGGCATGATGGTGCATGCGGGCGCAGGAGCGACCGAAGATGCGCGCAACCGCGGAACGCTGGTCAATGCGCTGCTGCATCACTTTGGAAAGCTTTCCGCGGTCGGCGGCGAACTGCGTCCGGGGATCGTGCATCGCCTGGATCGGGCGACCAGCGGGCTGATGGTGGTGGCGAAGAACGATGAATCGCACCGCCGGCTGGCGAAGCAGTTCAGCGGGCGCGAGGTGCACAAGACTTACATTGCGCTGGTACACGGCTGGCCGAAGCAGGATCGCGGCACGATTCAAAGCGCGATCAGCCGCCACTCGCAGCGGCGCACGCGGATGACAACGCGGGGCTTCGGTGGCCGCGAGGCGGTGACGCATTACGAGGTGCAGCGAAAGATCGATGCGCCTTACGGCAAGTTTGCGCTGGTCGAACTCAAGATCGAGACGGGACGCACGCACCAGATTCGCGTGCACATGTCGTCGCTCGGACATCCGGTGGTGGGCGACGCGCTCTACGGCGCGCCGGGCGAATTGCGGTCGCAGTCGAACAAGCGACGGTCGGCCGGAATGCCCGCGACGCTGAGGCTGGATCGGAATTTTCTGCATTCGGCGGCGCTCGAACTGACGCATCCGCGGACGAAGGAGTTGCTCAAGTTCTCTCGCCCGTTACCGGAGGAACTGGAGAACTTGCTCGACAGTCTGGAAAATGCTCGGCAAGAAGGTCCTCGGCTGGAGCCTGGTCAGTAAGAGAGACGCGCCGTTGCAGCGCTGAGCCGCGGGCTATAATGAAGAAAGCAATTCCGATCAAATCGTCCCGATGAAATCGCGCATTTTTCTGCTTCTGGTTGCTTTTCATATACTGGCTGGCTCGCTCTTCGGCCAGACGGCACCGCCTGCTTCCGCGCCGGCGGCGGCGCAGAATGCGCCCGAGAAGACGAGCGCTCCGCCTGACGGCAAGACGCAGGCTCCGGCGGTACCAGCTGCGGGCACGCCAACTGCTTCCGCACCAGCTTCCACCACATCGACTCCAGCTGCGCCGACGCTGGCTGGGCAGGCTCCGGCGCAGCTGGAAAATCCAGCGAAGTCTGATTCCGATGAGTCCGTCGCGACGATTGTCCATGTCGTCAACGAAGTTCGCGTGGTGTTCACCGTTACCGACCGGCACGGCCGCTACATCAAGGATCTGAAGAGCAACGACTTCAGAGTGATCGACGATCAAAAGCCCGCGGAGCTGCGCAGCTTCCGCAGCGAGACCGATCTGCCCCTGCAGGTGGGGTTGCTGGTGGACGCGAGCAACTCGGTGCGCGACCGCTTCAAGTTCGAGCAGGAAGCGGCCATCGAGTTTCTGAACGCCATCATTCGCCCGCGCTATGACAAGGCATTCGTGGTCGGCTTCGACGCCACGCCTGAAGTTACACAGGATTTCACCGATAGCACGGAGCGTCTTTCGGCCGGCGTGCGAATGTTGCGGGCGGGCGGCGGCACCGCGATGTATGACGCGCTCTACTTTGCGTGCCGGGACAAGCTGTTGAAGCAGGAGCAGACGGGACCGGTGCGCCGCGCCATCATTCTGCTGAGCGACGGCGAAGACAACCTGAGCCACGTAACCCGTGAGGAAGCCATCGAAATGGCGGAGCGCGCGGACGTGATCGTCTACACCATCAGCACCAACATCAGCGGCATGAAGGGCAAGGGCGACAAGGTGCTGGAGCGCATCGCGGATGCGACGGGCGGCCGCGCGTTTTTTCCGTTCCAGATGCGCGACGTGTCGGATGCGTTTCTCTCCATTCAGGAGGAGTTGCGCAGCCAGTACGCGATGGCCTACAAGCCGGCGAATTTTGTCGCGGATGGACGCTACCGCACGATCGAAATCCTGGCACAGGACAGGAATCTGAAGGTGCGCACCCGCAAGGGATACTACGCTCCCAAGCAGTAGCCGGCCCCCAGTATCCGGTGGCCAGGGTTGAGTCGCGAGCTGCGCGCTTGAACTTGGGCCGCCCTAATTCGCGGGCGGTAGCAAAGTGTCCGCATCTACGAATGCGGTGAACGACGCACCCTGCTTGATTTCCGCGTCCTTGCCGTGCACGAACACGCCCGCGGGAACAACCGGGACAAACATCAGGCCGACCGCTTTCCCCACTTTATCTTGTCCCTCCTTGGCGGCGCCTGCAAATGGTTGCTCGCGGAAAGAGATGTTTCGGCGATACTCACCCCGCAACTTGGGACCGGGAGGCGGGTTTGCATGCAGTAGACGCGGCGGTTTCCGGGCAACAAGACCCCCGGGGATCGAGCGCCGCGGTGACCCAAAGGAGAGCGGAATATGAAACGCGTAATAGCTGGCGTTCTATTGCTGATCGGACTGGGTGCGGGAACGATGTTTGCCGAAGATGGCTGGCGGGATCGGCGCGACATCCGGCGCGATGAGGCGAAGATTGCGCATGACCGCTGGGAACTGCGGCGCGATCTCCACTACAGGAACTACGCGGCGGCACGGCATGAACGAAAAGAGTTGCGGCGCGAGTATCGCGACTTGAATCGGGATCGCCGCGACTTGTATTGGGACCGGCGGTAAGAAGCGTCAGTAACTTGCATACGTGAGTAACTCTGCGACGTTAGTAACTTGCCAAGACGCGGTAAGCCGGGTTCTATTCATTTATTCATGGTGGAGCGATGACTATGCAAATCAGGACCCGGCTGGCGGCGGTGGCGATCGTGGGAATCATGCTTTGTTGGTCGGCGTATGGCGCAACACCAGCGCTGCGAGTGGAGCGGGAACTGTTCGCTTCGGTAAACCAGGCGCGGCGGGCGCAGGGGCTGGCTCCGCTGCGGTGGGATGAATCGCTCGCGACAGCGGCGCGGCGGCACGCGGAGGTGATGGCGGAACGCGGATCGGCGCAGCATGGGTTTCAGGGTGAGCCCAGCCTGTCGGCGCGGGTCAAGCAGGCGGGCGCGCGTTTCAGTTGGCTCTCGGAAAACGTAATTCAGGGGCCGTCGCCGGAGTTCATTCACGCGCAGTTCATGAAGTCGCCTCCCCATCGCGCGAACATTCTGGACAGGGACATGGATTCGATTGGCGTGGGTGTGGTGGAGCAGGGCGGGCAGTTGTTCGCGGTGGAGGATTTTTCGCAGGCGCGCTGAGACCGGGCAAGCCCGGTCTCTACATGAGGTTGATTCGCGCAAAACCACAGGAATTGGAATGGCCCACGCACTGTTGCCCAGGCGTGGGCCGTTTCATGCCAGCATTCGAGTTCGAAGCCGGCGTTTAGTGTTGGTCGGCGTCGTGGTGTTCCATGTCGTGGTGGTCGCCGCAACGCCGCTTCGCTTCTTCGAGTTCTTGGCGGCGCTTGCGGGCTTGTTTGCTGTCCTCGCCGTGGCGCTGCACCGCATCGCGCAGCTTATCTTCCGCCTGGTGAATACGCCTTTCACATTTGTCGTCCGCCCGCGCCGGGAGCGACGAACCCCCAAGGCCGGCGATAGTCAGCAATGCAACGCAAAGAACTCTCATCATTCGGGTCATGTCTTCTCCGTGTTAATCGTTTTTTTGAGTTGGAGCAACTTAAGCGTCGGCCGGGGTGGACGCTATTCTCCCGAGACTAGTCCCGAGTGGTGGGTTTGGGCAAGAGCGGAGCGAACTGGATGCGCGGGCGGACTAGATATCGGGGCGGGAAGCCGCCGAGATTCGGAAATGCGGCGGTCGAGGACAGCGGGCGGAACGCCGACGCTACACGGAAAAACGCCGGGAATCTGGAATCCGATTCCCGGCGTTCTGTCTTATGCTGACCCTCTTCTTGACGGGCGTTATGGGGCTGGGCTGAACTTGCGCTTGGCCCCAGCGCGTACGACTGCTCCCCCAAACTCAGGGATGGTGCACGAAGCGATAGAGCTGGTGATTGTGAACGGCACCGTGTAATAGGTGTCGGGAGCGGTGGTGTTGCCGCTTGTGCCGCTGTCGGCGAGAATGCCGGCACAGGCACTTTCCAGAATGGTGTTTCCGGTTACCTTGTTGCTGTTGCCGGTGGCACCGCAGCCGGCATCCAGATGCACGCCCGATTCAGCGCTATTGAATATGGTGTTGCCCGTCACGACATTCCCGTTGGTGCAGAGATCGATGGCATCCAAGGCTCCCGTGCCAAAGATTCTGTTGTCTTCAACGTAAACGCCGTCACCATAGGTACCAGGGGTATCGGTCTCCAGCGCGATAGGAATCTGGCTGTTCCCGAGTATGTTGTTGTTGACCGTGTTTGAAACGTCACTTTCCGCGTCGTAGAGCAAAATATCGGATGCGGTACTCGGGTTAACCAGGCAGCTCGGTGCTGGGCACCACCAAAGATTGTCGATCACGGTGTTGCTCTTGATCGTTCCCCTAGCTCCAAAGGCGAGTTCGATGCCGTTCTGCGCATCACCCGCAGGCTGCACGCCGGAGCCCTGAACATAATTCCCGGTGGCCGTCAGCGTCGTGCCGGGATAACGTCCCGTGATTCCGTTCTTGCTGTAATTGTGAACGGAACTATTTTCGACCGTCACAGTGGAGGTGCCTGGGTTACTCTCCACGTATATGCCCTTTCCAGCTTGACAACCATTTACTGTGTCGCCTGTTACCTGGTTACGCACGGCGACATGATTCACCGTACCCGAGGCATTCTGGAACAGGATGCCCATCAAGTCGGTACTGCTGCAAACGGGTAGCCCATTCCCGAGACCGTCAACCGTGAGATTGCTGATCGAGACCCCGGCCGTATTCTCTACCAAGACCTGGGCTGCGATGGGAGTGCCGTTGGTACAGAACGCCGAGAACTGGGCTGGACACACGTCAGTCGTGTTCGCGCTCACGCCTGCTGCGGCAGAAATCACGGCGGCATCCTGAGTCGGAGGCGGCGTGGTGGATTGAATCCCTTCGAGAGTAAGCGGAGCGGTGATTACGACCTGTTCGTTGTAAGTGCCGGGGCAAACTCTAACTGTGCTGGGGGGCGTGAGCGCTTCTGCCGCTGTTACCGCAGCTTGGATGGTAGTGTAGTGGGTGCCGGGCGCCGCGCAGAGGCCGACAGCGGTTGAGCCAGCAAAGGCTTGCCCGCTAAGTGCGGCAAGCACGAGCAAAGCCAGACAAGAGAACGTGAACGTACGGGTAGGGTGCATTGATTTTCCTCCGTGGGAGTTATTCGCGGGTGGGGGGCGCGAGTGAAGGTTGAGAATGATGGTTGAGAGTGAAAGAAGGGAGAGAGTAAGAGTCAAGAGTAACTATATGCTAAGGGCGAGTTCAACGCAACCCGAGTTTTCCACTGAGCGGTTCCAGGACGCGATATTGCAGAGATGTTGCAGAAACTTTGCTCTAGTCTGAGGTCGCTGCCGAGCTTCGCTCGGCTTGGACCCTTCGACTTCCCCCTCGGCTTCGCTCGGGGCTTCGGCAAAACCGGGCAGGCTCGCGAGGGCGCCCGTCCCTACACGCTCTGGCACCCGCCCCTACAACACGGGCTCTGGCAGACCGTTCACGCGCGGGCTCTAGTCTTCGTGGTGAGCTGTGGCGTAGTAGCCGCTGCGGGCCTGGATTTTGTAGTCCGACTGCTTGGGCTTGATCTCGACTTTACGGAAAGAGCCGTCGCGGGCGGTGTTGGTGGGCGTGTAACCAGCGTTGTACTGGCTGCGGAGTTCCTGGGAAATCTGGTCGAAGGCCTGGCGGAGTTTTTCGATCTTGTTGCCGACTTCGATCACGCGGCCGCCGGTTTCCTGGGTGAGCTTCTTCATCTCGGAATCGCCGAAATAGCCGCCGAAGCCGTAAAAACCGCGGTCGGCGATGAGCAGCACGTAGCAGATGGCATCGGCTTTCTGGGCGGCTTCGATGGCATCTTTGATCTTGAGGCGGCTGCCTTGGTCTTCTCCGTCGGTGAGCAGGATCATCGCCTTGCGGCCGACTTCGTGGGCGAATTCGTCGTGCGAGGCGAGATAGACGGCATCATAGAGCGCGGTGCCGCGTGGGCCGGTCGAGGAGCATGGAATCGGGCCCTGCGGGCCTATCGGGCCCCCGGAACAGCCGACTCCGCCGGTGTTGATCTTGGCCTCGTTGAGCGCATGTCTCAGCCTGCTGATCGAGCTGGTGAAATCTTGCAGGAGGTTGATATCGACGTCGAAGCTGATGACGAACGCCTCGTCTTTGGCGCGCAGCGTGCTCTCGAGGAAGGAACCTCCCACTTCCTTTTCCATATCGAGAACGCGCATCTGGCTGCCGCTGGAATCGATAAGGATGCCGAGGGTCAGCGGGAGATCGGATTCGGCCTTAAAATATTTAATGGTCTGCGGCTTGCCGTCCTCGAAAATGTCGAAGTTTTCCTTGGTGAGGCTGGGGATCAGCGCGCCATGCTTGTCTTTGACGTTGAAGAAGAGCTGGACGACTTCGACGTTGACCTTCAGCGTCTCGACCGACTGGTCTTGCGACTGGTCGTTCGGAGTAGCGGCGGGCGTGGCCGGGGAGGTGGGAGCCGGGGCCGGGGAATTCTGCGCGGCTACCGGAAGCGACAGGGGCGTCACCAGAACGAACATGGCCAAAGCGAAGAAACCCGCGGCGGCCAGGCACGGTTTGCAATGTACTTTAGGCATCAGCGTTTTTATCCCGAGACTTTGCTAGTCTATCCTGTAAGGACCTGTAACGGTTAGATGCACCAAAGAGGCGCGGTTGGGCATCTGAATTAGTAAAAAGCGGCAGGATGACGCGCGGCCCGTGCTTCACGCGGCTGGACAGCCGAGGGCGTCCGGGCGAAACTGAACCACATGATCGAAGAAGACGGTCAAAGAAGAAAGATAGAGGATTCCGGGGATGGCCACGAAAACTAGCGCGGTACTGATTCTGGGGCTGACATTGTTACTGGCGGGCGCCCTGGCGGCGCAGCAGAAGCCGGAGGACATCCCCGACGCTCCGTCGGCGACGCGTCCGATACCGCCGCCGGCGCCACCCAGCCCGCGGCCTGGGGCGGAGGAGGAAACCCTGCCAGAAGCACCGCCGCCGGATAATTCCGGCGCGGGCGTGACTACCGGGTCGAAGGAGATGCCCCGGAGTGCTCCGGACGCGAAGGATGAGAAGCCGGCCCCGCCGCCGATGCCTCCGGTCACGACGGTGCCCGCGGGCAGCGTTCCGCGGGATACAGAGACCGGGCAAGATCTCTACACGTTCACCTCGAAAGTAAATCTCGTGATGGTTCCAGTTACGGTAAAAGACAGCGAGGGACGGTTGGTCGGCGGCCTGCTCTCCAAGGATTTTTCGGTTCTGGAAAGTGGGCAGAAGCAGACGTTGAAGTTTTTCACCAGCGATCCGTTTTCGCTGTCGGCGGCGGTGATCATCGATACCGGCATGCCGGACGTAGGGTTGAAGAAGGTGCAGGAGACGCTGTCGGCGTTGCAGGGAGCGTTCAGCCAGTTCGATGAAGTTGGGATCTATACCTACAGCAGCACGGTAGGCCGGGTGGCCGACTTCACCGGCGTGGGCAAGCAGTTGACGGCGACTCTGAACCAGGTCAAAGGGTACAGCGGAGCAAATAATGGAGTTCCGGTGACAAGCGGACCGCTCGGTCCACAGGGCCCGATCATCAATGGAATCCCGGTTGACTCTCCCGTAACCCCGGTTTCCACGCCGCCGAAGGTCGCGCGCGTAATGAATGACGCCATCCTGTTGGCGGCGCGCGATCTTTCGAAGCGCGACCGGGCGCGCCGGAAGATCATCTTCATCATCAGCGACGGACGGGAGCAGGGCTCGACCGCCAGCTATAAAGATACGCTGAAGGTGCTGCTGACGCAGAACATCACCGTGTACGCGGTGGGAGTGGAAGGCGCGGCGATCCCGGTATATGACAGGCTGCAGCGAATCCACCTGCCGAAGACGAGGGCGGCGATGGGTTACAGCGACATTCTGCCGAAATACGTCTCGGCAACAGGAGGAGGCACGGTCTACAGCGAGTTGGCGCAAGCCGACATTGAGCGGGTTTACGCCCGGGCAACCGGAGACGCGCGCAATCAGTACACGCTGGGTTATACGCCCAAGGCGGGCATCGGCGGATATCGGCAGATCGAAGTGCGGGTTCGGCGTCCGGGCGTGAAGGTCTATGCGAAGGACGGATATTATCCTTTGCCGACGGCACGATAGCGAGTGGGCAGTGGTCAGTAGTCAGGAATTATGGCTAGTATCGGTTTCCAGCACCGGGGTAATGCGTCCTCTCGCCCGCAACGTGGAACCCTCCTCATTTGTGCTGACCACCGCCCCCCGGCCACCGCCCACTGATTTTAGTAACGTGGGTAACCTGCGCCAGGACCTTCCGGTGTGGTATAAAAAACAGCAGTATCCGATACTTGTAGTCAATTGGATTTGTGGCGAGAGGGCTCGCGCGTTGAGGGAGTGGTTCGCGAGAGTCTTTTTCGCAGGAGTTTCTGAGGAAACCTTTTGAGTTTCATCAACTTCGCAGCACGCGAGATCAACTGCAAGATCGTCTACTACGGCGCCGGGTTGGGCGGCAAGACGACGAATCTGCAGTTCATCTTCCAGAAAACAGCCGAACAGCAGAAGGGCAAGATGATCTCGCTCGCCACCGAGACCGATCGAACCCTGTTCTTCGATTTCCTGCCGCTGGATCTGGGTACGGTGCGCGGCTTCAAGACGCGCATTCACCTGTACACGGTTCCGGGACAGGTCTTTTATGACGCCAGCCGCAAGCTGATTCTGCGCGGCGTGGACGGCATCGTGTTCGTGGCCGATTCCCAGCAGGAGCGCATGGACGCCAACGTCGAGGCGCTCGACAACCTGATGGCCAACCTGAAAGAACACGGCTACGACTTCAACAAGATTCCCTACGTGCTGCAACTGAACAAGCGCGACCTGCCGAATATAGTACCGGTGGACGCTCTCTCCAAGGAACTGCGCAAGAAAAACGAGCCGGTGGTGGAGGCGGTGGCCTTCCAGGGCGTGGGCGTGTTCGAGACGCTCAAGGAAATCGCGCGGCAAGTGCTTACCGAGTTGAAGCAGGGCGGGTAGAGCAGTACCCAGTTGCCAGTACCCAGTTCAAGCCCCAACACAATCTTCCTGTAGAGACGCGGCTTGCCGCGTCTGCCTTTGCTGGTGGAGAGACGGGCGTCCTCGCCCGTCCAGGGTTGCGTAGGGACAGCCGCCCCCTTGATTGGGTTCAGGCGCTTACCTTTGGGTTCGGCGGCATCGGCGGCGTGCGCGCCGTCTCCGTTCACAGGCACGGCTGAAGGCGCCCACTCGTTCGCGGTTTTTGCCACACGAACCTCCCCTAACGTTTCCCGGCGGCAACGGGTTGGGCCAATCTGTCGGCCAGCCACAGCTTGATGAGCGACTGTCGCGTTACGCCCATCCGGCGCGCTTCCCGATCCAGGGAATCCACCATCCAAGCCGGGAAATCGACGTTGACTCGCTTCGCATCGGTACCAGCACGCCGCACCTTGCTCAGATCGAGTTGATCCACCACCTTCTCACCGGCATCGAACTTGCGGTCAAATGTCTTCGCTCTCATAAATCGTTACCTCCTCGTCCCGCGACCGCCTCACGGAGATCAGCCGGACGTTTTCGCCCCGCCGAGTGACCACCGCGGACCAGCGCTTCCCCTCGATCTTGCCGACTAGCAACCATCTCGCTTCATCGCTGGTACGCGCTGGAATCTCCACCAGCGCGGAGTCCGCCCGCAGCGCCTGCGCTTCCTCAAAATCGATGCCGTGCTTCCGCTTGTTCTCGGCGCTCTTCTCGGGATCATACTCGAACCTCATAGGCTCCGACGCCGCGAACCGACGGTATAGTAAAGGTATAATTACTATACCCGCATGATAAGATCTCCCGCAAATTCATCGCCGCTCAAACCGGAGGCGTCGTCACGGCGCAGTTTCGAGTGTCCCCGATAATTCTTCCCATTCCATCATCAGGCTCTGGAGGTCGGCCTTCTGGCGAGCAAGTTCCTGGGTCTGGCGCTGGGTTTCTTCCGCGCTTACGAAGCTCTGGAGTTCGGTTTCACACAGCGCAATCGCGGCTTCGGCGCGGGCAATCTCCTCTTCGATTTCGCGCAAACGGTCTTCCATCTGCTGGCGCTTGATCGGATTCAGGCGCTTGCCTTTGGGTTCGGCAGGCTCGGCGGCGGCAGGAGACGCGGCGAGCCGCGTCTCTACGGCGGGAGACTGCTTCCCGTTCGTGGGCACGGATGAAGGCACTTGTGAAGTAGCGGATGGCTTCGACATCTCTACCGCAACCACGGCTCGTCCCTGCTTGCGCCAGAGGTAGTCTTCGTAATTTCCCGGATAGATTTCCACTTTGCCATCGCCGATTTCGAAGACTCGCGTGGCCAGCTTGTCGATGAAATAGCGGTCGTGGGAAACGAAGACTACCGTGCCGGTGTACTTC
>ODAK010005155.1_pt1 | contig 13289 bp, 10 predicted proteins | sample 1539591 | NCBI WGS metagenome assembly ODAK01 (sample SAMEA3539303, study PRJEB22396) | soil metagenome | biome: tundra; feature: field; material: soil | place: USA | collected 2010-05 | depth 0.15 m | reverse complement strand
ACCGCGCAGGTGTTGGAATCGAAGCCGTAAAGGGCATTGTCATAGCCGATGGAGGCGACCACGCCGCGCACCAGCGACTGGAAATCCACGTAAGCTTTGGTGGTGATTTCGCCGGCGATGACCACCAGGCCGGTGGCCGTCAGGGTCTCGCACGCCACGCGGCTGTAGGGATCTTCCTTCATGCAGGCATCGAGAATTGCGTCAGAAATTTGATCGGCGATTTTATCCGGGTGCCCTTCGGTCACCGACTCGGACGTAAACAGATAGCTCTTCTTGGACAAAGCGAAACTCCTTCTCCTGCCCGCTGTGGCGGGCCACTCAAAGTACTTCGGCTGGGCAGCCTGATACTCAGGATCTTCTGCGGTCTATCTGTAAGGATAGCAACCAGCCTGGCAACTCCCATATATTTTACGGCTAAAGGGGTGCTTTCGGCCAGCTAAAGGCGTAAATGTGCATTGAATCCACGTCCGTAATGGGTCACCGCGGTGAGCTGTTGGGCGCCCTTAGCGAAGCCTGGATGGCGATGAACTGATCGAGGAAGTTCGGCAGCAGCTTCAAGGCGAGTGCGTTGGCGCCGTCGGATTTGGCCTGTGCGGGATTGTCGTGCACCTCGACGAAGATGCCGTCCACGCCTGCGGCCACGGCTGCGCGCGCCAGCAGCGGGATAAACTCAGGCTGGCCCCCGCTCACCGCAACTGATTCGTCGCCGTTGGCTGCACCCGCCGAAGGAAGTTGCACCGAGTGGGTCGCGTCGAAGACCACCGGCGCGAACTTGCGCATGATCGCCAGCGACCGCATATCCACCACAAGGTTGTTGTAGCCGAACGAAGTGCCGCGCTCGGTGAGAAAGACGCGTTCGCCGCCTGCCTCGCGCACTTTCTCGACCGCGTGCCGCATGTCCCAGGGTGAAACGAACTGTCCCTTCTTGACGTTCACCGTGCAACCGCTCTTCCCGGCCGCGACCAGCAGGTCAGTTTGCCGGCACAGAAACGCAGGTATTTGCAGCACATCTACGGCTTCCGCCACGCGCGGCACGTCGGCGGCTTCGTGGACATCGGTCAGCACAGGGACCTTCACGGTCTCGCCGACCTTGCGGAGAATGCGCAGACCTTCCTCGATACCCGGCCCACGAAAGCTGCGGATAGATGTTCGATTGGCCTTGTCGTACGAGGCCTTGAAGATGTAGGGAAGTTTCTTTGCGTGCGCAATTGACGCGATCGCCTCCGCCATCTTGAGCGCATGGGCTTCGCTCTCGATAACGCACGGCCCAGCAATGAGGAACAGTGGCCCTCCGCCGATGGTCACGTCGCCGACTTGGAAGGGATGATTCATTCCCGCTTTTAGTGTTTCACTTTTTCCGGCCGGTGAAACATCTCCACGGAAACCGCTTCGTGCTGATGTTGGCGGCGCAAGCGGTTTTCATACGAGGCTTTGACGAAGGCCGAGAACAGCGGATGCGGCTCCAGCGGCTTCGACTTGAACTCCGGATGGAACTGGCATCCCAGGAAAAACGGATGATCGGCAATTTCAACGATCTCGACATAGGTCCCGTCGGGGGTTGAGCCGCTGATGCGCAGCCCGCCGGCAGTCAGCGTGCCTTCGTACTCGCGGTTGAATTCGTAGCGGTGACGATGCCGCTCGCTGATCTCATTCTGGCCATAAGCTTTGTGCGCCAGCGTGCCGGGTTCGAGTTTGCACGTCCACGCGCCCAGACGCATGGTGCCGCCCAGCTCTTCCACGCCACGCAACTCGCGCAGCTTGTAAATGACGCGGTGCGGCGTTGCCGGATCGAACTCGCTGGAGTTGGCCTGCTCCAGTCCGCACACATGGCGGGCGAATTCAATGCACGCCGTCTGCATGCCCAGACAGATCCCGAAGAACGGCACCTTGTTTTCGCGCGCGTGCTGAATGCCTTTCAACATGCCTTCAATACCGCGCTTGCCAAAACCGCCCGGCACCAGGATCCCATCCACATGCTCAAGCTGCGCCTGCACGCTCTGATCTTTCTGCTCCAGTCCTTCGGCTTCGATCCAGTTCACGTTCAGCTTCAGGTTGTAGGCAAGCGCACCGTGTACCAGCGCCTCTTTCAGCGACTTGTAGGAATCCTCGTATTCGACATACTTGCCGACGATGCCAATCGTGACTTCATCCTTAGGGTTGTACACCCGGTGAATCAACTCCTCCCAGCGGCCCAAATCGGGCTCTTTGGCTTCGAGGCGAAGATATCGTAACGCCAGGCGGTCCACTTTCTCGTGCGCGAACACCAGCGGGACTTCGTAGATGGAGGCCACGTCCTTGGCGGTAATGACGGCCTCGTCTTCCACGTTGCAGAAGAGCGCAATCTTCCCCTTGATGTCTTTCGAGAGGAAGCGGTCGGTGCGGCACAGCAGAATGTCGGGCTGAATCCCAACGCTGAGCAGCTCCTTCACGGAGTGCTGGGTGGGCTTGGTCTTCAACTCGCCGGCGGCAGCGATGTAGGGCACCAGCGTGACGTGGACGAACAACGTGTTGTCGCGGCCCAACTCCTGGCGCATCTGGCGGATGGCTTCAATGAAGGGCAGCGATTCGATATCGCCCACGGTGCCGCCGATTTCGATGATGGCGAGGTCCACGTCCTGCGCCACTTTCTTCATCGCGCTCTTGATCTCGTTGGTGACGTGCGGGATCACCTGCACGGTCTTGCCGAGATAGTCCCCGCGGCGTTCCTTGGCGATGATGGTCTCGTAGATGCGACCGGTAGTCCAGTTATTGTCGCGGGTCAACTTGCAGTGGGTAAAGCGCTCGTAGTGTCCCAGGTCCAGGTCGGTTTCAGCGCCGTCATCGGTGACAAAGACCTCGCCGTGCTGAAACGGAGACATGGTGCCCGGGTCCACGTTCAGGTAGGGATCGAACTTTTGCAACGTGACTTTGAGGCCGCGGCTTTCCATCAGGCAGCCAATCGAAGCCGCGGCCAGCCCCTTGCCAAGTGAAGACACTACACCGCCAGTCACAAAGATGTACTTTGCCGACATCGGTCCCTCTGTTTTGGAGAATTATGCCCCCGGTGAGATCGCTTCATTTTCTCTCCCGTTTTAAGGGGAGTCCTGTCCGCCAGCGTAATAGCGCGGTCAGGGTGGAGCGCGTAGGGGTGCACGATCAATTATGGCTGGAATTGTTTCCCGTGGCAAGACAGAATACTCTCGCCGCAACACCCATTGAAAAAAGCCAAACCCCGCCTGGGGGTACAGGCGGGGTTTCGAGCCGCGACTTGCGGTCGCGGTCATCGCGGGTAGTCAGGTAGGGCGTTGTTGCAGCTAGAGCTTTGTCGCCAGTTCGATCAAACCCACGGCCATGGCAATCCAGAGCGCAAACGCTACCGTATTGAGAGTGAGGCGAATCGGACCATTGTCGATCAGCCAGTTGTATTTCGCGTCCATAGTGTCTCCTTGAAAAGCGGGCTCCACTTCGACAATCGCCACTGCGTTATCGGGGACCCCGGAGGTTGCGCCCGGCGTGCCCTGCGGCCTCACCGGATCATGTTCTGCAGCTATATACGGGCGAACTCCCGAAAGGTTCCGTTACGATTTGGTGAATACTGGCCAGTTGCAGGAAAACGGTGGCAAGCGCAGGTTGCGGTGGTGCAAAGAGTTGGGCGGTGCTGTCACGCCGCTATTTACGTCGAAAAATCATTCGACACCCTTCGGCTTCGCTCAGGGCAGGCTCCACCACCGAGGGCACGAAGTCTGGGTTTCTGAGGACTTTTCTCCGTGATCTCCGTGCCTCAGTGGTTACGTCTTCCTCTCGCCCGGCGCCGCGATCTCTCCCAGTTCCCAATACTTTTTCAGGAGAGTATCAGGCACATTGACTGCTCGCCCGGTCAGCATGTGCTTCAACTGCAACGCGTTTACAGCCGCTTTGCCCTCAAAGTGATTGTTGGCGATGACAAAGGTTTTCTTCGCCTTGGCGGCGATGCTGTCAATGCGCGTCTTCCATCCCTGCAATTCGGGATCGGTATAGAGATAGTTGTAGCGGTCGTTGCGCGAGTCGCTGTCGAACCATTGATCGTAATTGCGTCCGTGCAGGCGCACGTAAGCAAACGCGGCGGTCACGTGTTCGCTGGGAGCAATCGCCTTTCCCAGTCGCGGCTGGTCGATATTGCAGAAGGCCACTCCCTTTTCGGCAAAGTAGCGCAGGGTGCCCTCATTGGTCCAGCTGTTGTGCCGCACTTCCACCACCAGCGGATATTGTTTGAACTTCTCAATCACGCTCTCCAGATAGTCGCGGTTTGGATTGGTGTTCTTGAACGAAATGGGAAACTGCGCCAGTACCGCGCCGAGCATGTCTTCGGCGGCGATGGAATCAAGGCCGTCTTTGGCGAGCCGTTCGTCTTCGGCGCTGGCGACAATGGTCTCTGAGGATGTGCTCTCCACCATGGCAAGCGGCGAGTGGGTGAATGCTTTGTTCAGCTTGGCCGTGAACAGGAACTCGGAATTCACTGCGCGCGACTTGCGGCACCACAGCTTGCCCCACTCCGGCTTGATGTGGCCATAGAACGAGGTGTTGATCTCGATTACGTCAAGGTAACGCGCCAGGTATTCCACCGGATGGAGCGATTTCTTGATCTGGGCCGGATAGACGATGCCTTCCCAGTCTTTGTACGACCAACCCGCGGTGCCAACATAGATCTTTACCTGCTTGTCCATCTTCGAAGGCGAGATTAGCATAGACTTCCGAGGCCAAGGGACGCCAGGGCCGGCGTCTTTTCATATCAATAAACGACCATTATTATCCAATAGACCCCTCCTGGATGGCTCAGGCTGGGAGCGAAACAAGCTCCCATCGAGTACCCTGCAGACATCGGATGCGACAATAATTCTTTGGCACCGTTGGGAAGCTTTTCCGGGGTACCCGTCGTCCAAACCGCAGCCTCTTGAACTCCGGGGACCTCAGCCGGTTTCTGGTTGTCTAAAGCATCGTTCAGCGCCATCGCACAGGCCATTTGCCGCAGTTGCGCTTGCCTCTTGCGATCAGGCGCCGAAGTTCCGTGCGCCCTTGCGTAATTCTCAATCGCTCGCTGCAGCACGGCATCCGCTTCGGGTTCGGAATAGTCCGTCAGCCGGTGAGCGAAATCCTCGGTCACATACACATGGTCGCCACTCCGAAGGACTGCGACGCCCACCGCGTTATAGTCGGAATTCAGGATGTTGACACGATGCGCTGGCGACTGCATGAACGCTTTGTGAGCGGAAATCACGTCTTTTCGGCGGTCAACGTTCTCCGCTTGCTGGTCCGAGCGCAGATTCTCATCGGCGAAGCGAACCTCCAGAGTCGGCTCTCCAGCGAATCGGTGCGCTAGAGCCTCATGTTCCATCATCAGTTGTGTGTGCTTGCGGGCGGCCTTGGTGAGACGCTGATCCACGGTTACCGGTCGAAGGCCCTGGTTGGCGCGCTCTTGGTTGATTAGCCCGACCAGTTGCTTCTCGCCTGCTTCATCGAATTGAGTCTGGGCCAGACAGGGACACACCGCCAGCGAGGTGACAAATAACGCGACGGCGAAGATCCGCGGTAAACAGATACCCTGGTAAAGTCGCACCTTAGTGTAGTATTAGACGGAAAATTCCGAGCTTTTGTTCAGCCCCTGGACAAAATCACAATACAGCATCCCCGGGGGTAGAGCGGCGCTTCAGCGCCGCGTCCGCCGCAGCTAAACGAATCGTTTGAGCCGCTGCGGTCATTTTCAATGACCGCAGCGGCTCAAACCTTATAGTGTGGGGCTATCTTGGACGCCAGCCTGAAGGCCGGCTCTACCCAGTCAACACTGACTTCTGAAACTGGCCTAATTCCTGGACCGCTGAGAAGTGTGGAAAATCTTTTGGAAGGAAGGACGCGGCCCAGGGGCCGCGCCTTCGGTTATTCGCTCTCGGGTGTCAAGCTGTCTTCCAACCAGGAACGTCCAATCAATTCACATTTCCTGGAGCAAAACGTCTGCCCGTCACGAGCCCGGCTTGTGCTTTTGAGATATTGGGAATAACACCAGAGACAGACCGCAGTGGAAGTGGCTGCGTCGTACTTATTTGGTTGCATGCAATCTCCAGTGGAAAGGGAGCATAGGACAACCAGCAGCCAAACGCAATCGGCAAAATCGTGGAATCAAGAGAGTTACATCCACTAAGACTATTGTGGGGTAGTCAGATGCGCTCAGGTGCCAATAGCTCGCGGATGGACTCCCGTTTTCGCACCAGCCGGACACGTCTACCGTCCACTAATACCTCGGCCGGTCGCGGACGGCTATTGTAATTCGAAGCCAGCGACATGCCATAGGCGCCGGTATCGAGGATCGTTAACAGCTCGCCTTCCTGCACGGTGGGCAGTTCACGGTCGCGAGCCAAAAAGTCTGCTGTTTCGCACACCGGTCCCACTACGTCAACGTTTTCCATTGCTTGGTTCTTCCCCAGAACAACGGGAACGATTTCGTGATATGCACCGTAAAGCGCAGGCCGGAGCAGGTCGTTCATGGCTGCATCTACGACGACGAATTGCTTGCCGTTGTTGCGCTTGCGATAGATGACGCGCGCGAGCAAGGCCCCGGCTGGGCCCACGATGGCGCGGCCAGGCTCCAGCAAAAGATGCATGCCAAGACCCTTCAACGGCCCCAGCAGCGCTTTCGCATATTGTTTGGCTGGCTCGGCAAAGTTTGCTTGCCGATTGTGTTCATATTGGATACCGAGACCTCCGCCCGCATCGACGAAACGGATCTCGTATCCCTCAGCCCGCAACGAACTCGCCAACGAAGCCACACGCTCCATGGCTTCGCGAAAGGGGGCCACATCCGCAATCTGGGAGCCGATGTGAACGCTGACCCCGGCCGGCTTGAGATAGCAGTTTTCGGCGCCTCGACGGTAGAGCGGTGCTGCGTCGCGCCAGGGCACACCAAACTTGTGCTGGTGTAGGCCCGTGGAGATGTAAGGGTGGGTTTCGGTTGCGACGTCGGGGTTCACTCGCACTGCGAAATTAGCTGGCTTGCGAAGGTGCGTCGCACGCGCCGCCAGTAATTCCAGTTCGCTGGCGCTCTCGACATTGAAGAGCAAAATGCCAGATCGAAGTGCCAGGTCGATTTCATGGGTCAGCTTGCCCACTCCGGAAAAAACAATTTTCGATTTGAGTTTGCCGCTGGCTTCGGTTACCCGCTGCAGCTCCCCGCCGGAAACGATGTCGAATCCCGCACCCAGGCGGGCGAGCAAACGCAAGATCGCAAGATTCGAATTCGCCTTCACCGAGTAACAAATGGTGTGCTCACAGCCGTCAAACGCCTGGTCGAACTGCTGGAAGCGCCGGCGGATGGTCGAACCTGAGTAAACGTAGAGCGGCGTGCCGTAGAGTCGCGCCAGCCGGGAGAGGGGAACGTCGTCCGCGTGCAGTTCGAAGTCGGACTTGCGGAAAAGTCGCGTATCGCGGCGATAAGTAAACGCAGGTGGGCGTTCCGGTGGTCGGGGAGATTTCACTTTTTAGCGGACGGTCCTTTCACTTTCATGACAACGATGGTTTGGTCGTCGAATGCCTCGACGCCTTCCGCGTGCCCAGAGACAGCCGTGAAGATCATATCTGCCAATTCTTCGGAAGTACGATGCGCATTGGCTCGCGCGATTTTCTCCAGTCTATGGCGTCCGAACATCTCCCCTTTGGAGCTGGTAGCATCAAGAATTCCATCGCTGAAGAAGAGGAACACATCTCCCGCACCTCCGCGAAGGTTCAGTTCATCGTAGGTGGCGTTGGGGAACAAACCAATCGGCAAACCAGTAGCTTGAATCTCTTCCAGCCTGCCATCATGACAGTGAATTGGACGCGGCAGGCCTGAGTTCGAGATCTGGAGCAGTTGCTGGTTGTCATCCCAAACGGCATAGATCATCGAGACGTACTGGCCTTCGATTGGACGTTCCGCGAGCGAGAAGTTGATCGCCTCCAGCATACCCGCGGCGCTGGGTTCTTCGTTGGCCAGCGAGCGTGCAATGCCGCTGACCAACGCGGCATAAATGGCGGCGGGTGCCCCTTTGCCGCTTACATCGCCGACAGCGATGCCGGTCACGCCCTGTCCGCTGTATTTCAGAAAGTCGTAAAGGTCCCCCCCGATCTGGCGGGCGGGCGCAAAGCGCGCAGCCACTTCGGCATTCTGGAATGTTGGCATTTTCTGCGGCAACAGCCGGAACTGCAACTCCCGTGCCAGCGCCAGGTCCTGCTCCAGGCGTTTCTCCTGCCGCGCGATGCGCTCATACAGCGTCGCGTTCTCGATTGCGATTGCCACCTGCGCGGCCAGGGTGGTCATGGTGCGCACATGGTCTTCGGTGAAATACCCACGCCGTGTGTGCTCGATATCGAGAACCCCGATCACCTTGTCTTTGTAGATTAGTGGAATGCAAAGTTCCGAGCGTGTCTCCGGATTCGCCTTGACGTAGCGCGGGTCTTTGCTGACGTCCGGCACCAGGACAGCCTGCTTGTGCAGGGCCGCATATCCCACCAGGCCGACGCCCAGCGGAACCTCGTGCTTGAGTTTTACGCTCTCGTTGAAGCGCAATGAGAAGCGATGCTGCAGGAGGGTATCGCTCGGGTCGAGCAGCAGGATGGAAAACATCTGGTAGTCGATGATGCGGGTCACCAGTTCGGCAATCCGTTTCAGCAACTGGTCAACGTTGAGAATGGAGGTCAGTTCGCGGCTGATCTCGGTCAGCAAGGTCAGTTGCCGCGCCTGCCGCGAGACCCGGGTATACAGGCGCGCGTTCTCGATGCCAATGGCGATACGCGAAGCGAACAACGTCAGCAGGCGCTTGTGTTCCTCGGTGAACGCGCCCGGTTGTGCGGCTTCCACGTCGATGACGCCGATCACCTTGTTCTTGGCGATCAGGGGAGCGGCCAACTCGGACCGCACCCCCGGTGCGGAGTTGATGAAGTTCTGCTCGGCGGCCACGTCGTTGACCAGTACCGTCTCGCGGCGCTGCACGGCTTGTCCGGTAACGCCTTGTCCAACCTTAATGCGGATGCGTTCCGCCACCTCGGGAGGATGGCCGACCTGGAAACGGACGCGCAGCTCTTGTGTTTTCTCGTTCAGCAGCAGGATGGCAAAAATTTCGTAATCGATGACCCGCTTCAGCATCTCTGCCACACGTTGCAGCAGAGTGTTCAAATCCAGTGTCCGGTTTACCGCGTCCGCCACATCCAGCAAGTAACTATCGACGGAGGCGGGAGCTGGAGGCTGTTTGATGGAAGATGACATCGGGCTGGGACTCTTGTCCTTCATCATAACAGTCGAATCGACCGTAGAATGGGCTTGGGAAGCGCATTCTGAGCCTCTACAACAGCATCGCAGTCAGGCTCGTTGCCAAGCCAGCATGGTAACACTGCGGCTTGCCTGCTGATGTATCCTCTCGGGTGGGCATGCGAATCATCGGTGGCCTATCGCGGCCTCCCGGACTTTGCCTAGCCAGAGGCGCGTGAGATCGTGTGAACTTCCTCCTGACCCATAAACGCGAAGTGGCAACTCTGACCGCCGAACACCTGTGGCTGGTGGGAATTTCGATGCTGCTGGCCATCCTCGTCGGAGTGCCGCTGGGCATACTGCTGACGCGCCGTCCGAAATGGAAAGCACTGGTGCTGGGCAGCACGAATGTAATCCAGACGATTCCCAGTCTCGCGCTCTTCGGATTGCTGCTGCCACTGCCATGGCTGGGCGCTCGCGCCGACCGTTTGGCGATCATTGCGCTCGCTCTCTACGCCCTGCTTCCGGTGGTTCGCAATACCTACGTGGGGATTTCTGGCATCGACGCGCCGGTGCGCGAAGCTGCGATTGCCATGGGTCTCACTTCGGGCCAACTGCTCTGGCATGTGGAACTTCCTTTGGCGCTGCCAGTGATGCTTGCAGGCGTGCGCGTGGCTGCCGTGATTACCATCGGAGTTGCGACCATCGCGGCAGCCATCGGCGCGGGCGGACTGGGCGAGTTCATCTTCCGCGGCATCGCCATGGTGGACAACGGAGTGATTCTGGCCGGCGCCATCCCCGCGGCTTTGATGGCATTGGCGGCGGACCTGCTCCTGAGCGGCTTCGAAAAGCTGATGGTCCGCAGGATCCACTGACATGGACCGCCGCAGCTTCCTGGCTGGACTTGCTCTGCTCTCCGCTGCTGGCTGCATGCCGCGCAAGAGTGCTCTCACCGTCGGCTCCAAGAACTTTACCGAACAACTGCTCTTGGGCGAACTGCTGGCGCAATTGCTGGGGAGTGTTTGTCGCCAGCCGGTCAAGCGGCGCTTCTATCTGGCCGGCACCTACATCTGTCACCAGGCCTTGCTCGCCGGACGCATTGACATGTACGTCGAGTACACCGGGACCGCGCTAGCTGCCATCCTGAAAGAACATCCTTCGGGCGATTCCCAAAGCGTGTATCAACAAGTGAAGGATGCGTACCAGCGCCAGTTCAATCTCGATGTCATGCCGCCGCTTGGTTTCAACAACAGCTTCGCCATGGTCATGCGAGGGGATGATGCGCGCCGCTTGAAGGTGACCGCACTTTCGCAACTGGCAAGTGTCTCCCCGAATTTGCGCCTGGGAGTGGGATACGAATTTCTCGAACGCCAGGACGGATATAAGGGCTTGGTCGGTACCTATGGTCTGAAGTTTGCGGAGTCGCCACGGGTAATGGATTTAGGACTGCTCTACCGCGCCCTGCAAAATAGATCCGTGGACGTCGTCGCCGGCAACAACACCGATGGCTTGATCACGGCGCTTGGATTTGTCGTGCTCGATGATGACAAACATTACTTTCCTCCCTACGATGCCGTGCCCATTGTTCGTCCGCCGGTCTTTCAGAATTGTCCCCAGGCCAGAGCCGCCTTCGACCGGTTGGGCGGCCACATCACCGCCGAGGATATGCGACGGATGAATTACGCTGTGGACGGCGAAAAGAAGGACGCCGCGGAAGTGGTGAGGGAGTTCCTCCATCGCCGGGATCTCCAAGCTTGATTCAGTCGCGGAGAACCCTGGAGCGCAGTGCCGAGTGGAATAAATTCTCCATTTGGGTCGAACCCAGTATGCAATGTTCTGCAATCTAGACCGTTCGCAGAGCCTCAAGTATATGATTCTATTGTTTTTACTTTGGCCACTAACTTGCGTTAATACCCGGTGGGGTCTCAACTTCCCTAGAGGAGGGAACCTTTAATGCACCTACGTCGTGGGATTTTTTTGGTGTTGTGTCTTTGTCTGCTCAGCGTCGGAGCCTTTGCTGATTCCGTCACTGGCCAGTTCACAATCGATGTTAACGGGAACCCAGTTGCGAGCCAGGGATTTGTAACCTTCACCCTTGAAATGAACGGAACGATCGACGCCTCTTTGACCATTACAAATGGGGCTAATATACTAGGGTTCGGTTTCAACTCAGCAACAGCTAATCTGCCCGAGTCGAACTTCTCGCCCACCCAGCCCGACAACCCGGACGGCTGGATAGATAACTTCGGCTACCAACCGTCGGGATTTTTCTGCAGCCAGTGCGGAACCACGGAAACCTGGACCATCGACGGTAGCTACTCGTCGGTTCTCGATGTTCTGAATGGTCCGCCAGGCCAGTCTACGGTCGATTTCTTCCTGCTTGACTCCAACGGCAACCAATGGGGCGCCCAAGGTACCATCAACGGCGGAACGACCCCTGAGCCAGGCAGTCTGCTGCTGCTGGGCACGGGTATGCTTGGAGTGCTGGGCTCCATCCGCCGCAAATTGCTCTAACAGGGTTTCAGATTGTTTTCTGCTCGCGCCGAGACGATTGCCATTCGCTCGGCGCTTTTTTTCGCGTTTCTCAATCCTCGCCGGTGATGCGATCGATCTCGGCAAGTTGTTCACGACTTAGGTCCCAGGCGGCCATCTGGAGCGAGTTTAACGCCGCTTACGACAACAGGCTTGGCTTCAGGACTCCTTCCGCAGCCGTCTCAATGCGTGAAAAGCCCCAACAGCCTGCGAACACTGCAGTTTGCTGCGCCGAACTTTCGCCCAGCAAGAGAAACTGCGATACTTAAAACAGATCGCGAGTCTTTCCTGTTTACGGCTGCACGCGACGTTTGAGCCAGTTGCCCAAATCGCGCTCGGCATTGGCATCCCGCTACGATGCCCTCCCGGAAGACCGCAATAGGACCAATGAGCGACTTTCTAAAAGCCGTGCAGGAACGCGTCGTCATCTACGACGGCGCCATGGGCACCAGCATCCAGGCCCGCAACCCCTCTGTGGACGACTACTGGGGCAAGGAAGGCTGCAACGAACTGTTGGTGCTGAGCCGGCCCGACATCATCAAGGACATCCACGCTGCTTTCTACAGTGTGGGCTGCGACGTGGTGGAGACCGACACCTTCGGTGCAACACGCGTGGTGTTGGCGGAGTACGACCTGCAGGACAAAGTACACGAGATTAACCTCGCCGCTGCGAAACTGGCGCGCGAAGTCGCAGCGAGTTTCTCATCCAACGGGCGCAAGGGTTTTGTCGCGGGCTCGATGGGGCCCACCACCAAGCTCCCGTCGCTGGGGCATATCACCTTCGACGACATGGCTGCCTCCTACACGGAGCAGGCGGTCGCGCTTATCGAAGGTGGAGTTGATGTTCTCCTGCTGGAAACCTGCCAGGACATCCTCCAGGCGAAGGCCGGACTGGTCGGCCTTTTCGATGCGCTGAAGCAAACCGGCAAGAACGTGCCCATCCAGGTGCAAGTCACGCTGGAAGCCACAGGCACGATGCTGCTTGGCACCGAGATCGGAGCGGCGCTGACTACGCTCGAGATGTTCGACGTTGCCGCAATCGGTCTGAACTGCGCTACCGGCCCGAAGGAGATGAACGATGCGGTCCGCTATCTGGGAGCGAACTCGCCGAAGCATGTTTCCGTTCTGCCCAACGCCGGATTACCGCAGAACCAGGGTGGCCGCGCGGTTTACCTGTTGCAGCCACAGGAGCTGGCCGACTACCACAAGCAATTCATCACCGAATACGGCGTGCGCATCGTCGGCGGCTGCTGCGGGACTACGCCCGAGCATCTGAAGGCGGTCGTCGAAACCTGCGCCAACCTTGAGCCCGCGAAGCGTGATGTCAAGATCACCGCAGCGGCGGCCAGCGCCTACTCGATGGTGCCGCTCGATCTCGATCCCAAGCCGCTGATCGTGGCCGAGGAGATGAACACCACGACGCGCGTCGAGCACTTCAAGAACATGGTTCGCACGCAGAACTATGACGCGATCCTTACCCTGGCCAAGAAGCTGGTGAATGAAGGCTCGCACATGCTCGACCTGTGCTGCG
>ODAK010005154.1_pt1 | contig 13291 bp, 15 predicted proteins | sample 1539591 | NCBI WGS metagenome assembly ODAK01 (sample SAMEA3539303, study PRJEB22396) | soil metagenome | biome: tundra; feature: field; material: soil | place: USA | collected 2010-05 | depth 0.15 m | reverse complement strand
GCTGGATGGCCGCCGGCAAGACCGGCACCAGCCAGGATTTCCGCGACGCCTGGTTTATCGGCTACACCGCCAATCTCGTGACCGGCATCTGGCTCGGCAACGACGACAATTCGCCGACCAGGAAGGCGACCGGCGGCGGGTTGCCGGTGGAAGTCTGGACCCGCTTCATGAAAGCCGCTCATCAGGGCGTGACGCCGGTACCGCTGCCGAATTCGCAGCCGGCCGGATTGTTCCCGAACATGGTGCAAGCTTCCTCGCAGGTCACGTCGCCCTCGGCGCCGACGCCGATGCCGATGTCTGCCAGCGGTGTCGCCGGCCGGCCGGCGCCGACCCGAACCTCGGTGAGGCCGGAAGCAGCCGCTGGACTGGACGGCTGGCTGATGGAACGGCTGTTCGGACGGTAGAATTCGCCTGCGCGCATTCTCGCGCGCGACCGATGTTCGCTCGGGATCGCTTTACCGACTAGAGTCGGACATCGCACCGCCTTCGCTGCCGATTGAATCAGGAGGCTGCATGAACGCGCCAAAACACATCCTGCCGACAACGGTGGTCGGAAGCTATCCGCAGCCCGAATGGCTGGTGGATCGCGCCATGCTGTCAAAGTCCGTGCCGCGAACGCGCATGCAAGGCATCTGGCGCGTGCCCGAGGCGTACCTCGAACAGGCGCAGGACGATGCGACGATTGTCGCCATTCGCGATATGGAGCGCGCGGGAATCGATATTGTCACAGACGGCGAAATTCGCCGCGAGAGCTACTCGAACCGGTTCGCAACCGCGCTTGAGGGCATCGATGCGAACAACCATGCGATCATCATGTCGCGTTCGGGCCAGGCCACAGCGGTGCCTCGCGTGGTGGATAAAATCCGCCGGGCACGCCCGGTTGAATTGAGAGACATGGAGTTTCTTCGTCGCAACACCGATCACCTCGCCAAGATCACGCTGCCGGGGCCGTTCACGATGAGCCAGCAAGCCAAGAACGAATTCTATTCTGACGAAGAAGAGCTCGCGATGGCTTTTGCTGAAGCGGTCAACGCGGAAGCGCTGGATCTGCAAAAAGCCGGCGCCGACATCATCCAGCTTGACGAGCCGTGGGTTCGCAATAATCCCGAACTGGCGAAGCGTTACGCCGTCAAGGCCATTAACCGCGCGCTCTCTGGCCTTACCGTGCCGACCATCGTGCATCTCTGTTTCGGTTATGCGGCCGTCGTTCCCGGCTCGACCAAGCCAGCCGGCTATTCGTTCCTTGCGGAACTCGCCGATACCACGGCCGATCAGATTTCGATCGAAGCCGCGCAACCGAAGCTCGACCTCGGCGTGCTCAGGGATTTGTCACAGAAGAAAATCCTGCTTGGCGTTATCGATCTCGGGAGTCCCGAGATCGAGACGGCGGCGGTTGTTGCCGATCGCATCAGGCATGGCCTCAAATACGTCTCAACGAATCGCCTGATCCCGGCTCCGGATTGCGGAATGAAGTATATGGCGCGTGATGTCGCCTTCGGGAAATTGAAGGCGCTGTGCGACGGCGCCGCCATCGTCCGCAAGGAGCAATCCGGTCTCTGACCGAAGCGCGGTCGCAAAACCCTGGAGGGCGCGCGACCGCGGGTCCGCGTTATTCGGCAGGAGTGGTGACGATCGACGGCCGGCTGACGGTGTCGCGCGCCAGGATCATCAGGAGCACCAGGAACGCGGCCTCGACGAGCGCGAACAACACGAAGGCTGCTGTGAACGAGCCGCCGGACGCCTGAATGACCGCGCCCATCGACCAGGGCGCGGCGAAGCTCGCCATGATGCCGAACACCTCTGAGTAGCCGATCGCGGCCGGCGCCAGGCTGTCGGGATATTTTTCGCTCATCAGCGAGAAGATCGCGCCGCCGCCGAGCACGGCAAGTCCGCTCAGGGCCGAGTACAGCACCAGCACGGCGAAGTTCAGTTGGTAGATCGTGCTGGTCACGAACATGATCGCCGTCAGCATCGCCAGCAGCGCACTGAGCTTGATCATGAAGTTCTTGCCCATATTGTCGGCCATGTAGCCGCCGATGATGAGCCAGAGCACCTGGGACAATCCCATCACCGTGCCGATGATGGCGCCGGCCGCCGGCGGCATGTGCTGCACCGTGATGAACGCCGGAACCACCCACGTGGCTGTACCGGAGAGTGCGAAGGTACAGGCGGCAATGCCGAGTCCGCCGACCGCTATCCATTTCGACTTGAAGATTTCGGTGACGGGCATATGCGCGCGCACCGGTTCATTCTCCCAGGCGAAGCCGGCATAGCCGATCGCGGCGGGGCCCGCCTTGACAAAGATGGCATCGAGCAGGGCGACGATCAGGGTACCGGCCGCCAGCACCGCGAAGAACACGCGCCAGTTGGTAGCGAGCGTCAGCGGAATGCCAAGCGCGAAGTCCATGGTGATCGCAAGGCTGTAGGCGGCGAGGATCATGCCAACCACGGCACCGCGGCGCGATTGCGGGAACCACCCGAAGATCAGCTTCATGTTGCCGATGAAAATGGCGGCATCGAAGAAGCCGATGATGAGGCGAAGGATCAGCAGTTGCATGTAGCTCTGCACGAAGACCTGCAGAACCATGCCGATGCCTGTACCGACGAGACCGATCAGAAGCATGTTGCGCGCCGACATGTTGCGACTGAGCGGCGACCAGGCCACCATGCCGATACCGACCGTGACTGCGAAGATGCCCTGGGCGAGACCGGCCTCCGCCGGGTTCAAGTTCAGGGTTTGCGAGATGAAGGGAATCACGGCGGCGAACGCGTACCAGTCGGCAGCGAGAAACATCTCGCAGATGAAGGCGAGCGTCAGCATCCATTTCTGCCAGGTCCTGATACGAGCCTGGTCGGCTTCAGAGAGAGTGCTCAAGTTCATGTTCGGCCCCTTTTTGTCCATCGGTTGAAATTCGACAAGACGAGAACGTTCAGGCTGGCGGCGGCAGGAAATTGACCTCGTGTTCGGCGGCGATACGAACCACCTCTGCCGGATCGGGAAGGTTGTGGATGCGTTCGAACAGCTCTTTCAGCGACCGCGTCGGCGCCACCCAGAACAGGCTGGTGGCGGTTTCGCCGGACTTGTTGAAGATGCCGTGCGGGAGCCCCTTGGGCATGCGGACAAGGTCGCCGGCCTTCGCGGTGAAGTCCTTGCCGTCGAGCCAGAGGTCATAGCGGCCGCTCAGCACATAGACGAACTCGTCCTGGTTGGGATGAATGTGCGGCGGCACGAAGGTGCCGCTCGGGAACACGGCGTGCCACGCCATCGAAGCGTCCGACTGCTGCTTCAGCGTGTAGGTCTGGCCCAGAATGTTCCAGACGATGTTGCCAAAGCCTTCATTGGCGGTGGTGATGCCCGGGGGCATGTCGATCATGGTGTTGTCCTCTGCTCTCGATGAAATGGCAGCCCCGCCGGTCTAGCCGGCGAGGAAATCGGTGACGTGGCGGCCGGCGGCGGGCGTTTCCTCGAACACCAGGTGTCCGGTCGCCGGCACGAGTTGAAGATGGCCGTCGGGCAAGCCCGCCATCCAGGCCTGCGCCTGGGCCGTCGGGCGCAGGCGATCGCTCGCGCCCCACAGCACAAGGGTCGGAACGGTGATGCGATGCAGCCAGTGGGCGAGCTTCGGATTGCCCTGCGGGTGGTTGCGGATCAGTTTGGCAAAACCCGTGACCTCGCGTCCCAGCCGCGCTTCGAAGGACGGATCGGGCGCTTGCGGAAAGTAGCGCAATGCGGCCAGGGGATCGTGGGCGAGATAGGCCGGCAGGTCGTGCGGAGCGATATCGAACAAACCTGGCGCGGGCGCGGCATCGACCACGAGGCCGGCGGGGGCGACCAGCACCAGCCGGCGCAACCGCTGCGGCTGGCGAATGGCGAATTCGGCCGCGAGCCATCCGCCCAGCGAAAATCCTGCAAGGTCGAAATTCTCAAGACCGAGACGATCGAACAGATCCATGTAATGCAGCACATGATCCTCGACGGTATCGATCGCGTCGGAATCGCCGGAATCGCCGAAGCCGGCATGGAACGGGATCAGCACCGTGTGGTGCGCGGCCCAGGCCCGCGCCACTTCGAAACCGGTGAAAGTGCCGGTGCCGTGCAGGAACACCAGCACGGGTCCGCTGCCGATGGATTGGACAACCGTCTTGACCCCGTTGATGTCGTATTCGGAGCGGGTAAACCCGGTGAGATCGGAGCCGGGTTTCACACGGACGTCAGGCATGGGCAAAGTCTCCCGTTGAACGAAACGCAAGGCGCTGGTTGCGTCGGCGCGTCATGCCGCATCCGCGCAGCGGGCCTTCAGATGACCGGCAAACTGGTCGACCGCGTTGGCGAGCCGCGCGGCGATGATCGGCGGCAGCGGTTGGCCTGCCTCGAGTTCCGCAGCACTGGCATAGATCGCGGTGGAAACCGTGCAGGCCTCGAAGAAGCCGAACAGCGGCCGCAGCTGATGCTCGACCACCAGCGAATGACGAAGACCGCCGCCGAGTGCGGTCAGCAGCACCGGGCGGTTCTTCAACGCGCTGGGTTCGATCAGGTCGAACACGTGCTTGAACAATCCGGGATAGGAGCCCTGGAACACCGGGCAGCCGATGACGAGACCGTCGGCGCCCTCGATCGCCTCGATCACGCCGCGGGCGCTGTCGCTCAGGCCATCGCGCGAGAAGGCCGCGAGACCGGGCCCGGCATCGACCAGGTCCAGGATCTCGGTGGTGATGGCGTGTCGCTCGCGCAAGTCGGCCCCGACCGCTTCCACCAGCGCCCGGGACCTGGCCGGACGCCAGCTGGAGCCGCAGAAGCCGATGATGCGTTGCCTGGACACGCCGGTTTCCTCTGCCGCGCCGATGGGGCTAGCCGGCCACGCCGAACACGGTCCAATGCGCGTCCGGACCCGGCAGGCCGAGCAGAGCGCGGCCGCACTCCTCGACGATCTGGTCCGCCATCAGGATGTGCTGGGTGCCGGAGTGAATGTCGCGATAGAAGCGCTGCATCGGCGTGTTGTGCAGTGATGCGCCGCGGGCGGCGCGATGCGCGAACGTGGCTGTGTCGGAGATCGCGTCGTGAATGTGGCGCAGCGACAGCTTGATCATCGTCAGCTGATCAAGGGTGGGCTGCTGGCCGAGATCGCAGGTCGCGGATACGTCACGCCACGTCTCATGCACCAGCGCCCGCGCCGCGCGATAACGCGCCTCCATCTGGGCGAACTGGAACCTGAAGCTCGCGCTGTCGCTCGATTTTCCGAACGGATCGCGGCGCTGCACGATCACCTTGACCAGTTCGTCGAGCATCCGGCGGCCGACGCCGACCGCCCAGCCGGAATGGGCCCAGGCGCTGTAGCCGGCGAGGCCGAGCGCGCCTTGAGTGCCGCCGCGGCGCGGCGCGTCGATGTCGAAATCGTAGGTCATATGCGTCGGCACGAACAGTTCGTCGCCCTCGCTGAGCGTGTAGTCGAAACTGCCGGTGGCACGCAGGCCGAGCACGTCCCAGTTACCCATCAGCTTGATGGTCGAGCGCGGATGATGGGTGACGATGACCTTGGGCTGGCCGTGGGGGCCCATGATCACGTCCTTGCCTGCGGCGTCGGTGAGGAAGCAACCGGAATGCACCCATTCCGCGTGCTGGATGCCGCTGCCGTAAGCCCAGTTGCCGCGGATCATGTAACCGCCCTCGACCGGGCGGGCGAAGCCGCGCGGCACGCCATTGCCGGCGATGGTGATGTCCGGACCACCGGCGAAGACCTTCTTGATGCCTTCGTCCTCGATGTAAATGGCCATGGTGGTGCCTTCCATGTTGTTGCCGATGACGCACCAGCCGACCGACGCATGGGCGTAGGACAGGCGTTCGATCACGGTCATGGCGTCGAACGGCGACAGTTCCGCGCCGCCCACCGCCTGCGGAAACAGCATGGTGTAGATGCCGGCCTTGCGCATGGCGGCGACCACGTCGTCGGTGAGGTAGCCGAGCGTCTCGGCCTCGTTCGCCTGCGCCTCGATCATCGGAAGCAGCTCGTCGAGGCGCTTGTGAAACTCCGAGGCCGGGACCGCCTCGGGCTGCTTGGCGGCGCGCTGCACTGACACGTTCATGATCGATCTCCTTCGCAGGATTGCTGTCTGGCGAGGAATTGCACACGATCCGCTGCGCGCAGCCGTCCGTTCGCACGCCAAGTCATGGCTCGCGGCGAAAAGGCGTTGCGATAGCGTCGAGACCGTCCCCGTCCGAGCTGCATGGAAGTTTCCAGCGACCAATCGTGGCCGCTTGAACGCCGTGCAACCCTTGCTTCGATTACGATGCTAGGCGGCCATTCGGGAACCCAGCAATCCCCCACCATGGGGGGGAGAGTTCGGCGGAGCCGTGTGCGCTGCCGCAAAGTTGGGCTCATGGATTTTGAATCTGCTGCTTCTTTTCACTTGACCAACGAACAGGCGCCAGAGAGCTTGTACACTTGACGGGGCGGATGCTGCGGGGACCACGGCGCCGACGCGACTGGGGCGAAGTTCAACGCGCGAGGGGATAGTGCTCGCTGAGCAACAACGGCTTGACGCACATTCCGAACGACGGCTTGCCGATCGGCTGATGTCCATTGCCGAAAGCCGGTCGGTCCGCGCGCTCGGCATCGCCTGCTGCTCGGCGATCGGCGAACTCACGGGCTCGCCGACGGTTGGCCTGTATTTGCTGGAGGGCGCTGAGCCCGATCTCGTCTACAGCCGTCATGTGGAGGGGGGATTCCTCGACAACTACAAGTCCGGTTTCTGGAAATGCGATCCAGTGCTCGATTGCATCCTGACCGCAGGCCGCACCGCGGATGGAGCGTCGCTGCTGGGCCCCTATCACTGGCAGCGCAGCGCGTCGTTCGAACTGCTGCATGAATGGGGCTTCAGCTACAACATGGGCGGTCCGCTCCGGTGCGAGAACAGGATCGTCGGTGTCCTGTTCACCGCGACGCCTGACGCCGCGGCTCCCTATACACCGTTGCTGCGCCAGCGGATGGACATGCTGTGCCGGGCGGGCTCGCTGGCGCTCACCAACATGATGAATTCGGGGCAGATCGACGACGATGCGGGCGCCCCGATCATGCTGCGGACGCTTCCTGCAACCGTGCCGGCGGCGGCGCTTTCGGCAAGATTGCCGCCGCGCTCGGCAGATGTCGCGATTCGGGTCTGCCGCGGCCGGACCAACAAGGAGATCGCCCGCGAGATGGGAATTTCGGACCAGACCGTAAAAGAACACGTCACCAATCTGTGCAGGCGCTTCGGCGTCCATAACCGCACCGAGCTGACGGCATGCCTGTTGGGCGGCGCATCGGGCCAATAGGTAGAATTTCGCCGGGGCACTTTCTTCGCTACACCCTGCGTCATGACACGGCTGCCCGCCTTCGCGATCATCTATTCCAGGATAGAGAGCACCCATGTTGGAATGCCGAGGCCAAGCAACGCGGCGCGGCTTTTCATTTGCGATCGCGGCCACTAGTATCCGGCGGCAAGCTGAACGGTTCGGTGAACGGTCCAATGGCAGCTTCTCAGGCGGTCTCTGACTGCACCCTCTGTCTGATAACAACGGTTTGATCAGCGTGAATCCAGTTGCGAGAAGTTTTGCGATCGCCTGCTGTGTCGCGGCGCTGGTCGGGATGTCGCTGGTTTCGACGTCCACGGTTTCCCGGGCCGCTGCGCCGCCTGATCTCGACGGCGTCTGGCTTCCGGATGTTGGTGACCAGAAGCGCCAGGAACAAGGCAATATCCCGCCCTGGAAGCCGGACATCCTGCCCCAGGTCCAGCATATGGCGGCCGAGGAAAAGGCCGGCCGGCCTTTTCTCGTTCTCAGCCATTGCCTGCCGCACGGCATGCCGACCTGGATGCTGATCACGCATAATGCGTTTGAACTTCTGACGACTCCCGGCCGCATCACCATGCTGGGCGAAGTCGACGGCAACCGGATGCGGCGAATCTACATGGATGGCCGTTCGCATCCCGACGATCCGGATCTGACGCTCCACGGCCATTCGATCGGGCATTGGGACGGCGAAACCCTGGTGATCGATACCACCGCCATCGCGCCGCAGGCCTATATCGCGACCAGCGAGGCGGTCGGCATCCCGAATAATGGCGACATGCACATTCTCGAACGGCTGCATCTGGTGAAGCCGGATGTTCTTCACGATGACATGGAAATAACGGCGCCAAAGGTTCTGACCACGACCTGGAAAACGACGCGAATTTTCCGCCGTTATCCCGAGCGTCATTATGAGATCACCGAGGGGGAATGTGCTCAGGAAGACCTCACCGCCGGGAAGGATCAGTTCGGCAACGATATATTCGTTCCCAATGCGCAAAACCCGGACGGCTCGGTGCGGGCGGTGAAATAAGGATGATCAGGATGTCCTCGAGAATCGCTTTCCTTGCTGCAAGCCTGATGCTGGGTTTCGCCGGCATGGCGGCAGCGCATCATTCGAATGCGGCCTACGATACCGATCATCCGCAAACCATGCAGGGCACCGTCAAGACCGTCAACTGGAGCAACCCTCACATCACCTTCGTGATCGAGGCGGACGCCAGGAATGGCGAGGCCGCCGCTTCGTGGGTCTTCGAGGTCTCGAGCCCGGGGGTTTTGACGCGCTCGGGCTGGACCAAGCGCTCTCTGCAGCCCGGAGATCACGCCGTCTTCTATTATGCGCCGCTTCGCGACGGCACCCCCGGCGGGTTCCTGATGAAAGTCACGCTGCCGAGCGGTCAGGAACTGAGCTACAGCTTGACGCCGCCTGCCAATCAATAACGTGATGATCGATGCCGCACTGAGCGAGTTTTCCAAATGGCTGGCGGCGACGCCGCTCAGCCACATCATCCAGACCACCAAATGGGTTATCCCGGCGCTTCAGACCATCCATATTCTGAGCGTTGCCGTGGTGTTTTCTTCCGCGGTGCTGGTCGATCTTCGGCTATGGCGGCTGCTCAATCGCGATGTGCCGTTGCCCGAAGTGGCACGGCGTTTCCTTCCGACCATCTGGCCGGTGCTGCTGGTGCTGTTGATCACGGGAAGCCTGCTGATCATCGGCGAGCCGAAACGTTCGCTGCTCAATTCGGCCTTCTATCTCAAGATGGCGCTGCTTGCGGCTGCCATCGTGCTCACGGCCTGGCTGCAATGGTCGTTGTCGTCGTCGCCGAATTTCTGGGACAAGGACCGGGGCCGGCGGATGGCCGGACAGCTCGCGGCGACCCTCTCCATTCTGGTCTGGTGCGGCATCCTGTTCGCCGGACGCTGGATTGCCTATACGCAGGCGGGATGATGCTGCAGCTTCAGGAACTGATTTCGTATTTCGAGAACAGCGCTCTGGCGGACAACATTCGCGAAAACGATCTGCTGTTTCCGCTGATTGAATCGGTGCATGTGGTCTCGATTTGCCTGGTGGTCGGTTCCATTCTCGTAGTCGATCTGAGATTGCTGGGGCTCGCCTCCCTTGACCGGTCCGTGAGCCGCGTCACCGGCGGAATCCTGCCTCTCACTTGGTGCGCGTTCGCCGTCGCTGTCGCCTCGGGCAGTCTGATGTTTATTTCCAACGCCACCAAATATCTGGAGAACGGCTATTTCATCGCCAAGCTGCTCCTGATCTGCGCGGCCGGCCTGAACATGGTGATCTTTCACGCCATCAGCGCCAGGAACCAGCCGCAATGGGAGAACAAGGCCCGGCTGCCGCTGCCAGCGCGGCTGGCGGGAGGATTATCCATTCTGCTGTGGATCTCAGTGGTCGCTTGCGGGCGCTGGATCGGCTTTACGATGCGGATTGGCTAAACATGATCAGCGTCCGCCGCTTTCGTCGTGTGATTGCCGCAGCCCTTATGGGATGCACGGCTGCATCGCCATCGCTTTCCGGCGATGCCGAGCCCTTCGTGCCCCATGTCGACATGAAGACCTTCATGGAACATGTCCTCAGTCCCGCCGCGGCGGTGATCTGGAAGGCCAACGGGATTGTGATCGATGCCGAGGGCGAGCATGACCTCTCCCCCAAATCGGACGACGACTGGGAGCAGATCGTGAGCGGCGCGGCCACACTGGCAGAGGCCACCAACGCGCTGATGATTCCGCAGCGGGCCCTTGACCCCGAATGGAACGCCTACGCCAAACAACTGGCCGACGCAGCGGACAAGGCCTATCGCGCCGCCGAGGCGCATGACCTGAAATCCGTCTCGGAAGTCAGCGACCAGCTCGACGGGATTTGCGCGGCCTGCCACCGTCATTATGGGCTTGAATGAATTCCATGTTGGGAAATGAGGCTCTGCGCACTAACCACCTGTAGCTGACATGTGCCGCGCGATCGATGGACGTCCGCCCCGTCCGATTTCAAAATCATGGCCCCGCGGCTTGCCTCTCACCGCCAGTCCAATCGCCTGCACCAGGGCCGCGTCTCCGCCCGAACCACGCAGGACGCGCTTGAGATCAACCGCGTTGTCTTGCCCGAGGCAGGCGTGAAGGACCCCAGAAGCCGTCACACGAACGCGATTGCAGTCTTCGCAGAAATTGTGGGTCAAGGGCGTGATGAAACCGATCTTCCCACCCGTCTCGACCACACGGGCGTAGCGAGCCGGCCCGCCCGTCCGTTCAGCCAGATCGACCAGCGTCCAGCGTTGCTCGATGAAGCGACGCAACGCGGTCAACGAGAGAAATTGATCGGTACGATCTGCGCCGATCTCGCCGAGCGGCATGGTTTCAATCAAGGTGAGGGCCATCCCTCCGGAATGCGCAAAAACGATAAGGTCATCTATCTCCCGTTCGGTATGGTCCTTGAGCGCCACCGCGTTAAGTTTGACGGCAAGGCCCGCCGTCCTTGCCGCTTCGATTCCCTCGATCACACGTGCGAGCGACCCTCCGCGCGTGATCATCGCGAATTTGTCGGGGTCGAGCGTATCCAGCGAAACATTGATCCGTCGTACACCAAGGGCATGCAGTTCGTCCGCGTATCGCGACAACTGCGTAGCGTTCGTCGTGAGGGTAAGTTCGCGCAGTTGACCGTCCGCCAAATACCGCGCCAGGCCGCGGAAAAGCCGCATGATGTCCTTCCGCACCAAGGGCTCTCCGCCGGTAACCCGGATCTTGTCGACTCCGGAGGCGATGAAGCACCGGGCGACCCGGTCCAGTTCGTCGAACGAGAGCAGTTCCTTGCTCGGCAGAAACGTCATCGCCTCCGACATGCAGTATCGGCATCTGAGATTGCAACGATCCGTCACCGACAGTCGCAGGTATTTTACGCCCCTGCCAAATGCATCAACAAACGGAACCGACATCACTTGCCTCCTCTCCAAGACCGCTATCGCGTTCTGGACATCCCACCGAGCAACGGCCGCCAAGCGGCAGAACGCCATGCACAATCAGGCATCGGACGCCGCCAGCATGTCGGCGACCGACACGAATTTTTCCCTCGGCTTCCCGAGCGGTGCACCCCGGCGCTTCTCGGCGGTGTCGATGGCAACCCAATCGCGATAGCTCACGATACGTGCGACGCGGTGGCGCAGCCGTACCAGCAGTGCATCGGGGTCGCTGGAACGCTGTCCCCAGCGCGCGGGCAGATCCGCAAGAACGGCCTCGGCCGTGGCCATGCCGCAGCCGCGGTTGGTGCCGATGGTGCCGCTCGGACCGCGCTTGCTCCAACCGCAGACGTAGAGACCGGCGATGACGGATGAGCCATCTGCTACGCGCCCCTCGATGTTGGCGTGCACGCCCCGGTGCTCGTTGTAGGGAACCCCGACGAGAGGGGTGGTGCGACGGCCGATGCTGCGAAACACCAGACCGCAGTTGATGTCTTCAATGGCGGGTGAAGCCCGTTGCGCGAAGGCGATCGTTTCCACCCGGCCCCGCCCCCTGATCGCCAGAGGCGAAAGGCCAAACCGGAAAACGCATCGACGGCGCTTCGTCGAAACCTGCTTCGAAAAGGCGCGAAGCAGCGACAGCTTTTCGGTCAATTCCGGATCTTGCGGATTTTCCGGCGTGAAGTCATCCGATGTTACATCCCGGCAGAGGACCGACGCGTCGCATTCGTCGAGCTCAAGAAAATCGCGCAATTCTTTCGCGGTGAATTTTGCCTGTGACGGCTTGCCCCGTCCAACGACATGAGTTTCGCAAATGCGGCTCTCCGCCAGAACCTCAAGCGCATGCCTGGCGATGTCGGTCTGGCGAAGTTCATCCGCAGTCTTGGAAAGGATGCGCGCGACGTCGAGCGCCACATTGCCATGGCCGATCACGGTCGCGGCCTCGCAGTCGAGATCGAAACGGCAGTCGCGGTAGTCCGGATGGCCGTTATACCAAGCAACGAAGTCACCGGCGTGATGGCTCGCAGACAGGTCTTCGCCGGGGACGCCCAGCGACCGGCTGATGTCGGCGCCCGTCGCAAGCACGACCGCGTCATAGCTCTCCCGCAACTCGTCGATGGCGACGTCGCGTCCGACCGCGACGCCGCCAATGAAACGAAACCCCGGCGTTGTTGCGATCCTGTCGAAGGCTGCCGTGACCAGCTTGAGCTTGGGGTGGTCGGGAGCAACGCCGAACCGGACCAGTCCGTAGGGCACCGGAAGCCGCTCGAACATGTCGACGGCGAGCGGTGTGCCCGAGCGAAGCAATGCTTCGGTCACGTAGAAGCCGCTCGGGCCGCTGCCGATCACCGCGATGCGAAAGCCGCCAGCAGCCCGGTCGAGAGCGGATTTCGTCATCGTCCAAGTTCTTGCCGGCGCGAGTCTGCGCCGGGCAGCGGCGGCAGTCGCGCGGTGAGCACCGGCGTTTCGGCCGCGCGCTTGCGATTGACGTCGATCCAGAACTTCTTGTCGGCCGCCAGACGATAGTCGGGTTCGATGGCGGCAACCGGGCAAACCGGGACGCAGCCGCCGCAATCGATGCAGTTTTCGGGGTCGATATACGTCATCTTCTCATCGACATGAAAACACTCGACCGGGCAAACGGTGACGCATTCCGTAAATCGACAGCCCCTGCAGTTGTCGGTGACCACATAAGCCATCGTTCGGTGCCCTGAAGGATCAGTGAGACGAGACGCCCGGGCGCTCCTTGCGCGCGGTCGTCAGTGGCGTCGGTGCCGGTTCAGACCCTGCCGACCTGGACGAGCACGTCCGAGAAGGTCGGCGCCCGGCCAAGGTCTGCGAAAGCAGGCGGCGTCAGCGCGTGGACCGTTGCTCCCTTGCGGTTGGAACGATGCCAGTATCCCGACGGCGCCATGACCACCCCCGGCATGACGTCGGCCGAAATGGTGGCGAAGGCCTCGAACGCACCGCGGTCGTTGAACACCCGAGATCGGAAGAGCAC
>ODAK010005153.1_pt1 | contig 13293 bp, 12 predicted proteins | sample 1539591 | NCBI WGS metagenome assembly ODAK01 (sample SAMEA3539303, study PRJEB22396) | soil metagenome | biome: tundra; feature: field; material: soil | place: USA | collected 2010-05 | depth 0.15 m | reverse complement strand
TGGTTTCATGAGGAACCGAACACAGAAATTATGGGGGGACTGTCAAGATGCACACTAAACATGTCGTTTAAACATGTCGTTGACTCTATACAATACATTAGGCACATCTAGCAAATTCCCTTTTCTGAATCACCATCGCCCAATCCAACGTAGCATTTTGCGACGGCAGGTGGAATCGCCGACGTTGAAATTTCTTTTCACGGACACCAGCGACAACGCGTTGCGCCGCTGGAACCGCGACCATTTGCCACACCGCGAACGCCTCGCTCCATGACGTTTCGAAGCGCGGCTGTGTCCCGCGCAGCGGGATCAGCCGCAGCAACGTGGCATTGCGGTTGACGTGAAATCATTCAATGCGTCCGGCAAGAATAACACGCTGCGGCTGGTCTACGACACCGCCGCGCTCCGTTCAAATCTGAACCCTACTTTACGCCCTTGTGTTCATTCGCCCGGCGCGCGGGCGCTAAATCCGATTTATTTTGCAATTAGCACATTCAATCTGCCAACCTGAATCCCGCTTAACCGGGTCAGCCGCGCATCCATGCTTAAACCAATATGAACTGGCAATACGTTGAACAAGGACAACCCGTCGGCCCCGTCAACGATGAACAACTCGCCGCCCTCGTCCGCGCCGGAAAAATCAACGCCGACACGCTGGTCTGGCGCGAAGGCATGGCGGATTGGCTGCCTTACAATCAGGTCAGATCCGAACTGAAAATTTCCGGGTCGGTCCCCGACTCCAGCGCCGCCGCCGTTGCCCCGCTGGCTGCGACGGACAAAACCACCGAGGCGGTCTGCAGCGAATGCGGCAACATTTTTCCAGTTGACGAAATGATCCGTCATGGCGAAAGCCGCATCTGTTCCAACTGCAAGCCGGTTTTCATGCAGAAACTCACCGAGGGGGCGCAGCTCAACACGGGGGGATTGAACTATGCCCAGGTCATCACCCGGTTTGCCGCCGTTTTTTTGGACGGGTTGATGCTGGGGGCGATCAACTTCGGCATCGGGCTGGTCGCCGGATTAAGCGCGGGGCAGGCGGTGGGCGTGGAATCCAAGGGCACCGTCGCGCTGCAACTGGTCCTGTTTGTCGTTCAGATGGCCATCGGCATCGGCTACGAGGTTTTCATGATTGGAAAATACGGCGCGACCCTGGGCAAGATGGCCTGCAAAATAAAAGTGGTGACGGCGGATGGCGGGCGGGTTTCTTATGCCCGCGCGCTGGGAAGATACTTCGCAAAACTGCTGAGTGCTTTTACCTGCATGATCGGTTACATCATTGCGTTTTTCGATGAGGAGAAGCGGGCGTTGCACGACCGCATTTGCGACACGCGGGTGGTCTATAAATAGCCGATGAATTCGCAGTTTCAATGTCCCAAATGCCGGGCGCCACTGCTGGCGGAATTTTTCAACCAGCCGGAATTGTCGCCATGCCCGGCGTGCCACGTGCCATTGCAGGTGGAGATCTTCCCTGCCTGGTTCCGCAAAATCGCGCCCGGAAAAAGCGGCGAGACCATTCTGGTCGAGGGCGAATCCAGTTGTTTTTTCCATCCGCAAAAAAAAGCCGTGCTGCCCTGCGAAAACTGCGGACGCTTCCTGTGCGCCTTGTGCGACTGCGAACTCAACGGCCAGCATTTCTGCCCAGCCTGTCTGGAGGCCGGCAAAACCAAGGGCAAGATCAAAAGCCTGGACAGCCAGCGCACGCTCTATGACAGCATCGCCCTGTCGCTGGCGGTTTATCCGCTGCTGATTTTCTATTTCACGCTGATTACCGCGCCAATGGCTTTGTTCTTTGCCATCCGTTACTGGAAAACGCCGCCGAGCATTTTGCCGCGCACAAAGATCCGCTTCGTGGCCGCCATCATCGTGGCGCTGTTACAGCTCGCCGGCTGGGCGACGCTCTTCATCTCGCTCGCCACCCGGCACCGGTCCTGATCCCATGGCAAGCCCTGAATATCAACGTCTGACGCGCGCTCGCTCCAACGGGATGCTCGCCGTCGCCGTCGTGTCGCGCACCAGTCTCTGGCTCGGTGCGGACCATCTGCTCGTCGTCAACACCAACGGCTACACGGAGACCTACAAACGTTTCTATTTTCGCGACATCCAGGCGTTCATCCTGCAGCGGACGGCGGAAGCCACGATCATGAACATCGTGCTCGCCATCCCCTTTGTGCTGCTCGTGGTCGCGGCGCTGGTCGCGCAGGGCACGGAGATGAAAATTTTCCTCTTCGCGCTGGCCGGACTGCTGGCCGTCCTCGCGCTCATCAACGTGCTGCGGGGCCGGACCTGCCGGTGCTGTCTGCGCACCGCCGTCCAGCTTGAACGACTGCCGCCGCTCAACCGGGTGCGCCGGGCACAAAAAGTATTCAGCCAGCTTCGTCCGCTCATAGCTGCCGCGCAAGGCGGCGAGCTTTCGACGCAGATGATTGCCGACCAGATGCGGGGACCAGACCAACCGATTGCCGCCGCCACGGATGTTGCGAACCATTCGGAAATTCCGCCGCGGCTGGATTCCTAAAACACCTTTCGAACCATGCCCGCCCTCATTCATCAGCGCTGTTTCAACCATGCCACGCGCGAGGCCGTGGCGCGCTGCCCTGAATGCCGGCAGTTTTTTTGCCGCGAATGCATCACCGAGCACGACGACCGCGTGCTCTGCACCGCGTGCCTGAAAAGACTGGCGCGCCAAACGCTCGCGCAACGCTTTGCCTTCGCCAAAGTTCTTCGCGCGGCCCAATTCATCCTCGGCATATTGCTGGCCTGGTTTTTCTTTTTTCTCATCGGCGAAGGCTTGCTGCGCTTGCCCGCTTCGTTCCACGAGGGCACTCTCTGGCAAGTCCACTGGATTGACCAGGAATGAAACGCGCCGGGCGACAACAAGGCAAAGGAGCCTTCGAACTCATCGAAGCCGCCACGCATTTGCTCCGCACCGCGCCCGCCGCCACGCTCGCGGCGTATTATGCCGGGGCCGTTCCCTTTGTGCTCGGCCTGCTTTATTTTTGGGCCGACATGAGCCGCAGTCCGTTCGCGAATCAACACCGCGCGGAAGCTGCGCTGGGCGTCGGCGCGCTCTTTCTCTGGATGAAATTTTGGCAGGCTGTTTTTGCCCGCCGCCTCCGCGCGCAAATCGCCGCCGAACCGCCGCCGCCGCTGGATTTCCGCCGCGTCGTGAACATTTTTGTGGCCCAAACCATTTTGCAGCCGCCGGGGCTGTTCGTGCTGCCGCTCGCGTTGGTGCCGATACTTCCGTTTGCGTGGGCTTATGCGGTTTTTCAAAACGCCACCGCGCTCGCCGACGGCGACGCCGCCAGCGCAGCAAAATTGTTGAAAAATTCGTGGCAACAGGCGCGGTTGTGGCCGCGACAAAACCTGCTCGTGCTGGCCATCATGCTGGCGTTTTCATTCTGCGTTTTTCTAAACTGGGCGACCGCGTGCCTGATTCTGCCCGGACTTTTTAAAATGCTCTTCGGCGTTGAATCCGTCTTTTCAAAAAGTCCGTATGCCTTGTTGAACACCACCTTTTTCGCCGGCATGTTCGGCCTGACTTATCTTTGCGTTGACCCGATTTTAAAGGCCGTTTACGTGCTCCGCTGTTTTTACGGCGAGGCGTTGCAGACCGGCGAAGATTTGAGGGCGGAGTTGAGAACGCTGGCCAGCGCCTCCCAAAAACTGGCCGCGACGCTGGCCATCTTGCTGGCGGTCTCCTTTGCGTTGCCCGCAAAAGCCGAGACGACCGATGCACCTGCGACCCCGCCCGCCGGCCAAACCATTTCTTCCGTTGATCTGGACCACGCCATTGTCCGGACCATTCACGAACGAAAATACACCTGGCGGATGCCACGCGATAAAGTGGTGGAACCGGATTCAGACGAGGGCATCATCACAAAATTCTTTGATAAAATCGGCACCATGCTCCCCAACTGGGCGCGCGCGGTCCTGGACTGGCTGGATCGCTGGCTGGAAAAGCTTTTTCACCACCGGCCAGCGTCTTCGCAAAAGGACGCATCCGGTTACGGCTGGATCATGGCGGTGGAAATTTTGCTTTACGCGCTCGTTGCCGCAGCACTGGCGGCGCTGACGGTTTTTCTCTATCGCGTCTGGCGCGGACGACAAAAATTTCCGACGGCCGTGGCGGAAGCCATTCTTCCGGTGCCGGATCTCGCCGATGAAAATGTCCACGCGAATCAATTGCCCGAGGACGGCTGGACGAAACTGGGCGGCGAACTTTTGGAGCGCGGCGAATTTCGCTTGGCCATGCGCGCGTTTTACCTCGCCAGCCTGGCGCATCTGGCCGCGCGCAATTTGATCAGCATCGCGCGCTTCAAATCCAACCACGACTACGAGCGCGAGCTGTGTCGCCGCGCCCACGCCGTGCCGAACCTGCTGGCGACCTTCGGCGACAACCTGCTTGATTTCGAGCGCATCTGGTATGGCCCGCACGAGGCCAACCGCGACCTGGTGGGCCGGTTTGCGGCCAACGTGGAAAAAATAAAAACCGGCGGATGAAAAAATATTTTCCTATCGGCATCATGCTCGGCTGCGCGGCGCTTTTCATGCTCGGCCTGGTGCAACTGTTCCAGCTTCGCTTCGAAAACGGCGATGTATATCCGGCCTATTCGTCTTTGCGCACCGATCCGCTGGGCGCGATGGCGTTTTACGAAAGTCTCGAAAAAATTTCCGGCCTTTCCGCGCGGCGCGATTTCAGCGATTCGAACCGCCTGCCCGAAACGCCGCAAACGGTTTATCTGCACCTCGCCGGCTCGCGCTCCGAATGGAGGTGGACGCCCAGCGATTTGTTCCATGAGCTGCAAAATTTTCTCGCGCACGGCAACCGGCTCGTCATCACCTTTTTTCCGCAGACCGAGTCGTTTGCGTTCCGCAATCACGCCAACGAAGAAGAAACCAATTCGGTCAAGACGGCAAAATCGAAGGATGAAAAAGCGACGGCGGTGAAACCGGTCAAAAAAAGAAAGAAAAATGCGGACGACTTGAGCATTTCGCTGGAAAACGAGTGGGGATTTCATCCGAGTTTTGAGAAGCTCGCGGCGGACGGCGACACTTACACGCCGGCGCGCGTCGTGAACCAAACGGACTTGCCCTTGCCGCCGGAATTGGACTGGCACAGCGGCCTGATTTTGACGAATTCCAGCAGTGCGTGGCGGACCATTTACGCGCGCGGCACCAACGCCGTCGTCATCGAACGGCCATTTGGCAAAGGTTCGGTCGTGATCGCCACGGATTCCTATTTTCTCAGCAACGAAGCGATGGTCAAAGACCGGCACGCGGACCTGCTCGCCTGGCTCGTCGGCGGCAACCGCAACGTCGTTTTCGATGAGGCGCATCTGGGCATTGTCGAACATTCCGGCGTGGCGGCGCTGCTGCGGAAATATCGGCTGCACGGCGTCGCCGCCGGCTTGCTTTTGCTCGCCGGACTTTTCATCTGGAAAAATTCCACGAGTCTCGTCCCGCCGCACGCGGGCGGCGAAAATGATGATTGTGTCACCGGCAAGGATTCAGCCTCGGGCTTCGTCAATCTGCTTCGCCGCGGCATCGCGCCGCGTGATCTGCTCGCCACGTGTTTTGCCGAATGGAAAAAATCCACCACAGCGGGAGGGAAAATTTCATCCACGCGATTTCAGCAGGCCGAGGCCATTATTAATTCGGAAAATGCGTTGCCCAACAAAGAGCGGAATCCAGTTGCGGCCTACAAAAAAATTTCCAACACGCTCGAAATTCGAACCAAAAAATTATGAACACTGAACGACTCCAGGAAGTGCTCGCCCAGGCGCGGCACGAAACCGGCAAGGTCATCATCGGCCAGCACGACGTCATCGAAAAGGCGCTCATCGCCATTTTCACCGGCAGCCACGCGCTGGTCGAAGGCGTGCCCGGCGTCGCCAAAACCCTGCTCGTGCGCACGCTGGCGCATGTGCTCGGCGCGGACTTCGCGCGCATTCAATTCACGCCCGACCTCATGCCGGCGGACATCACCGGCACGAATGTTTTCAACCTGCAGCGCAATGAATTTTCGCTCATCAAAGGCCCGGTGTTCACCTCGTTTTTGCTCGCGGATGAAATCAACCGCGCGCCCGCCAAAACGCAGTCGGCCCTGCTGCAGGCCATGCAGGAGCGCGTCGTGACGATTGACCGCGAAACCCATCCGCTCCCGGCCAACTTCACGGTGTTCGCCACGCAAAATCCGATTGAATATGAAGGCACTTATCCGCTGCCCGAAGCGCAGAAGGACCGCTTCATGCTGAAAATCACGATGACCGCGCCGGACCGCGCCGAGGAACTTTCACTTGCGCAACGCACGATGACCAAGGACGCGCCGGAAACTTTGCTGGCGCAAGGCGTCGTGCAGCCGGTCATTAAAGCGGAGGATTTGGTGGCGCTGCGCGAAGGCCTGGTGGCGATTGTCATCCGTGATGAATTGATCGCCTATCTCGTGGACATCGTGCGCTCGACTCGCTCGCACGAGAGTGTTCTCGTCGGTGCCGGCCCACGCGCGACGCAGTCGCTCATCATGGCCGCGCGCGCCTATGCCGCCATGTCCGGCCGCGATTTTGTGACGCCTGACGATGTCAAAATCATGGCACCGGCAGTGTTGGAACATCGTTTGATCTTGCGGCCTGAATTTGAAATTGAAGGTCTGGCCGTCGCTGAAGTCATCCAGCAAATCCTGCAGCAAATCGCCGTGCCGCGATGAACACTCGTCCTAAAGCAGCGCAGGCGTCCCGCCTGCGAATCGTTGCGAAAACGAAGCAAAGTTTTTCGCCCGCACATCCGCGCCCGCTGCACAGGCGGGATGCCTGCGCTATTGTATGATCGTCCCAAGTTCCAGATTATTATTTTGGGTGGCGGCAATCGTCTTGCCGTTCGCGCTGGTGGGTGCCGTCGTGCCGGCGGCGGCGATAGTTGCCTTGCTTTTTATCAGCGGACTTTTATTGATTGCCATTGGCGATGCCATCGGCGCTGGGAAAAATCTGGCGGGAATTGGCGTTGAACTGGCGCCGGTCACGCGGCTGTCCAAAGACCGCGAAGGAAAATTGGAAATGCGAATCCGTAACGAGCAACAGGCCCAGAGAAAATTACGCATTGCGCTGGCATGGCCGCGCGAATTCAAAACCGGCAACGAAGAAATGGAAACGCTTTTGCCGGCGGAAAGTGAATGGTCGCGGCTCGCCTGGCAATGCACGGCGCTCAAATGCGGCAACTACAAATTTGCCGCCGCCTTCGTCGAAGGCAGTTCACCGCTGGGTTTTTGGGCCGCGCGCAAAACTCTGCCGCTGCAATCGGAAATCCGGGTCTATCCAAACCTGCTCACGGAGCGGAAAAATCTCGCGGCGCTGTTTTTGAATCGCGGCGCTTTTGGTCTGCACGCCCAGCGGCAGGTTGGCAAGGGCCGCGATTTTGAAAAGCTGCGCGAATACACACCGGGCGACGGCTATGACGAGATTCACTGGAAGGCCACCGCCCGTCGCGGCCGGCCGATCACAAAAGTTTTTCAAATTGAAAAAACGCAGGAAGTTTACGTCATCGTGGATGCGTCACGCTTGAGCGCCCGCAAAGCAAATCCGGACGCCGGGGCCGATGCGACGCTCGAGCGCCTCGTCACGTCGGCGCTCGTGCTCGGTCTGGCGGCGGAGCAGCAAGGCGATTTGTTCGGACTGCTGACCTTCACGGACAAGGTGGATAAATTTGTCCGCGCCAAAAACGGACAGGTGCATTACAGCGCCTGCCGCGACGCGCTCTACACGCTCGAACCGAAAATCGTCACGCCGGATTTTGACGAGCTTTGCACGTTCATCCGGCTGCGTTTGCGCCGCCGCGCGCTGCTGGTTTTTCTGACCGCGCTCGATGATCCGGCCATTGCCGAAAATTTCGTCCGCAACATCGAGCTGATCCGCCGCCAGCACCTGGTTCTGGTGAACATGGTGCAGCCGCCGGGCGTGGCACCGCTCTTCTCCAATCCAAATGTGGCCGGCGTGGACGATTTGTATCAGCAGCTCGGCGGACATTTGCGCTGGCAGAATCTGCGCGAGCTGCAAAAAACTTTGAAGCGGCGCGGCGTTCAGTTTTCGCTGCTCGGTAACGAACGCTTGAGCGCGGAACTGGTGTCGCAATATTTAAGCGTCAAACAAAGGCAATTGCTGTGATCATTGATCTGCATCGTTTCATCACCAACGGCCGTCCGTTCTGGCACGAGCTGGAAAAGTTGCTCGACCGGATGGAAGCCGAGCCGAATTTGCAATTGCCGCTCGCGCAACTGCAATTGTTCCATCAGCTTTACGAACGCACCGCCGCCGACCTCGCCAGGATCACGACGTTCTCGTCCGAGCCGGAGACGCGGCGCTATTTGGAAAATCTCGTCGCCCGCGCCTACGGCGAAATTCACGAAACGCGGGAGAAACAACGGCGGTTTTTCCCGCTGCAATGGTTTTTCAAAACGCTGCCGCAGACCTTTCGCCGGCACATCCGCGCTTTTCATCTCTCGCTTGCAATCACGCTGGCCGGCTGCGCGTTCGGCGGACTGGCGATTGCGTTCGACCCGGATTCCAAACCGGTGCTGATGCCTTTTTCGCATTTGCAGCAGGATCCGGCCAAGCGCGTGGCGGATGAAGAAAAAGCCACGCGCGACCGGCTGGCCGATCACAAGACCTCTTTCTCGGCGGAACTGATGACGCATAACACGAAAATTTCCATCTTCACGCTCGCGCTCGGCATGACCTGGGGCGTGGGCACCACCATCATGCTTTTTTACAACGGCGTGATTCTCGGCGCGGTGGCGGCGGACTACATTCACGCGGGCCAGACTAAATTTTTGCTCGGGTGGCTGATGCCGCATGGCGTGATCGAAATTCCGGCGATTTTGATTGCCGGCCAGGCCGGCCTGATGCTGGCCTTTGCCCTGATTGGCCGCGGCGATCGCGCGCCGCTGCGCCTGCGCTTGCGTGAAATCTCCGGCGACATCGTCACGCTGATTTTCGGTGTCGGCCTGATGCTAATCTGGGCGGGATTCATCGAAGCATTCCTTTCGCAATACCACGAGCCGGTCATTCCCTATGCCGCCAAAATCGCTTTTGGCTGTGTTGAATTCATTTTGCTTTTTCTTTTTTATGCGAGAGCAGGAACCGGCGGCAACAACGAGTCCAAGAAACCGGGCGCATGAAAACCAGCACGCTGATCCTCCGCACACCCGAAGGCATTGTGTTTTCACAACTGCTCGCCGGGCCGGTGACGCGTTTTTTTGCGTGGTTCATTGACCAGCTCTGCATTCAGGGGGCGATGATGCTGGTGGGCGCGATTTTTTCCCTGCTGGGCATGTTCAATTTCAATTTTGCCGTCGCCTTTGCCGTCCTCGCCTACTTCGTGGTCAGCATCGGCTACGGGATTTTTTTTGAATGGACCTGGCGCGGGCAGACGGTCGGCAAAAAACTGTTCCGCCTGCGGGTCACGGATGCGGAAGGAATGCGGCTACAGTTCAATCAAATCGTCGTGCGCAATCTGCTGCGGTTCGTGGACGCCCTGCCGGCGCTGTATCTGGTCGGCGGACTGACCTGCTGGCTGAATTCAAAATGCCAGCGGCTCGGCGACCTTGCGGCCAATACCATTGTCATTCACGCGCCGCGCATGGCCGAGCCGGACTTGGATCAACTGCTCGCGGGAAAATTCAACTCGCTCCGGCAGTTCCCCCATCTGGCCGCGCGTCTGCGACAGCATGTCTCGCCGACCGAAGCCGACATGGCGCTGCAGGCCTTGCTCCGGCGGGATGAATTTGATCCGCCGGCGCGCGTGGAGTTGTTTGGCGAACTGGCCGCGCATTTTCGCGCGAAGGTTGAATTCCCCGCCGAGGCGACGGATGGCGTGGCCGACGAGCAATACCTGCGCAATGTCGTGGACGTGATTTACCGGACGCGCGAGGAACGGAATGTGAAAAACACTGCCGCCGGCCCATGAAAAGTGCTGCGCGGTAAAGGCAAACCCACTTCCGGCAAATATCCGTCGCCGGTGGGAGAAATAGTTTTAGCAAACGGCGAACCGAAGCGGTTGGCGGAAGACGAATGAGCCTCTATCTTGCTAGACGAGCCGCGCGTTTCCCGTCTATGTTCCACCTGTGTTTGAACTCGTTTCCGATTATGCGCCCGCTGGCGACCAGCCGCAGGCGATTGAAAAACTGACCGCCGGCATTGTGTCCGGTGCGAAGCACCAGACGTTGCTCGGCGTCACCGGGTCGGGCAAAACCTTCACCGTCGCCAATGTCATCAGGAACATTAACAAGCCCACGCTCGTCATCTCGCACAACAAGACGCTCGCCGCGCAGCTTTACGCCGAGTTCAAAAGTTTTTTTCCGAACAACGCCGTCGAATACTTCGTCAGTTACTTCGATTTTTATCAGCCGGAAGCCTACATCCCGCGCACGGACACGTTCATCGAAAAAGATTCCAGCGTGAACGACGACATTGAGCGGATGCGGCTCTCGACGATGGCCTCGCTCTTCACGCGGCGCGATGTCGTGGTGGTCGCCAGCGTGTCGTGCATCTACGGCATTGGCAGCAAGGAGGATTACGCGGCGATGGTCATTCCCGTCCGCGTCGGCCTGGAATTGTCGCGCGAACAACTGCTGTCGCGCATGGTGGACTTGCAATATTCGCGCAACGACGTCGCCTTCGAGCGCGGCAATTTCCGCGTGCGCGGCGACACGGTGGAAGTCTGGCCCGCCGGGCGTGAGGACGGCCTGCGCGTGGAATTTTTTGGCGATGTAATTGAAAAGCTCACGCGCTTCGAGCCGCTGACCGGCAGGAAAATCGAAGCGCTGCAAGGCAACATGATTTTTCCGGCGAAACAGTTCGTCACCACCGGCGACAAGATGAAACGCGCCCTCCTTGCCATCCGCGAGGAACTGGGCACACGCATCGCGGAGTTCGAGCGCGACGGCAAATTGCTGGAGGCGCAGCGCATTAAGATGCGGACAGAATTCGACCTGGAGATGATGGAGGAAATGGGTTTCTGCTCCGGCATCGAGAATTATTCCCGCCACATCGCCAACCGTCCGCCCGGCTCGCGCCCGACGACGCTGTTCGATTTTTTCCCGGACGATTACCTGCTCATGATTGACGAATCGCACGTCACGGTTTCACAAATCGGCGGCATGTATGAAGGCGACAAATCGCGCAAAACCGTTTTGGTGGATCACGGTTTTCGCCTGCCCAGCGCGCTCGACAACCGGCCGCTGAATTTTCTGGAATTTCAATCGCTGCAAAACCAGACGATTTACGCCAGCGCCACGCCCGCACCGCGCGAAATTGGCTGGTCGCGGGCGAGTGCGTCGGAACGCCGAGCACCGTCTCGGCCGGAACCGGATACTGCCCGCCCACTTGCCGGGACGGTGCCCGGCGTTCCGGGCGTCGTCGAACTCGTCGTGCGCCCGACCGGCTTGATTGATCCGAAGGTCACGCTCAAGCCGCTCAAAGGCCAGATTGATGATTTAATGGAAGAAGCCCGCAAACGCAGCGACAAAAAAGAGCGCACGCTCGTCACGACGCTGACCAAGCGCACGGCGGAGGAGTTAACCGATTACCTGCGCGACATCGGCGTGAACGTGCGTTACCTGCACAGTGAGATTGACGCGATTGAGCGGGTGGAAATTTTGCGGGCGCTCCGCAAAGGCGAATTCGACGTCCTAGTCGGCATCAATCTGCTGCGCGAAGGTTTGGATTTACCGGAAGTTTCGCTCGTGGCGATTTTGGACGCGGACAAGGAAGGTTTTCTGCGCAGCGAAACGAGTTTGATCCAGACCGCCGGCCGCGCCGCACGGCATCTGAACGGCGAAGTGATTTTGTATGCCGACGTGATGACGGACAGCATCAAAAAATTTCTCGCCGTCACCGACAAACGCCGCGCGCGACAGATCGCCTACAACACAGAGCACAACATCACGCCGCGCAGCGTGAGCCGCGCCGTCGAGGAAAGCCTGGCTGTGCAGGAAGACCAGCACGCGGCCGCCACCGGCTTGCTGCGCGAGACCACGACCGATTTGGATGTGACCGAAACCATCCGCGAACTCGAAGGCGAAATGCTGAAAGCCGCCGAGGATTTGAAATTTGAAAAAGCCGCGCTGCTCCGCGACCAGATCAAGGAACTCAAACACATGCTGGGCGGCACGAAATCGGAAGCGAAGCCGGTGAATTATCGGAAATCAAAACGGGCGAGGAAATAAATCTGATTCTCGCGTCAATCACCATTTAGACATGCTTCTTCAAACCAATTTTCTAAAGCATTGTCGGTATTAATGCCTTGAAATTTTTCGTCCCGCATCAACTTAAAAATGGATCCAAAAGTCATTCGCCCCAAAGTATCTAAATCAGAATCTGGAATTTGAGCTTGTCCTGTGTGAACAAGCGCACAGCGGATGTCATATAAAGTTTTCTTCGCATATTTCTGGATTTTTAACCTTTCTGGTTTCGTTGAACCCAGAAGATGCGCGAGGCGCAATGCAAATCTATAACGCAATTCACTTTCATTTTTTGCTCCGAGAATTAAAGATTCAAGAGCTAACGCGAAAAACAAAAACGAATCTTCATTATTTTCCGCAAAATCACCTTTGCCTGCCCATTTCATTGCAGTCAGAATTCTTTCGCGAAAACCTTTTTCACCTTCTCCTCTAAGAAAAGCGCTTGCCTGATTGAAGATGGCTTGAATTTCTGGTGCAGTTTTTTTGAAAAGCAACAGATCAAAAAAATCTACATGATTGGGACTGCTTTCACTTTGGAATCCTAGTTTTGGATTTTCTGTAAAAGCTACTTTTACCGCCACCTCTTTCAAATCAGTTTTTCTGGATATGGGCATTTTGTTCGCCTCCGTAACAGCCGGAATTCCTGTTTTTCTCGACGAGCGCGGGTAGACAAAGAAATTTAATATTCCCAAAGTTAAACTTAATTCAGCATCTGCCTTTTGTATGGCAGCTTTACCGTCGGCTGCATCAATAAAAACCCGACATAAAACACTATTAGCTTTTGGTCGGGAATATTCACCGCAAAAAATCAATTGCCTTAAAACGTCGTTAGGACGCTCTTTTACATATTTGCTTTCCAATCCGTAAAAAGATGCTTTTCCAAATTCGAATCCGTCATTTGGAATTTTTATACCTTCCACAAACTGCCAAACTTCCCACTTGATTGCTCTCGCTTTCAGTTTTTCTTTTAGTGCTTTAATAGAAGCGGAAATTTGTTTTTCCAAATCAAAACCGTCTCCTAACGCGAAAAGATTCGATTGTGCCCCTTGATTTTACAGGGG
>ODAK010005151.1_pt1 | contig 13295 bp, 9 predicted proteins | sample 1539591 | NCBI WGS metagenome assembly ODAK01 (sample SAMEA3539303, study PRJEB22396) | soil metagenome | biome: tundra; feature: field; material: soil | place: USA | collected 2010-05 | depth 0.15 m | reverse complement strand
CCTGCAGGCGCAGCTCGGTGATGATGTCGCGGCGGACGCGCTCGGTCGCGGTCGCCGTGAACGCGTGCAGCGACACGTCTGGAAAATCGTCGCGCAGGCGGCCGAGCTGCCGGTACTCGGGACGAAAATCGTGGCCCCACTGGCTGATGCAGTGCGCTTCGTCGATGGCGATGAACCGCACGCCGGCCTGCTGCAGCATGCGGCGAAACCCCTGGCTCCCTTCGCCCACCAGCCGCTCCGGCGACACGTACAGCAGGCGGCACTCGTCGTTGCGCAGGCTCGCCAGCACCGCGTCGCGTTCGTCGGGTGTCAGCGAGCTGTTCAGATACGCGGCCGCCACGCCGTCGACGCGCAGGCCGTCGACCTGATCCTTCATCAGCGAAATCAGCGGCGAGACGACCAGGGCGAAGCCGAGTCGCTCCGGCCGGTCCGACGGGACGCGCCCTGCGCTCGACGCGTCCGTCGCGAGACGCACGAGCGCCGGCGCCTGGAAACACAGCGACTTCCCGCCGCCGGTCGGCAGCACGACGACGCTGTCGCGTCCGGCGAGGATGGCCTGCATCGCTTCGCGCTGCAGCGGACGGAAGCTCGAGAATCCCCACACGCGCTGCAGGGCCGACTCGAGCCGCTGATCAGCGTCTGACGTAGGTGTGCTCGATGTAGTCATCAACGAGACGCTGGAACTGGGCGGCGAGCTCTTCGTACGTGCCGCGCAGCGTGTCGACGTGCCGGCCGTCGATGAAGATGGGACAGTTGGGGGCCTCGCCGGTTCCCGGCAGGCTGATGCCGATGTTGGCGGCCTTCGACTCGCCCGGGCCGTTGACCACGCAGCCCATGACGGCGAGCGTCATCGTCTCGACGCCGTCGTAGCGGGTCTTCCACTGCGGCATCATCTCGCGGACGTACGCCTGAATCCGTTCGGCGAGCTCCTGAAACGTGCTGCTCGTCGTGCGCCCGCAGCCGGGGCAGGCGGTGACGCTCGGCGAGAACGATCGGAGCCCGAGCGCCTGCAGGAGCTCGCACGCCGCGTACACTTCCTCGCGGCGATCGCCGCCGGGGCGCGGCGTGAGCGACATGCGGATGGTGTCGCCGATGCCTTCGCTGAGCAGCACGCCCATCGCCGACGCGGACCAGACGAGGCCCTTGACGCCCATGCCCGCTTCGGTCAACCCGAGGTGCAGCGGCTGATCGGTGCGCCGCGACAGCTCGCGGTAGACGGCAATCAGGTCGCGGGGCCGCGACGTCTTGCACGAGATGATGATCTGATCCTTCCGCAAGCCGCTCTCGATCGCGAGCGCGGTCGACTCCACCGCCGACAGCACCATGCACTCGTTGACGATCTCTTCAGAGCTCCGGCCGAGGTCGCGATCGGTGTTCTCCTGCATCTTCGCGAGGACGAGCTCCTGATTGAGCGAACCGCCGTTGACGCCGATCCGCACCGGCCGGTTGTGATCGACGGCCACTCTGCAGATCGTGCTGAACTGCTCGTCGCGCCGCGCGCCGGTGCCGACGTTGCCCGGGTTGATGCGGTATTTGTCGAGCGCGCGCGCGCAGGCGGGAAACTTCGTCAACAGGAGGTGGCCGTTGTAGTGGAAGTCGCCGATGAGCGGCGCCGTGCAGCCCGCGTCGAGCATTCGCTGCTTGATCTCGGGAACGGCGGCGGCCGCCTCGGGCAGATTCACCGTGACGCGCACCAGCTCCGATCCGGCTTCGGCCAGCTCGATGCACTGCACGGCGGTCGCGCGCGCGTCCGCCGTGTCGGTCATCGTCATCGACTGGACGACGATGGGCGCGCCGCCCCCGACCTGGACTGAGCCGACCTTGACGCCGACCGTCTTGTGGAGTTTGACCAGGCTCATGAATGGGTAGATCGCTCATGATAGCATTCGCTCGTGCACGCGATTCTCGTTCGTGAGTTCGGCGGTCCGGACGTGTTGCGCCTCGAGAACGTGCCCGATCCCAGGCCGGGCCCCGCCGACGTGCTCGTCCGCATCCGCGCGGCGGGCGTCAATCCGGTGGACGTGTACGTCGTGACCGGCACGTACGCGCGCAAGCCGCCGCTGCCCTTCATTCCCGGCTCGGACGGCGCGGGCGAGGTCGAAGAGGTCGGCGCCGAAGTGAAGGGCGTCGCGCCGGGCGACCGCGTGTACATCGCCGGCCACGGCAGCACACTGTCCGGCGCCGGCACGTACGCGGAACGCGTCGTGTGCACGCCGGCGCAGCTCCATCGGCTGCCCGCGCGCGCAACGTTTGCGCAGCGAGCGGCGCTCGGCGTCCCGTATACCACCGCCTATCGCGCGCTCTTCCATCGCGCCGCCGCGCGGCCCGGTGAAACCGTGCTCGTGCACGGCGCGACGGGCGGCGTCGGCATCGCGGCCGTGCAGCTCGCGCACGCGCACGGCCTGCGCGTCATCGGCACCGGCGGCACCGATCGCGGCCTCGACCTCGTCCGCGCGCAGGGCGCCGACGTGGTGGCGAACCATCACACACCGAATTATCTCGACGAGATCAAGCAGGCGACCCACGGACGCGGTGTCGACGTCGTGATCGAAATGGCCGCCCACATCAATCTCGACAAGGATCTGTCGCTCCTCGCGCCGCGCGGCCGCGTCGTCGTCGTCGGCAACCGGGGGCGCGTGGAGATCGACCCGCGCCAGGTGATGGGACGCGACGGCGCCATCCTCGGTGTGACCTACTTCAATGTGTCCGAAGCGGATTTCGCGTCGATTCACGCGGCGCTCGTGGCGGGGCTCGACAACGGGACGCTGGCGCCCGTGATCGCGCAGGAGATTCCGCTCGCCGACGCCGGGCGCGCGCACACGGCCGTCATGGAATCGGGAGCGCTCGGCAAGCTGGTCTTGATTCCATAGGAAGATGATGCGTTCATGACATCGGCCTCTCAGCGGTTTGTCCGCCCGATCGCCATCGGCGCGCTCGTTTTTTCCGGTGCGATCGGATTCGGCGCCGCCCGCGGCGGCCTTGACGCTCAGCCGCCGGCAACGCCGACAGGGCCGACTGGGCCCGCGGTCGCCGCGGCGCCGAGCGACAGCGCGGCGCGCGGAAGACGCGTCTACGACTCGCGCTGCGTGGAATGCCACGGCAAGACGGGCATCGGCGACGGCCCCGCGGCGCCGATGCTGATGCCGCGGCCGCGCGATTTCACCGCGGGCCGATACAAGCTCCGCTCCACCGAGACCGGCAGCATCCCGACCGACGAGGATCTGTTGCGCACGGTGCGGCAGGGCGTCTACGGCTCGGCGATGCCCGCGTGGGAGAAGCTGCTCCCGGACGCTGAGATTCAGGACGTCGTCGTCTACATCAAGACGCTCTCGCCGCGCTTCACGACCGAGTTGGCGGCGGCGGTCACCCTCGGCCCGCAGGTGCCGAGCTCGCCCGAGAGCATCGCGCGCGGCCACCAGATCTTCGAGCGGCTGAGCTGCGGCAGCTGCCACGGCGCCGACGGACACGGCACGTTCGCGATCGCCACCGAATTCGAGGACGACTGGAATCACCCGCTGACCGCCGCCGATCTCACGCAGCCGTGGACGTTCCACGGCGGCGCGACGTCGCGCGACATCTACCTGCGCTTCCGCACCGGCATGTCGGGCACGCCGATGCCGTCGTTCAAGGACGCCGCGACCGACGCCGAGATGTGGGATCTCGCGAACTTTGTCGTCTCGCTGGGGCGAAAGCCGGTGTGGTCGATGAACGCGGAGGAAGTCGCCGCGCTCTACGCGCGGGACGCGGCCGAGGCGAAGGCCGACCCGATCAAGCGCGGCAAGTATCTCGTCGACACGCACCTCTGCGCGGTCTGCCATTCGCCGCTCGATCAGGACGGCAAAATCATGCCCGGGATGACGCTTGCGGGCGGTCAGCTGATGCGCGTGCTGCCGTTCGGCGACTATCCCACGGGCAACCTGACGTCGGACAAAGAGACCGGCCTCGGCGGATGGACCGACGACCAGATCAAGCGCGTGATCACCACCGGCACCCGTCCGAACGGCGTCCGCCTGCCGCCGTTGCCCATGGACTGGTCGGCCTTCTCGGCCATGACGCCCGCGGATCTGAACGCCATGGTCGCGTACTTGCGGACGGTGCCGCCGGTGTCCAACAAAGTTCCGGAAATCACCCGGCCGCTTCTGCCGATGTATCTGTGGGGCAAGTTCAAGATGCTGATTCTGCAGGACGACCCGCCGATCATCATCTATCCGGGCAACGTCGGCACGAAAGGAGGCCAGCGATGAAGCGATTCCTGAAGTGGGCCTTCTTCATCGTCCTGATCCTGGCGGTTGCGGGATTCTGCGCGTTTCTCTACTTCATTCCGCCGTTCTTCATCGCGCCGCCGGAAACGTTCTCGAAGGCGCAGAACGACGCGGCGCCAACGGTTGCCGGCATCAACGACCCGGCGGAACGCGCGATCGCGGAGCACGGGCGCTATCTCGTCGTGACGGCCGGGTGCATCGGGTGCCACCAGGTGCCGGGACCCAAGGGGCCGCAGTTTGACAAGTACCTGGCGGGCGGTCTCAAGTTCCTGACGCACGGCGGCACGTACGTCGCGCGCAATCTCACGCCGGACAACGAGACGGGGCTGGCGCGCCGGACCGACGGTGAGGTGAAACGCGTGATGAGGAGCGGCGTGTTTCCCGATGGCCACGTGACGTCGTACCGCGTGATGCCGTGGGGCTCGTACACGAATTGGACCGAAGAAGACCGTCACGCCGTCGTCGTCTACCTGCGCCATCTGCCGGCGGTGCGCCGCCGGATTCCCGACCAGGGGGCGCCGTCGCCGTTTCGCGATCCGACCGCGTACGAGGAAGTGTACGGCGGCAAAGATTACACCACCGGCAAGTGAGCGTGGGAGTAACATAGGCTGCGATCATGAAAGTTTCGCTCCGCGTGAACGGCGCCACCCATGAAGTGGACGTCACGCCGACTCAAACGCTTCTGTCGGTGCTGCGCGATCAGCTCGGCCTGACGGGCACCAAATACGGCTGCGGTGAAGGCCAGTGCGGCGCGTGCACGGTCCTCATCGACGGCCTGCCGGTGAGGTCGTGCCAGGCCCGCGCGTCGCTCGTGCAGGACAAGTCCGTCAGTACAATCGAGTCGCTCGAGAGCAACGGCCGTCTGCACCCGCTGCAGGAGGCGTTCCTCAAGCACGAGGCGATGCAGTGCGGCTACTGCACGCCCGGGATGATCATGGCGGGGGTTGGCCTGCTCGCGTCTACTGCTGATTTAACCGACGAGGCGATCGTCAAGGCGATGGACCGGAATGTCTGCCGCTGCGGGACGTATCCGCGTATTGTCGCCGCGATCAAGGAAGCTGCGCATGCCAGAGCCTGATATCGAGCTCGAGCGCTACGAGCTCTTCGAAGGGCCGCGCTACCGCTTCGAAGTCGATCGCCGCGATTTCCTGAAATCGTTCAGCACGGGGCTGCTCGTCCTCCTGGTCGTTCCGCGCGACGGTGTCCTCAGCGCGCAGCAGGAATCGGGATACGGCGGCGGCGATCGCACGCCGGCCGACGTCAACGCCTGGCTGCACATCGGCGAGGACGGCGCCGTCACCGTCTTCACCGGCAAGGCGGAGCTCGGCCAGAACATCCGCACGTCGCTCACGCAAGCCGTCGCCGAGGAACTGAAGGTGCCGATCGCCGCCGTCACGCTCGTGATGGCCGACACCGGCCGGACGCCCTACGACCAGGGCACGTTCGGCAGCCGGACGACGCCGACGATGAATTTGCAGTTGCGGAAGGTGGCGGCGGCGGCGCGCGAGGTGCTCGCGAGCCGTGCGGCCGCGCAGTGGAACATCGCGCGCGACGCGGTCACCGTGAAGGATGGCCGCGTCCACGGATCGGGTGCCGCGCAGTCGATTGGATTTGGCGAGCTCGTGAAAAACGCGCCGCTCGTCGCCACCGTCAGCGAGAAGACGGTGCTCGAGTCGCCGAAGGACTGGGCGGTCGCCGGCACCGCGGTGCCGAAAATCAATGGCCGCGATATCGTCACGGGGCGCCATCGTTACACGTCGGACATGACGCCTGAGGGTCTGTTGTACGGGCGGATCGTGCGTCCGCCGTCGTACGGCGCCACGCTGGCGCGCGTGGACGCGAGCGCCGCCGAGGCGATGCCCGGCGTGGTCGTGGTGCACGACGGCAATTTTCTCGGCGTCGCCGCGCCGACTGCCACTGCCGCCGGCCAGGCCGCCCTGGCGATCAAAGCCGAGTGGACCGCCGGATCCGGCGCGTCCGCGCGGACGCTGTTCACGGATTTGAAGAGGCCGGCCGACGGCAACGCCGGCTCGCCCATCATCGCCGGGTCGGTGGACGAAGCGCTGACGCGCGGACCGCTGAAGGTCGACGCCGAATACACGGTCGCCTACATCGCGCACGCGCCGCTCGAGCCGCGCGCCGCGGTGGCGGAGTGGCAGGATGGCCGCGTCACGGTGTGGACCGGCACCCAGCGGCCGTTCGGCGTGCAGCAGGAGCTGGTGGACGCGTTCCACGTGGCGCCGGACAAGGCCCGCGTCATCGTGCCCGACACCGGCTCGGCCTACGGCGGCAAGCACACCGGCGACGCCGCGATCGACGCCGCGCGCCTGGCGCGCGCGGCCGGCAAACCGGTGAAGATCGTCTGGACGCGCGAAGAAGAATTCGCGTGGGCGTACTTCCGCCCCGCCGGCGTGATCGAGATCCACGCCGCCGCGCAGAAGGACGGCGTCGTCACGGCCTGGGACTATCACAACTACAATTCCGGTCCGGCGGCGATTGGCACGCCGTACGACGTCGCCAATCAGCGCATCGTGTTCCATCCGGCGCAATCGCCGCTGCGCCAGGGCTCGTATCGCGGGCTGGCGGCGACCGCGAATCACTTCGCGCGCGAGTCGCACATGGACGAGGTCGCGCACGCCGCCGGCCTCGATCCGCTCGCCTTCCGGCTGAAGAACCTGCGCGACGACCGACTCGTCGCGGTCCTCAAGGCCGCAACGGACAAGTTCGGCTGGAAGGCCAACGCCACCGGCATCGGCCTGGCGTGTGGCGTCGAGAAGGGCGGCTACACGGCCTGCTGCGTGGAAGTGCGCGTGGCACCTGGCGCGGTGACACTCGTCCGCGTCACCGTCGCGTTCGAATGCGGCGCGATCGTCAATCCCAACGGCCTGAACAATCAGGTGGAAGGCGCCATCATCCAGGGCCTGGGCGGCGCCCTGTTCGAAGCGATCGGCTTCGAGAACGGCAGGCTGACCAACGGCCATTTCGCGCAGTACCGGCTGCCGCGCTTCAGCGACGTCCCTCCGATCGACGTCATCCTGCTCGATCGCCGCGATCTGCCGTCGGCCGGCGCCGGCGAGACGCCGATCGTCGGCCTCGCGCCCGCCATCGGCAACGCCATCTTCAGCGCCACCGGCACGCGCCTGCGTGCGCTGCCGCTCGTCCCGCACGGTCTTCCGGCATCAACCAACCAGTAGTCGGACCGTCCATCCTGTCGAACGACAGGCTCGGGCAGATTCTGGCCCCGCGCGCGCCGCGCGAGATTCGGCTGGGCCTATAATCGATCGCAAATGGCTGACACGATCGACTGGCCGCCCCGTCGGCGCCCGCGCCGCCGCGGCCGCCTGCTCCTCCTCGTCGCGATTTTCGCGGTGCTGTTCGGCGGGAGCACGACCCTGTCCTACTACGTCGACGCGCTCTGGTTCGCGTCGCTCGGGTACTCCGCCGTGTTCTGGAAGACGCTCAATCTGCAGGGCGCCGTCTTCACCGGCTTCGCGGCCGTCACGTTTCTGGTGCTGTACGGGTCGTATCTCGCCCTGAAGCCGGCTGATCTCGCCGAGATCGCCGGCGGCGCCATCATGATCAACGGCCAGCCGGTGAAAGTGCCGGTCGAGCCGGTCCTGCGGCTGATGGCGCTTGGCATCTCGCTCGCCATCGCGGCCGTCACCGGCGCGGGGATGATGGCCGAGTGGCCGACGCTCGCGCTGTACTGGTACGGCGCGCGGCCCGAGGCGCTGCACGCCGCCGCGGCCCAGGCCGCCACCGTCGATCCGATCTTCGGCCGGCCGCTCGCCTTCTATCTGTTCACGCTGCCGGCGTGGCAGCTCATCGCCGGCTGGCTGATGACGCTCACCGTGATCGTCTTTGCCATCGCCGTGGCCTTTGTCTTCGTCATCGGCGGCACGCGCGCGCTGATGGGGCGCCACCGCGGCGGCGATCTCGGCGCCGGCTGGCGCGGCCTCTCGCTCGCGTTCGCCGCGCTCCTGTCGATGCTCGCCGTGCACGTCTATCTCGGACGCTTCGAGCGCCTCTTCGCCGATCACACGATCTTCGCCGGCGTCACCTATACCGACGCGCACGTCACGCTGACGGGGATGCTGCTGGTGTCGATCGCGCTCGCCGCCGGCGCGGTGATGGCGGCGATCAACGCCGTCACGGCGCCGCGCGTGCGCTGGCTCGTCGCCGCCATCGATCCCGCCGCGGCCTGCTATATCGTCGTCGGCCTGCTCGGCTGGTACGTCAGCAGCTTCATCGTGAAGCCGAACGAGCTGGTCAAGGAGCAGCCGTACATCTCGAACAACATCACGATGACGCGGCAGGCCTACGGCCTCGACCGCATCGTGCAGCGCCCGTTCCCGGCGGAGACGACCGTCGAGGCGGCCGACGCCTCCAACAACCAGGCGACCCTGCAGAACATCCGCCTCTGGGACTGGCACGCCCTGCAGGACACGCTGCGGCAGATTCAGGAAATCCGCACGTATTACGACTTCCCCGACATCGACATCGATCGCTACGAGATCGACGGCAGCGTGCGCCAGATGATGCTCGCCACGCGCGAGCTGAACGTCGACAAGCTGCCCGAGAGCAGCCGCAACTGGATCAACGAGAAGCTGATCTACACGCACGGCTACGGCGTGACGATGAATCCGGTGAACGGCTTCACGTCCGAAGGACTGCCGACGCTCATCCTGAGCAACATGCCGGTGCAGAGCACCATCCCGTCCATTTCGGTGAAGCGGCCCGAGGTGTACTTCGGCGAGCTCACGACCACCGACGTGTACGTGAAGACGCGGCAGAAAGAGTTCAACTACCCGCAGGGCGAGACCAACAGCCTGACGTCATACGAAGGCACGGGCGGCATCGTGCTCGGCGGATTCTTCCGGCGACTCTTGATCGCGCTCGATCGCGGCGATCTCGCCAAGCTTCCCTTCAGCGACGATGTGACGGCGGAGAGCCGGCTCCTGATGCGGCGCAGCGTGCGCGACCGTGTCCAGGCGCTCGCGCCGTTCCTCACCTTCGATCCCGATCCCTACATCATCGTCAACGATGACGGGCGGCTGCTGTGGATGATGGACGGGTTCACGACCTCGGACACTTATCCGTATTCGCGCCACTACGAGCTCGGACCCGACACGATCAACTACATGCGCAACAGCGTGAAGGCCGTCATCGACGCCTACGACGGGACGACGACCTTTTATGTGTTCGACGAAGACGATCCGATCGTCGCGGCGTATCGCGGGATCTTTCCGAGCCTGTTCAAGGATGCCTCGTCGATGCCGCCCGCGCTGCGCAAGCACGTGCGGTATCCGGAGATGCTGTTGAAGCTGCAGGCCGCGGTCTACTCCGTGTATCACATGACGGATCCGGAAGTGTTCTACAACCGGGAAGACCTCTGGAGCGTGGCGTCCGAAGTCGGCATGACGTCGCAGGGATCGCAGGCGGCGCTGCCGATGGAGCCCAACTTCGTGCTGATGAAGCTCCCGGGAGAAGCGGCGACGGAGTTCGTCGAGATCCTGCCGTTCACGCCGGCGAACCGCAACAACCTGATCGGCTGGATTGCCGGCCGAAGCGACGGCGAGCATTACGGCACGGCGATGGTCTTCGATTTTCCGAAAACCAAGCTCGTCGACGGCCCGCTGCAGATCGAAGCGCGCATCGACCAGAACGCGCAGCTCTCCGGGCAGCTGTCGTTGTGGAACCAGCAGGGATCGCACGTGCGCCGAGGAAATCTGCTCGTGATCCCGATTGGCCGGGCGCTGCTCTACGCGGAACCGATCTACCTGCAGGCCGAGCGCAGCCCGATGCCCGAGCTGCGGCTCGTCGTGCTCGCGCTGCAGGATCGGCTCGCGTACGGGCCGACGTTCGAGGCGGCGATGGGGGGCCTGTTCGGCGGCGCCGCTTCATCTCTCTCGGCGTCAGCGCCCCAGGCGCCAACATCTCCGGCATCGAACGCCGCGGCGCCAGCCGCTGCCGGCGCGCCCGAGGTCGGGGGCGACGTCAATGCGCTCATCGCGGACGCCGCGCGCGACCTCGCCGATTATCAGCGGCTGACGGCGGAAGGCAAGCTCGGGGAAGCCGGTCAGAAGCTCGAAGCGTTGAAGAGGCGGCTGGAAGAACTGCAGAAACGGCGCCGGTGAGCGACATCGCGCCGCGTCGCGTAGAATGAAATATCAGTGAAAGGATTTCTGATGCGTCTACTGGCTGCGTCTGCCGTTGTGCTCGCGTCGATCACGCTCTCCGCTCAAACCGTGCCGACCCAGATTCCGGCGCCGCCCGACGTCGCCGCGCCGCCGGCCGACGCGGTGAAAACGGCATCAGGGCTCGCGGCGAAGGTCATCAGGCCGGGCACCGCGCACGATCATCCAACGCTCGCCGATTTGGTCACCGTGCATTACACCGGCTGGCATACCGACGGCACCATGTTCGACAGCTCCGTGGCGCGCGGCGCGCCGTCGACGTTCCCCGTCAAGGGCGTGATCGCCGGGTTCGGCGAAGGGCTTCAGCAGATGGTCGTCGGCGAGAAGCGCCGGCTGTGGATTCCCGAGTCGCTCGCATACAAGGGGCAGGCGGGAAAGCCCGCGGGGATGCTGGTCTTCGACGTCGAGTTGATCAGCATGCCCAACCGCCCGCCGGCCGACGTGAAGGCGCCGCCGAGCGACGCGAAGCACACGCCGAGCGGCCTCGCCTACAAAGCGCTGAGCGACGGCGTCGGCGGACGCCACCCGAAACCGAGCAACACCGTCACGGTGCACTACACCGGGTGGACGACGGACGGGAAGATGTTCGACAGCTCCGTCACGCGCGGCCAACCGACGACGTTTCAGCTGGACCAGGTCATCGCCGGGTGGACCGAAGGGCTGCAGTTGATGGTCGAAGGCCAGAAGATGCGGTTCTGGATTCCCGAAAGCCTCGCGTACAAGGGACAGAGCCCCCCGTACGGGATGCTGGTGTTCGACGTGGAGCTGATCGCGATCAAATGACGGCAGGATAGGCAGGAAGGGCTGGACGCGTCTTACCTTCCGGCCCTTCCAGCCCCTTCCGTGATCCGCCGGCACGCGCGGGCAAACCGATCGGCGAGCGCGCGGCGCGTCTCTTCGGCGACCGGGCCAATCCGCGCCCAGCTCGCCTGCGCCTGACGCACGTCTTCCTGCGCGGCGCGCCACCGGCTGGTCTCGTCCACTTTGCCGCCAATCGTGTTCGCGGCCAGCGCTTCCTTCAGCATCGAGGCCAGACGTGTGGTCGGCGAGAGCGCCGTGTCGGCCGCGGCGCCCGGCGCGCCGAAAAGCGAGGCGGCGAGATCCTCGACCCGCTTCACGAGCGCTTCCATGCGCGTGCGATTCGCGTTGGGATCGAGCTCGGTGCCGGCGAAGACAGCCGGCCACCGCGCGAGCACGCCGTTGAACGCGGCCTGAAAGCGCTCGTCGAGCGCAATCGCGCGATCGCGATCGACGCCGCGCGCCGCAATCTCCTGCTGCCACTTCGACCGAAGCCCGCGAACGGTGAGGCCCAGATCGACAGGTGGCTCCGGGCTGTCGACTGGCGACTGAGGACTGACGACTGCCAGCGCTTCCAGCTCGGCGCAGATCGCTTCGCGCGCCGCCACCCGTTCGGCTTTGGCGATGTCATGGCGCTGCGCGTAGCGGCTGAAGAAGAGATCGCATGCGCCGCGGAAGCGCTGCCAGATCGCTTCCGAACGCGTCTTCTTCACCGGACCGATCGTCTTCCACTCCGCCTGGAGCCGCTTGATCCCGCCGGCGGCGGTTTCCCAGTCCGTCGACTGCGCGAGCGCTTCGGCTTGCACCGCCAGCGCTTCCTTCTTCCCGAAATTCTCCGCCCACATCGTCTTGCGCTGGGCGAGATCTTCGTGGCGCCGCGTGAAGAAGCGATCGCAGGCAACGCGGAAGCGGTCCCAGATGGCCTTTTCCTGGCCGCGGGTGACCGGACCGATCGTCTTCCACTCGGCTTGCAGACGCTTGATCTCGTCGGCCGTCTGAATCCAGTTCCTGGACTCGGACAACGCTTCGGCGCGCTCGCACAAGGCCACCTTGGCCACGAGACTGGCCGCGCGGGCTTCGGCCTGCGCCGCGAAGTGCGCTTCGCAGCGCGGCCACACCTCGTCGTGCGCCGCCTTGAAGCGCCGCCAGAGCGCTTCGCCCTGCGCGCGAGGCACGTCGGCGACCTGACGCCACTGCTCCTGGAGCTGGCGGATCTCCTTGGCGAGCGCCTCGGGATCCTCGAGCGCGCGCAGCGCTTCCATGCGTGCGCAGAGCTGTTCCTGCACGCCGGCGTTCGCGAAACGCTTCCATTCCTCGACTTCGCGCAGCTCCTGTACCTTCGGCGTCAGCGCCGACTGCGCCGCCTTCAGCCGGCGGACGAGGTCGTCGTACTCGCGTTTGGACGGCAGCGGCGGCACATCGGCGAGCGCCGCGCGCACTTCATGCAGCGCCCGCTCGCCCGCCTTGAGCGACAGGTCGGCTTTGGCCGCGAGCGGATCGACGCGCGAGGCGAGCTGCTGCAACCGCGCCAGCGCCTCGCGGCGAAGGCGCGCGTCGGCTTCGTGCGCCTCGGTGTCGCGCGCGGTCAGTCTCGCGTCGGCGGCCGCAAAACGCTCGGCCAGGGCCGGATCGATCGCGCTGATGCCGTCGGTGACGTCCTTCCACTCACGCCGAGCGACGGCCAACCGGCGGCGCGCCGACGCGAGGTCGGCGTCGCCCGCGGCGGCGTCCCCTTCGGCGGCGAGCTCGGCGAGACGCCCGTGTCGGCGCTCGCTCTCTTTGTGCGCGTCGGCCTCGATGCGCAGGCGCTCGGCGGCCTGCCGCTCCTCGCGCTGGCGCGAGGCTTCGGCGTCCGCCCGGATCCGCTCGGCCTCCTGCGCGCGCGCGGCTTCCGCACGCGCCGCGTCCTGCACGCGTTGCACGACGAGCGACGCCTCGTCGATCTGCGCGCGCACGGCGTCCAGCGGATCGGGCGCAGGCGGAGCGATCGTCACAGGCGCCGCGGCGGCCGCGGCTTACGCGGCGGCCCGCGCGTCCA